>Ga0080013_1002656_pt1 | contig 20507 bp, 30 predicted proteins | sample ETNvirenome_6_85_FD_69236 | JGI IMG/M metagenome (GOLD analysis project Ga0080013, IMG submission 69236) | Marine viral communities from the Pacific Ocean - ETNP_6_85 (SPADES assembly) (version 2) | ecosystem: Environmental > Aquatic > Marine > Oceanic | place: Pacific Ocean | collected 2013-06-19 | reverse complement strand
GGTGCCACTGGTGGTAACATTGTACCTAATAATCAATTAGGTGGTGCTACACAAGTAACGTATAACATCAATGCCGTTGATGCACGTTCATTCAAACAACTTGTTGCCGCAGATCCTGAATACTTATATAACGTTACCCAAGTTGGGGCAAGGAGACAACCACGATGAGCCTACAAACAATAGTAGATAATGCAACATTTGTTACAATCTATAGAAAGAAGATTGCTGGACAATCAATATCGAGATCAGGTAGATTACTTACTTCAGAGGTTGTATCTGCGGTGCCCTACCAATTTACAGTTGGCATGCACGGGGGTCTACAATACTCAACTAACAGAGGACTTACAGAAGATTTAAACGCATTAGACGTTACAGAAGAAAGCTCAATAGACATAGGTACAACTAATACTAACTTAGCATATATTACTGCTTATCAAGGAGACCTGAGTGCTGTAAACATAGGACTAATAGACGTTACTAGTGCCTCAGGTACTAGTCTAGTATTAGATACTAGTGGTGCATCAGGAAGTGGAAATGTATTTGAAAAAGGCGATTATGTACAATTAGACAGTAGTTATAGATACCCTTATCAAGTAACAGCCGATGTTGCTTGGCATGTAAGTACAATAACAGTACCTTTAAGCAGACCATTTATACCACAAGACTCATATACAGTAGCAGGTAAAGGTATTGTAGTAGGTTCAGCAGTTACATGGAAAGTTAAATTAGTAACAAAGCCTAGATATAGTGTTATACCCGGAGATTTACTTAACTTTGACACTGACTTTGAATTTATTGAATTTATTAGAAAAGAGGACGGGTAATGGCTACTACGATTACCGAAGTAGAAGCAAATGATATTAAACATTGTTTGTTAATTCAACTACAAATAGATACCACAACCTACTATATTTCAAATAGTTGGAAAACAATTACATATGACAGTAATGATTACACTGAACTAGGTGCATTTCTAAGTGTGGGGGAATTTCAAGAGGATATCAAGACAACTAACGGTGATTTAAGCATGGTTTTAACAGGAATACCTGCGGGTAATGTTCAAACAGTTATGGCTGAACCTGTTAAAGGGGGTGAAGTAACTATATTTAGAGCATTCTTTGATGATAATTATGCTGTAACTAACGTATATCCTCGTTATAAAGGTATTATTACTAACTATAACATTACTGAACAAGTAGATCTCGAAAATGGAGACATAACAAACACAGTAGGTATAAGTGTTGCTAGTATTAACACAATATTAGAAAATAGAGTAAACGGACAACGCACATCTCCAACAGATAGAAACCAATTCTACCCTGGCGACGAAACATTTGATAGAGTACCTGTAATTAATGGTACTACCTTCGACTTTGGTAGAGAATATACTGGAGGTACTGGTTATGGTGGCGGTGGCGGCGGACGTCGGGGACCATATGGGCCTCACATGAGATAATAATGAAGATAAGAAAAGCAGAATTACAAGATTTTGATCGTATTATGGAAATGATGATTGACTTTGCTAACAGCTCTCCATATGAACCACAACGTGAACCAGAGTATGGAGATACATGGGTCCGAAGATTACTATGTTCTTTTATGGCGGCAGGTTGTATATTCTTAGCCGAACATGAAGATAAAATAATAGGTATGCTTATAGCACAAATACAACCAGACCCCTGGTTACCCCATGTTAAGACAATGAAAGAAGTGGCTTGGTGGGTAGATCCAGAACATAGAATGGGTAGTGCTGGTTATAAGTTATTGCTTAGATACATTAAGTATGGTAAAGCATTACAAGAAGCAGATGAAATACAAGGTTTTACATTAACAAACATGGAACAGTCACCAGACTTTAATTTAGAGAAAAGAGGTTGGGCACCTATGGAACGTAATTACCTTTACCAAGGATAATATATGGCAATATTTACAGCAATAGGAGCAACCATAGCAGGATGGCTTGGCATGACAGGTACATTTGCTACCATAGCAGGTGTAGGGTTGAGCTTTGCTGGAACACTTGTAGCAGGTGTTGTTGCCGCCGGCCTAAGTATGGCTACTGCTAAAGTATTAGGAGTGTTCAAAAAACCAGGTATGGCAAATGCAAATGATCCAGGTGTTAAAGTACAATTAGAACCAAGCACAGATAACAAAGTACCTGTGTTTTATGGTACTAACTTAACTAGTGGGTTAATTACTGATGCTGGTATTACAAACAGTAACAAAACAATGACTTATGTTATTATATTAGGTGAGAAAACAGACACTGGTACATATACAGTTACTAAACAATACAGAGGAGATTGGGAACTTAACTTTAATACATCGGCGGCAAGTACTCACATTGTGTCATCAATAACAGATGCTAACGCTACTTCAAGTACTGACGTCGCAGGTAAATTGAGATGTAGAGTATATGCTGGTGGTACTGCCTCAGGTAACCAGATATTCCCAGCTAATGCTGGAAACAGAGTTGCCGCAACAACATTATTATCAACTATCGACGGTGATACTAGTTATGAAGGATTAGTATATGCTGTATTCCAAATGGATTATGATCAAGAAAATGGACTTACTGCATTAGGACAATATACGGCTGAAATAACCAACGATCTTAATGAACCAGGTGCAGTATTAACTGATTACTTATTAAACAGCCGTTATGGTGCAGGACTTAGTGCTAGTGATATTGATTCAACATCAATTGCCGCTTTAACAACTCACTGTGAAGAATTAGTAGCATATCAAAATTCCTCAGGTGGAGCAGAGACTCATCCTAGATGGGAAATAAATGGTATGATGGGTACATATGGTGATGTATTCACAAACATAGACTTAATATGTCAAGCATGTAGTACATTCTTTACATATAATCCTAAAGTAGGTAAATTTGAAGTAGTACCAAACAGAGAAGCAACAACAGGTGAGAAAAGTGCCGCTTATTTGTTCAATGATGACAATGTTATTGGTGCAATAGATGTAACATCGACGCAGTTGTATGCACAATACAATGAGATAGAAGCAGAATACCCTGATGGTACTGAAAGAGATCAAACAAATACAGTATATGTAAGTACTCCAGGCGGAGAGTTAAATGCAAACGAACCAACAAATAAATTAACCACACGTTATCCAATATGTAATGACTCACCACGTGTTACTAACTTAGCATTAATAGATTTAAGACAAAGTAGAAAAGACTTAGTAGTACAATTAGAAGCAGATTATGAAGCAATACAGTCTGATGTTGGTGACATTGTTAAATTAACAAACACAACATATGATTTCAGTGAGAAATTGTTTCGAGTTATGCGTGTCACTGAGAAAGAGTCAGAGAATGGAATGTTATCAGTAAATCTTGTTTTACTTGAATATGATGATAGTGTATATACACATGAAACAGTTAGAATAGGTGGTGACTTACCAGCAACAGGTATTCCTGGCATTTGGACTCTTTTCGCTAATAGTCTTGTGACAGTAGGTAACATTACAGTTGCTGATAATCAAAACAATGTAGCCGCAAACATAGTGTATAGTGGTAATAACGATAGTACAGGTACTACAATTGACTATGCAAACATAGTATTACCAATGGCACCAAGCACAGGTGATATAGGTGGACCTTTCTTAAGTGTTCCAGTAACACCAGCCACAAATACATATTGGCCTCAAATGCACATGAAAGTTACTCCAGTAATGGTAGGTGGTGCAGAAGGTACTCCAACAGTAAACATATATGGGCAAAATGCAAATGCATTATTTTCCTCTGGTGAAACATCTAATGTAGGTGTAGACTTAAAATTTCTGAGTAATAATCAAAGAATAGCTAACGTTGCAAGTGTTAGGATGGAAGTAAATGCACACAATCCTTATATAGGTATTAGTAGTAGAATAACAGAAACAGCAAACATTACGTTTGATTCACCAGGTATCCTTAAGGAATCTATGGCTACATTTGGTGCTGGTACACAATTACAAGCCGCATTAGCAGACAAAGTAGACTTAACACAAGACACATCGTGGCATCTCCTTGCCGCGACTGATGAATTTCCAATTGCTGGTTCTGCTGAAGGTTCCTATGCATTTTCTTCAAGTGCTACACCAATAGGTGGTTTATCTTCGGGATCATATGACTTAGGATTTAAATCAAATATTGTGTTAACATTTCATAATGGTGTGTCTTCAGCCGAAAGAAATATTGTTGAGTCAGGAACTACTAAAACATTTCCAACAGCTTCAATGATACCATCAATGTTTACTGCACAAGAATTTAGCACTGATCCAACTGCACAAGACCCTGCACTTACTAGTGATTATTATATAACTGATGCTAATGTTTCATTGTATGGCTATTCAACTCTTGAAACCTCAGGTGGGGAAAGAGGATTCGCCGAAATGGTGTATAACACAGTTAAAATTAATAAAGGTGCGGAGGAATAAGCATAATGAATAGAACTATATATGATACAACCACTGGTAAAATCATAATAAGTAGATTTATGAATGATGATATACTAGCACGTAGACTTGCTGACTATCCAGGTACCGCTTCATTAGATATGAAAGTTCAAGGTATCAATGCAAAACAAATTAATTTAGAAACATTAGAAGTAGAAGATAAAGTTATCACAGTACATGTCATGGAACACTTAAGACGTAAAAGAAGTCTTGAACTTTTTTCATCTGATTGGACACAGAGTCCTGATTCACCATTATCAACTGCAAAGAAAACAGAATGGGCAACATATAGACAAGAATTAAGAGATTTGCCTAGTACAACATATACGGCTATAGACGATATAGTATGGCCAACTAAGCCGGAGTAGTAGATTATGACCGTTAGAAGACGTTTATCCACAAATAAAGGCAGTCTAAAATCAGACTCATATATTAATAGTATGACACCTGCACTTAGTGAGCTTGACAGAACTATTGTTTGGACTGTTACTACTAGTCTAGATCCAGGTACGAAATTAGGATATGAAATACATAGTCATGATCTAGCAGATTATTATCTATTCCCAACTTCCGTGGCAGTAGGTCTCTCGGATTACTTTGACACTTACAGCCGTCACATTCCTGGCTGGGCCACTGGATACGGATTCTTTGGCACAGGTTATAATACGACAGGGATTGGCACTTTTGGCAATGTTGATGTAGGTCCCAATGGCGATTTTACAATAACTGTCAGTCTAACAGATTATGATAATTTTAATAGAATTAGTGCAAACACATCTATCTATCTAGACGTGACAAGACCTGCCGGACCATATGGAGAACCAAGAGATGTATTAAGTACAAGCAGTAATGTTTATATCACTCAAGAAACAGGAATGTCAATAACAGGTGGCGGTAATACAAATATATTGCCAGCATTAACTGGATACTCAGAACCAGCCGCAAATGGTTGGTTAGGAACAGTAGGAAGTGTTCATAATGGTAGACGTGTAACTGAAGTAACTTCAGTTGGCACAACTACACTAACTGTAGATACTGGTAATTTAAACCAATATCCTGTAGTTGATGGATATGGTGGAGGTGGAACTGGTTCTAATGTATGGTTACATGCTATTGCTGGTGGTGGTGGAGGTGGTCCAGGCTCTGATGCTAATTCACCAGGCGCTGGTGGAGGAGCAGGTGCGTATGTTTGGAGACAAATAGGTCGTGATTCAGAGGGGGTTGTTGATTTAGTAAATAGTAGTAATATTTCTGTTACTGTAGGTGCTGGCGGAAATGTGGATTACCAGTCTGGTACTCAGGCTACAAATACTTCTATAACTTATGAAACAGTAGCTTCAGGTAATATAAGTGTTGAGTGTTGGAGAGGAGGAGCGACATACATGGCTCTAAACCCACATCTATATCAAGATGGTGGTTCAGGTTCAGGTGCCTCTTGGCAGGATGGATCTCCAGGAGTTGGTATAGGGGACGAGCCGGCGTACCCAGCCTGGACCAACCAGCCAGACGGCGTTGGCACTCCTTCAGGACATGATGGCTCAGATGAATATGTTCCTGGTGGAGGAACTGTAAGATCAGCTGGTGCCGGTGGTGGTGCCTGGTGGACAGCCTATGATGCAACCGCTTCAACAGGTGGTGATGGCGGTGCAGGAGGAATAGGTTCCGCTTACGCTCAGTCTAATAGAGGTTTTACCAACGCCAGCTATCAAAGAAGACTAAATATTCCTGCATTACCTCTAGCAAATGTCTATCTAGGTCAAGGTGGCGGTGGTGGTGGTTTAACTCCAGGAGTGCCTATTGATGGTGGAGGAGTACCTGGTAATTACCAATCAGGTGGTACTGGTGGTAGTGCATCAGCCAACGCAACGGCGACTGTAGCAAACACTGGTTCAGGTGGAGGTGGCGGCAGATATTCAAGCGGTGGTAATGCTAGTCTTTACTATGCAGGTAGTGCTGGAGCCTCCGGATCTTTTGCAATTAGTTATAAAGCGGCCTGGCGTGTATTCACCTTATCTTTATAGATTCTGATAAATACTATTGAATTAAATAAATTCTGTTATGCCTCAGTATAACAGTCTTATCCCTCAGGAGAGTATATATGGCCAAATTATTAGATTTCAAATCCTACGTAGGTGGTGCAGACAACGTCGTTGTCGAAGAACAATTTCCCTCAACATCAAAAACATACCAATATGACTTCAGTAAAGACGTAACTTCCTGGTCATTTGCCGCAACAGAGCAAACAATTATTGCTGATGTAGTGGGATATGACAGAAACACAGGCGATCCGACCTTCTCAGACACTTCAATCATAGGTTATATGGCAAATGCTAATACAGAAATTGACGCAACTAACATTACTAATAACGGAGCCGCAGGTACTGTAGACCTTACTATACCAGCAAACCTATATACCGGGGGAATTATACCAAGTGCAAGAATAAACGTTCCACTCACAGTTGTAACATTTACATGGACTAACCCAAATGGTGCATTACCTTCTATTGTTGAATCACATAGATGGTGTTTAATGCAAAGATGGGAAAGTACAGTAACTCCAGCAGACCCAATATTAGAAAGTGATTATATACCACTAGGAACAGGTGCAGTATTAACATTTAGTGATAATAGTGCAACAGACTCAGACAGAGTAGTTGGAGAATATACACTCTCTACTGGATTAACAACTGGACAAGGGACTGGTGCTACATTTATAGTTGAAGTTACAACTGGAGGTGTTACATCAGTAAATCTAATAGCAAGAGGTTCAGGATACAACGCCGCAGATACAATAGTATTATTAGACACAAGTCTAGGTGGCGGCGGAGCCGCTGACATAACTGTTACAATATCGACAGTAACATAAGGAGACTAACATGGCAAATGTAACAGTTAGTGTCCCAGTTAGCAACGTAACAGTAACCGCTAGTACCGGTTTAGTAACCGTTGCAGAGACATCATCAAACATAATAGTTAGTTCAAGTGCAGGCCTGTCAAATTCTGACGTTAGGGCGGCTATTTCAGTAACTGACACAGGCGGAGATGGTTCGTTAGCATACAATAGCACAACCGGTGTAATAACTTACACAGGTGTAAGTGCCGCAGAAACAAGAGCACATTTTAGTGCAACAACTCCAATAACATTAGCTAGTGGCGTAATTGGCATTGATAGTGCCGCATTGTTCACAGGTAAAACAACTGATGACTTAGCAGAAGGTACTAGCAATATCTACTGGAGTACAACTGGTGCCGCAGTAAGCACAACAAATTTAACAGAAGGCACTAATTTATACTTTACAGATGCAAGAGCAAATACTGTAATAGGCACAAATACAACAGATAATTTAGCTGAAGGATCAACAAACCTTTATTATACAAGTGCAAGAGCAAATACTGCCATAAGTGCATACCAAGGTAATATTAATACCAGTGGTTTTCTTACTGCAGGTAATGTTACTTTACAAAAATATCAAGAAACAGTATATGACTTAGGCAATCAGACTGGTAATATTACTATTGATGGAACAAATGGTTCTATACAAAAATTAGTATTGACTGGTAACATCACAGGCATAACGTTAACAGATGTTGACTATGGGGGTGGTGTAACACTACTTATTAAACAAGGTGTTAGTGGTTTATTTACTATAGATACAACAACATATACTAGCAATTGGACTAATTGGGAGTTCACTTTTAATGACACCTTACTAGACCCAGTTGCAGATTCTCTTAATTTATTAACAATATTAAGAGTAGAAGAAGATTCAGCAGACACAAAATTTGCTTCATTGCAAAGAATGGATTCAGATCCAAGTACTGTTACATATAACGGTGTAACTTTAGCCTTAGGAGCAGAAGGTAATATAGACACATTCCCAGGCAATGTAACAGTAGGTGCTAACTTAATGGTTTCTGGTAACTTAGAAGTTACAGGTAACATTAACTATAGAGAAGTAACAGACTTACTAGTTCAAGACCAAACCATTACTATGAACTATGGTAATGCGACGGCACAAAATGCACAAATTATTGTAGATAGAAGCGGTACTGGTGGTGGCTCTAATACTGACTTAAAATGGAATGAATCAACAAATGTTTGGGAATTTACTAACGATGGTAGTACATATTTTGCATTGCCTACTAGCACATCAAGTATTGCTGAAGGCACTAATTTATACTTTACAGATGCAAGAGCAAATACAGCAATAGCCGCTTACACTGGTGCAGTAATTAACTTAACTGGTAATGTAACTACAACAGCAAACGTAAGTGGTGCTTATATACTTGGTGATGGTAGCCAATTAACAAACGTATCCAATTTAACAAATGCACAAGTACAAACATATATTGAGTCAAATGGACTTGATGGAACTGCCAATATTACAACAAGTGCAAACGTAGCAGGCGCATACTTCATTGGTGATGGTTCAGCATTAACAAACGTATCCAATTTAACAAATGCACAAGTACAAACATATATTGAGTCAAATGGACTTGATGGAACTGCTAACATCACAACAAGTGCAAACATAAGTGGTGCTTATATACTTGGTGATGGTTCAGCATTAACAAACATATCAACAGCCACAGTGGCCGTATTAGGTGATACATCGACTGATGCGGCATTTTTTCCAACATTAAGTTCTGCCGCCACTGGCGACGTTGCACTTAAAGTGCCTAGTGGTAAATGGTCTTTTAATCCAGCTCAGGGTAAGATATCTTTAGGTCCAGGTACTCCAATGGTACTCGGTGATAACGAAGTTACGGGTTTAAACAACATTACAAGTGTTGATACAGTAGATTTAACGTTTAATGCTCGAGGAAAGTTAATTGTTGCACAAGAATTCGCAGGAACTAACACTAATACCTTTGAAGTCGAAGGTGATGGTTATGCCTTTAGACCAAATAATATAACAGCGGCTAATGAACTATTAAGTTATTCAGGATCAGCGGCATTGCATAATTATGAATTTAATGGTAATGTAGCCTTAGGAGATGCTAACATTGTTGTAACGGCAATGACTGACAAACAAGGTGGTGCAAGTGTTGTAGTAGCTGATGTTATAGACCAATACATGGTAATGACTAACGGCTATTTAGGCACAACAATGGCACCCTTCCCAATGGGAACGTATGTGCAGAGTGTGTCAGGGTCTAATGTTACTATGAGTGCAAATGCTCTATCGGCATATGAATTTACTGACAATTTATTTAATGCAGGAATTGTAGATACTACAAGAAACCAAGCAATTAGTGTTATCTCAGACTGGACTTACAGTGGTGGTTCTAATACTTCAATTAAGTATGAACAACCAACTAATTTTGACGCATATGGTTATCCAGACACAGGTTTTGCTATAGGAGACTTTGCTGGTTTTAGTGCCGGATCAAGCGGAGACTATACGTTCGCTGGTTCTCAAGAAGCATATTTTAAAGGCAAAACAGATATTATGCCTGCAAACACCACATTAAACGTTAGCGGTTTAACTGTTGGCGACGCCACAATGACTGGTAGAGGTGAGAACGATGGTTTGTCGAGCTTTGGTATTAACGCATTATGGCCAGGTACAACAAGCTCAGGCTATGATAGTCAGATACCACAAATATTATTTAAGTCATACACTGATTTAACATTACAAGATACATATACTGAAAATGCAGGACCTAGACTGTTTTTCCAAAGTGCCTATGGTAATGCAGATGATTATGCTTATGACACATATCCAAGAGAAAATCAAGAATTAGGTAGGATATCATTTAGTGGAACAACAGGTGATAACTTATTACCTAGTACTCTTAGAACTCCAGCATATATGACAGTACAAGCCGCTGATGATTGGGATGATGACGGTGCTGTTGCTGGTAACACAGATTTATATTTAGCCGCAACTGCTAACAGAAGTCTAGGCGCTGATATTATACTTGCTTATAGAGATGGTAGATTAATGATATGCTCTGGTAAAACCAATACTGCTTCAGAACATGATAGTGTTATGTTTATGCCAGCAGAGCAACCTGGTAATAATCCTTCAACAGCATATGGCACTACTGCTACGCAATGGGCTACAATAAATTATGAAGACCCAACAAATGAAACAGGTGCTAAAATAACTGTTACAAACGGTGGTAATAATGGAGCCGGTACTGTAGGAGATATGGCTCTAAGCCTCAAACGTAACGACAACAGTGGATCAACTACAATTAATATTCCCCTACTAATAAGTGGAGGATATTACAATTATTGGGGTCTTGCGAGTGGTGACATAGTAGTGAGCTTTCCTACAGGCGATGGTCATGGTAGTACTCTTGAAGGTAAAGCATTCACATTTGGAGGTACAGGTACTAATGGTAGTGTCGGTTCAGGTAATGAAAGTAACATAACTAGTGCTACAACATATTACTTTGATTATCGAGCTACTTATGGTGGACGAGATTTATATGCTGTTACAACTGATAGTGGGTTAACAACTGATTTACTTTACACCGATATTGGCGGTACAGACGCTGGAACTAACTATGCACCACAAACAACACTTACTGCAACTTATACAGTAGCAAGTGGAGTTACTGCTCAAGAATGGGCATTTGAACTTGAAGAACAAAGTAGTACTTTAGAATTAAAAGGAAATAGTACTACATACGTTACTTTTGGAGCGAATAGAACTGATTTTAGTAACAGTCTAAGATTAAAGAATTACACAACAACAGAAATTAACGCATTAACAGGAATGCAAGCAGGTGATACTGTTTACAACACTACACTTGAACAAATTTGTTTCTATGATGCAACAGCAACAGCATGGCAGAAAGTAACATCTGCAACAATGTAAAATAACTTATTAATTAGAGGAGATAACAATGGCTAAGAAATGGAAAGGACAAGGCTATAACGACAAAATGGACGAAAGTCTAGGTATGCGTCATAGAGGTGTCAAAATGACTCAGACTCTTAAAGACAGAAGAGATGAAGCAAAAGGAATGAACAAGAAAGTAGATGGTAGAGCATATAGTTCTGTTACTACAATGGATCATTCTTCACACACTAAAACAAAGGTATAACACATGCCAGTAATGAAGGCAAAAAGCGGAGGCTATAAATGGGGTAAGACTGGAAAAGTCTTTAAAACCCGTAAGGAAGCCGCCGCTTATGGAAAAAGGCAAAAAGCTAAGAATCCATACCGATACAGATAGGATAAAGACATGACAATAGACGAATTACAACAATATGCAATTTCATTAGGTGTAGGCATTGGGTGTGAACACGCCGATCAAGATTTAATAAATGCTATCTTTGCTGGTCTCGTTACTAGCAAAATACAAGTCAGCACATTTACAGGTTTTTAATGTCTATCCAAAAGCCTAAGGCTAAGAGAAACACTGACGTGGAAATAACAACGCAAGAGTTACATAACCGGATTGAGCAACTCGACACAAGCAACGATCTACAACACGGACACATGTCCGACAGAATAGACGACCTAAAAGATTCAGTTAGAGATAACAGAGAATTTTTCACTAAAGCATTAGAGAGCCTAGACAAAAAAGTATGGGCTCTTGTGTTGTTAACCCTAAGTACATTACTCGCAACGATAGCCGGTATGATGGTGTCTTAGACTGCATTAGAGCGTCTCTAAGCAACGCATTAATCCTTCTGATAGTAACTATAAACGATTAGCAAAGTTCTTTGCTAAAGCGACATATAAACGTGAATGTTTCTAAGAAACATAAATAAACCAAACCCACCAACCCCACCTTTTACCCCGTTTTACCCGTTTTTATAACCCGTTTTATCCTATTTAGATAAATAAATGTATGCAACGCAATTAAGCATCGCATTAACGGAGACCTCAAATGGCAAAACGAAAGCAACAATGGCAAGTTAGTTCAAACAAACCAAAAAAACAACAGCAAGAAATTAAAAGTCTTGACGAGATAATCAAGAATTCAGATACTGCTAATCTAAAAGCACTAAAGGAAGTAATTGAGATAGAGCTACAAGCAAGATTAGATGCAAACGATATATTGGAGTTATAACATGGGACAGCATAATAAAAAAGTAATAAACCCTGAAACAGGTAAGAAAGTAACTCCATTTGAATTAAAGTATGGCATGCATGTTAAAGAATTTGCTAAGAACGAAGGCACTACACCAGCCGCTATACACATGAGAGTAATGAGATTTGGTACTGCTTGGCAAAGACGTGCAAGACCTACAGTATGTGAAGTACTTACTGGTTATTCAAAAAGATACCTTGCTAGTAAAATAAATTTAAATTATAATCATATTGCACAAAAGATGCATACTAGAGACGGTGCATTTGATGTTATAGAAAGATTAAGAGATATACCTGACACTGGTGATTTTGATGGTTGGTTAATGATAGAACATCCTGATTATCAGACTTGGCGTTATACTCATACTATAAAGTTATTGGAGAGCTATCATGGCCCTCTCTAAAATACATTCAAGTATTATACCAGAAGCAAGTATTAAAGGTAATACTATAACAGTATGGTATGAAGTTAAACCTAATAATGCTAAGAAACATTTGCGTATGCACAATGACGATATTACTTATATACATCATTGGTTAAGCAGATTCGTTATGGATGTTTCACAAAAGCAATTCATAAACCCTAAGTTATATACTATGTGTACTGCACCTAGTAAAGAAATGCCTAAGAGCTCTTATGCAGGGTCATATAACTCTGTATTAAGTTATGCTAGTGGGATAGTAGGTAATAGATTGCGTAATCCTTCAGAGGACTACACTAAGAAACAATTACGTTATATAAGTAAGATGTTTGATATTATATGTACTGCTTATGATTACTCGTTTACTAAACAAGACTTAGGTTATGATTTAGAAACAAGACGTAATAACGATAAACCGTTAAGAATCAAATTTAAGGAAGTAAAATAAGATGAGCTTGTGCTGTTTTTTGTGTACATATAGAGGCCATCTAATGTGTATACGGAGCTCTAAAAACCATGGCAATGATACTTAGATTGTTTGAGAGGTAAATCTATGAGAAATTTACCGTTCAACAGCACAAGCTCAATAAGTATTTATCTAATTAAAGAAATAACTTGACAAATAAAAGAAATAGTGTATAATAATATACACAACGGAGAAAAACAATGGCAAACCTAGATAAAAATGCTAATCTATATAATAGCATTAATAAAAAAATAAGTAATAAGAAACAAGCAATAAGTAATAAACAAGAACTAATATATAGATTTGCATCTGAGGACAAGTCCTCGGATGACAAGAGATCTATATTAAAAGCAAAGCAGTCGAGTGACTCGACTTCGTCGAATCGCTCCGCTCTAAGAGATTATTCTTTCATAACTAAATTATATGAGGAAGCCGCCCAAAAATTAGTGCGAGAAGATATCTTTTCCGCCTCATTTAGTATGTTAGGCCAAAAAACACCGGAGAGACGTAGTATGAACATAGACATCATACTAAAGCCTGGTGATAAACCCTTAACGTACAAAGTAGATATGGTTACTAGTCGTTATTCATACGAACTAACAAACAAGTTATCAGAACAAGAGAACACATGGAGTAAATGGGCAGACATACGCACACAACTAATGAACACAGACTGTATGTGGGGTAAGTTACGCAATAGAACATCAAACACCCGCATAGTACCACGTAAGCGAATACCTTATTGTGTTGCTGGCATACAGTATGATTCAGACGTTACAGCAATGCTGATATTGGGTAATAACACACACATTGAATGCGAACTAATACCTGTCGCAGACAAAGAACTACAGAAATTGTTTATTGCAAAAGGCACATGGATTAATCCGGAGTGGGACGAAGGAGAATATGATGTTGAACTCTAAAGATGGACACGGTGTTATATATCAAGACTTATCAGACGAAGATAAAGCACAAGAAAAGTTAAGTAATGGACCATTATGGCAAGAGTATCTAGATCACTTAGAGTATCTAGAGTCCTTAGAGTACGAGGTAATTTAATATGATTAGACCAGAATGCAAACATGACGATCATCCTATACGCATTAACTATGAACATACTAATGTACATGGACAACCAGCATTGTATTGCGAACAATGTAATAAGTGGATACAATGGATAAGCAAAGAAGATTTGGCTATACTAGAACGTTGCTTTAAAGGTGTTTAAATGCAGGTTTTTGTTAAAAAACGGTTGACCTTTTGCTTAAAGATGCTATAATATGTGTATAAATTAAATTAATTAGGAGTAATTTATGAACAGAAAAGAAAGAAGAAAACAGGCTAAATTGGACCGTAAAAATAAAAGTAACAATGTTGTATCATTGTTTCCTGACAAACCCAAAATTGAATATTTAGATTTAGAGGAAACCTCTGAAGCAATTGGTTTTGATTTTAATAACTTTGAGAAAACAAAGATATCTTACCAATTAGATATGTACTCTGATGTCCCAGTTGAATACTGTAAAGACACAGATTCTTTTATCATAAAAGATATAGATATTGCTTGTATTGTAAAAACAATGCAAAATGTTAAAGAAGCATGTTATGGTTATGCATTAGTTCAGCTTATAAGAAGCAAGTGCGAAGAGGTTAATAGTCAACGCTCATTTAATGTATTAGCCAGCCTGGTGTTTTTATTGACTATAAGATTTGATTCTAATGTGGTGTTAAATGCTGTATTTGAAGATCCTAGTGTCGACAAAGAAACACTTCCTACAATCATAGATTTTCATGACAAAGCCGAAAATATGTCAGAACCAGAAATTAAAGACTTATTTGAGTCTATACCTTGGAACAAAGATTTTATGGAGACAGCGTAATGAGCAAGAAATTAAAAGGTAAAGCAAAAGCAAACGCTCGTAAGAAGGCTCGTAAGGCTAAGATGAAAGGGTATAAAGATACTATAACATTAATATCACCCAGTGGTAATAGACAAATTAAAAGACCGAAAGGAATACCATCTTTTATCGATAGTTACATGGAGATAGGGTAATGAAGAATGGGATGGATAATAGTGGTAATGAGCGTTTTTATAGCTTTTATAATACAGATATGCCTATATACAACAAGCAGTTAGACGCAGTCAAAGATGAACTACAAGACCATTTTGACAACTATGCAAGTGATTTTGACAAATGGGTTTGGGATACTTGTGAAGGTGTGGACCAGGATGGTTATGGCAGTCTTAGATTTGAGTGGCCTGCAGAAATTATGAACTTCTTAACTGAAGATCAGAGACAGCGTATGGAACGTGTAGTCAATAATGTTGTTAATGACTGTGATATTGTATGCCGTATGAGTTATGTTCAGGCTTACAACGCAGGTGATGCAGAGATTGAAACAGCATCTGATGTTGAATCTTACATAGATACAATTATAGAGGCTGGTTATAGTGTATGCAATGATGACAAAGACGGTGTGCCAGAATATTTGCACAAGGACTTTGATTCATATTTGGCTCAACATAAATTAACTCAGGAAGTGGCGTAATGGATAACTTTTTATCAATAGCACAATATGTTTTAGAACAAGGACCTTGGGATGGTTCCCCAAAAGCCATTTTTAGGATGGCATACTGGGCATACGAAGATGAATATGGTGAGCCCACTGAAGCAGAAGCACAAGAATTTTATAATGCATTTGTAGAAATGTTAGACCATACGGAGAATAACGGTTGACAAATAGCCAGAATTTGCTATAATAGTTGTATATTAAATAAAAAGGTAGGACTTTATTATGAACAGAAAAGAAAGAAGAAAACAGGCTAAGTTGAACCGCAAGAGTGTAATACAGGCTAAGTTGAACCGCAAGAGTGTAATTAAGCCGTTTATGATCAGAGGTGCCTTTGAAAACAACCAAGTTGTATTTGACACTTCCAATTTAGAACAGAATCAAGCAATATTTGTTAATGGTTGTGCTAAGGCAATGAATCAAGGTATTATTGATCAGGATAAAACAATTGATCCAGCAGATGCATTTGTTCATGTAATGTATAATGATGATGAAGATTTTGCCGCTGGCTTATCCTCAGGCTTAACTTGTAGTCCAGATGAGAGCTATGCTGAAATGAGAATGCTTTTTGACAAACATCATTCAAAATATCCACAAATAGGTTTTACATATACCAGAGATGAGATGCTAGAATTGACTCCAAGGGCAGGTGTAATTATTGATAATATGAATCAAGATGGTATTTGGCCCTGGCTTGATGCTAGAGCAACTTTTCAAAAGAAAGGTGATGTAATGGTTGTTATAGACACAATGGAGGTGGCGTAATGGCTATAGAGAAACAATTTAATGTTACTGATATTAAATATGAACAAAATGGTAATGAACATTATACAGACAATTTTGAAGTGTTTGTTCCTGTAGAAGATTTAGAGTCGCAAGATGCTGAGTCCTGTGTTTTAGATATGCTGAGTGATCATACTGGTTTTTTAATAGAAAGTTGTAACATAGTAGAGGTGGCGTAATGAATAAGCAATTATGGTATATTAACGCAGATACACTTGAAAGTGAAAATTGGCCACTAAGAGTTAAAGGAGATATGGACCAATGTTTTGATGATCATACAAAGTATGTTAATACTCTTAAGAGTATATTAGATACTAAAAAAGAATCATATATGATGGGTATAACTTATATGTGGTGTGGCAGACCTATTAACAGCCTGTCATATGGCATTGTGAAGGAGGTGGCGTAATGAACGGGGACGGATTTGAACAATACCAAAGACAACAAGAAGAAAGGAGACGGACTGCATTGATTGATGCGGCGCTGATGTATGGAAATAGGGTGGAGTTAAGAGTAACTAAAGGACCAAATGTTAGCACAGACACTAAGAATTTAGTTGTTAAATTAACAAAGAAATGTCTTAGAGAAATGTCTAAGAAAAAATATGAAATATCTAGAGAACCTTATGATGAGGAACTTTCGTATTCGGAAATGTTAAGAGACATTAACATACATGTAAAGAAAAGAGGTCAGCATTCAAATGGCGGCTATGGTGAAATTACTATTGATGTTTCTCGTTATGAAAAAGGTAATACTCATCTCCATGAGTATAAAGCATACAAGGATGATCCTGTAATAGGAGAATTTGATGCAGATCCAGAAACAGTATTATTAGGCACAGTTGCACACGAAGTGGCACACTTTATTCAACGCACATATGGACCCAGCACAAGACATCTCGAGAATATCTGTAAAAAACCACACGGTTATGGATTTAAATGGATCTATAGACAAATCAGAATAGCATTGGTCAATGACCGTGTTAGTAAAACAAAATTAAAAGAGACAGTCTGATTAATTTGTTTTAATCCAACCTTTAGTAAATCTTGAATATTTAGCAGTACCCGGATCTAGGTATTGATATGTGTCTGATACTTGATCAATAGTAAACAGCATATCATCTATAATATAGTATTCACGTTGTTCTGTTTTCGTTAAAGTAAGGAAACGTCTCATTATATCCTCAAAGTGTTGTGGACAATCTTCTCTCTTACTCCATTTCTGACAGAAGTATTGTAAATGTTCCGCAATGAATCTACTGGAACTTAAAGACAATTTTTCTTTATGTGTTAACATTGTAGTTATTTAATTAACTATTCTGAAAACCCACTGAAAATAGGGAAAACCTTATAAATAGAGAGTAAGATATAATACCGGTGTATTATTGTTGCCGACTTACAACAACTTTATAATATACTATTAAAGGAGTATGCTATACTAAGTAGTGTTAGGCAAATTAAAGCCCTACTAGTAGTAGGGTTTTTAATTCTTACATAATATGGAGCAAATTATGGCATTAAGTCAAAAGAAGTTAGCACAAAAGAGATTTAAGAAGAAATTAGCAAGAAAAGGTAAAAAGTATAACCCAGAAAAACACTTTATTAAGCCTAAGACTGTTATTAAACCTGAATCTCAAATAGCAGATACTGAATTAATAGATTTAACCTAAAAAAAACCCCAGTCATCACCGGGGTTTTTTACTCTATTTTACATCTAGAGTAGGTTTGTTAGGACAAGCCACATTTACTTAGTGCAACGCCTAATATATTTAAAAAATATTGGATTTAGATAAATATTACTGCAATTACGCAAACAGTAGCGATAATACTGAAATACAGGAATAACAATGACTGAAGAAGACAATTCTACCCAAGAGTCAAGGGAAACAGAACAAAAAGAAGTTAAAGAAATATACCTTGAATTCCCTGACGCTGAACGCGAATCATATAAAGAACAACCCCAACGCAAATATGCTGACAAAATCGTCAAGGGAATACAAATAGGCCGTGGCGATAACAAACAGATCATTGAAGTAGAACAAGTAAGACGACTAGCAATGTTGCATTGTTCATACAACGATATGGCAAAGTTCTTTGGTGTTAAAGAGAACACTTTTATTAATAACTTTAGGTACGAAGTAGAACGTGCTAGAGAAACAACTAAACACAGGCTTATGGAAGCCATGCTGGAGAATGCAATTCGTAAGCATAACCCAGCAATACAGATTTTCTTGGCTAAGAACTGGTTAGGCTTAGTCAATGACCCAGTAGCTCAGGAAGGGGCAAGTCCTCTTCCGTGGCTGGACGAAGAGTAACAGTACGTCACTATTAATTCTCCTAAAATTATATGTGTTATGGAAAGTACTGTTGCTCTTCAACTTTAAAGGTATGTAGATGAAATTAACAGAAAGCCAAAAAGAAATATTAAATCACCCTGCACGGTTCAAAGTAGTCGTGTCTGGAAGACGTTTTGGTAAAACATTTGCATCAATAGCCTCATTAGCCAAACACGCCGCTAAACCCTATTCCAAAGTAATGTATGTAGCACCATCTTATAGAATGGCTAAACAAATTGTGTGGGAAGACTTAAAGGATATGTTACGTGAAAAGAATTGGATTAAAAAGATTAATGAATCAGAACTAACTATAGTATTAGTTAATAGTAGTACTATAATGTTAAGGTCAGTTGATAATCCAGATAGCATACGTGGATTAGGATTAGATCATATAGTAATAGATGAAGCCGCTGATGTTAATAAATTAGAAGAGGCTTGGAACGCAGTATTAAGACCTTGTTTATCTGACAGAGAAGGTTCTGCCATGATTATTAGTAGTCCTAAAGGTAGAGGATATCTATATGACTTATATCAAAACGAACAACGTTTACCAGATTGGAAGTCCTGGCAATATACTACTATTCAAGGTGGTATTGTATCCGAAGAAGAGATACAAACAGCACGAGCACAACTAGATGAACGTACATTTAAACAAGAGTATCTTGCACAATGGGTAGATTATTCTGGACTTATATACTATGCATTTGGAGATCACAATGTAGTACAACGTGAGGATCTATTAGAAGCAGGTACTATGTTACATATAGGCATTGACTTTAACGTTGATCCTGGCTGTGCTGTAATAGCCGTCAAGACACGTTATGGTTTACATGTTATCGATGAACTAGAAATATTTGGTACTAACACTCAAGAGATGTGTACTGAAATACAACGCAAATACAAAAACAGACGTACTATTGTTTACCCTGATGCTTCTGGAGCCGCTCGACGAACAAGTGCTGGTGGCATTACAGATCATATAATACTATCTAACGCAGGCTTTCAACTTAAAGTAGGAGCGATCAATCCTGCGGTGAAAGATCGCATAGGAAGTGTAAATAGTGTATTAAAGAAAGATAATTGTAGGTTGACAATTGATCCTAGTTGTGTTAAAGTATTAAACGGACTTAGTAAACACGTCTACAAAGAAGGAACACGTCAACCAGAAAAGTATTCAGGATTAGATCACTTTAATGATGCATTGGGTTATATGGTAAACCATTTATTCCCAATTAATCAAAGACCAGTAACTAATCACCTAGCAGGAGTTAGAGGAAGGACTAAGAGAACATTATGACAACACTAACAGTAATAAGATGTTTCGTAGAAGAACCACATGATGCACCACATGTAATGGAATTTGTTGGAGAAAATATCAACCAATGCCTTAAAGTATGTAACGTGTATGTAGAGAA
>Ga0080013_1002655_pt1 | contig 20514 bp, 26 predicted proteins | sample ETNvirenome_6_85_FD_69236 | JGI IMG/M metagenome (GOLD analysis project Ga0080013, IMG submission 69236) | Marine viral communities from the Pacific Ocean - ETNP_6_85 (SPADES assembly) (version 2) | ecosystem: Environmental > Aquatic > Marine > Oceanic | place: Pacific Ocean | collected 2013-06-19 | reverse complement strand
ATGGAGAATATACTCAATTGCCAGCTGAAGAAAATTATTGTATCATACATCATAAAGTAATCGAAAAACAAGAGCATCAAAATCAGCTATATGAAGATATCCTCGATTGTAGATAATATTCCAGATAAAATAGAAGATAAGAATACCACTTCTTTAAAGTTTAAAAAAGATTTAATAGAGTATTTAGGAGATGATTATAAAGATGAAATTTGCTTAGAAATTGGTACGAGTAAAGGATATTCCACTAGAATTTTGAGTTTTTTATTTAAGAAAGTAATTACTATTGAGAACAATCCAGAGTTAGTAGATTTTGCAAAAAAGTTTAATGAGGATATAGATAATATAGATTATTATTTAGGAGATGTTTATCAATCTGAATGGGGGTTTGATGAAGATATTCAGGTAGTTTTTATAGATTGTAATCATGAAATAAGTTATGTATTGAGTGATATTCAAAATTCTATAAATTTATGTAAAGATGGCCAAGAACTTTTGTTAGTATTTGATGATTATGGGTTAGATAATCCATGGGAAGGGGTTAAAGAGGCTATTCAAAAATATGATAATGATTCAAAATTTTCTATAGTCAAAGAGATTGGACAACCAAAGGGTTGGAATTATAAATCTGGTAAATTTTTAAGGGAAGTTGAAGGAGTTATTTGTAAATATTCAAACAAAAATAGGAGTTATAATGGAAATTAGAAAAAATCCACTAAAAGTATTAGGACCTTATGGAGATGAATCGGATGTTCAGGCTATAAGAGAAGTTATACTAAGTGGTTGGTGGGGGAAGGGACCTAAAGTCCAAGAGTTTGAAGAAAAGTTTGCAGAACTTGTTGGTGCAAAACATGCCATATCTGTTACAAGTAATTCTCATGGTAATGATTTGATAATGAAAGCAATGGGGTTTAAGGGGGTTGATGTTATTAATCCAACAATGTCCTTTATAGCTACCGCAGAAATTCCTTTGTGGAATGATTGTACTTCCAACTTAGTAGATGTAGATAAAATTAATCTTAATATGACTGCTGAAGAAGTAGAGAAGTGGAAGAAACCAAACTCAGAGGTTTGTATAGCAGTAAATATGGCAGGTATTCCTGCACCGATAGATGAGATACGAAAAGTATTTGGTGGATATATTATTGAAGATTGTGCACATAGTTGTTATACTGAAGGTGCAGGTACAAAAGGTGATATAGCAGTATGGTCATTTCAGGCAGTAAAGACATTACCGATTGGTGATGGTGGAATGATTACACTTAATGATGATAAGTTGGCAAATAAGATTAGAGAAATGTTATGGTTTGGTGTAGCATCAACTTGGAGTAGAGCAGCAGATAAGAATGGAACACGACCAGGTTACGCTTGGGATTATCATGTAGATACACTTGGATATAAATATTATATGATTGATATTATGGCAGCACTTGGTTTATCTCAGTTAAAAAAATTACCAAAGTTTTTAGAAACTCGTAGACATATACAAAAAAGATATAATGAAGAATTATCTCCAGTAATTGAACGACCAGCATATTCTGATACAGTTCAATATTATTGTGCAAGGTTACCTGAAAAGAAACATAATTTTGCACCAGACGGTACTGGGTTTTCAAGTATTGGTAGAGATCAATTAATTGATTATTTAGCAGATAAGAAAATACATACTTCAGTTCATTTTAAACCATTACATTTATATGAGTTAATGAAAGATGATAATAAAAAATTACCTGTTTCTGAAAAAGAGTGGGTTAAACTAATTACTTTACCTACTCATAGTGGAATGACAGATGATGATATTGATTATGTAGTATATTGGGTTAACAAATTTATAGAGGATGAATATAAATGAAAGATTTACAGTCATCATTAAGAGAAAAAGGAGATTATGTAATTCAAATAATACATTTTGTAAATGGAGTTAAAAGAACCTTTGAAGGAGTTTCAACTTCTAAAATAAAACAAGGACAGATGACTAAGTTGGAATTAAAAGATGGACGTACAGTTTTGGTCAATGACTCTAATGTTTTGTGTATAGAAGTTTTTAGCGAAGATTAAGATGATATTTTGGAGAATATTAGATAATAAAGTATATTCAGCGTATGAAACAGATGTTCTTGGATTTTCTTCAAGTGATCCATCTTATATTCCAGATGAATATTTAGAAAATCAAGAGTTTGTAGTTATGAGAACTTGCCATGGTGTTGGTGATTGGGGAATTATGTCTGCAATGCCAAGGTTATTAAAAGAAAAATATCCTAAGTGTAAAGTGTATATACCATCTTCTAAGTTATTAGAACAAATGTTTGGTAAACCTACTGCCTGGAAATGGTGGGAAAATCCATATAAAAATGTTAATGTGATATTTGATAATAATCCGTATGTAGATGATTTCATTGAAGATGCTCCGGGAGATATATTTCATGATCATTATAGAATTTATAAAGATGATAAACCAGACATACCGTTGATAAACCAAATGTTAAAATTTTGGCAATTCTCACCAGATGAATATAAAGATTCTCAACCAGAGTTATATTGGTCAGATGAAGAAGAAAAACTTGGTGATGAGATAATCAGAGAGTATGTTGGTTATACAGAACGTAAAGTTCCACGGGGAATGCATATTAATGGTGATTTTGGTGGACTTATGATTACAGATACATATAATTTTTCTAAGGATAATTTATTGATTAAAGTATTGAAAGACAATCCAATTCCATATTTTTATTATACACCCGTTCCATTAGAGGAAACTTCTTTTAATTTTATAGAACGAGCTTTAGATTTAAGACATATTGATTTGAGAATTCAACTTTATATAAGATCAAAGGCCAAATTGAATGTAGCTGCATTTCAAAATGGACTAACTCATACCGTAGCAAGATATTCTAAAAATTATCAATTACAACGTGATTTTCCAATCGGCAGTAATTTTATTAAAGGTGAAACATACCTTAGTTAATATGTCAAAGGGTATAGTATATACAACAGTATTTGGTGAATATGATGATGTAATAAATCAGAATTTACCTGATGGCTGGGATTGGATATGTTTTTCAGAAAAAAATAGTTTATCGTTATATACGGATAATAGTAGAAATGCCAAAAAATTTAAAATTTTACCACATCGATACCTACAAGAATATGAGTATAGTATTTTTATAGACGGTAACTTAGAAGTAATTGGAGATGTGGATGAGTTAATAGATAAGTATTTAATGGACTGTAATGCAGCATTTTATAATCACAATCAGGCTCCAGAATATGATAAAAGAAACTGTATTTATGAAGAAGCACATGCAATTAAGTGGTTATATGAAGTTAATCCGGCACCAGTTTCGATTAAAGTCCCCAAAGATAATTTAGATGTTATTCAGAGTCAAATGGATAAATATAAAGGTATAGGGTTTCCGGAAAAGTTAGGATTAATTTATGGTGGAGTAATTTTAAGAAGGCATAATGAGAAAGATTGTATTAAAACTATGGAAGATTGGTGGTCAGAAATTAGATATCATAGTAAGAGGGACCAGTTAAGTTTTAATTATGTAGCTTGGAAGAATAAATTTAAATTTAATTATATTGATGGTTATATGAGAGACAATGAATACTTTAACTTTTTGAAACACAATAAACATAAATAATGGGAGATGGATTGAAAAATATCATATTTATACCAAATATTGATTTGGGAAATAATAGGTCTGCATCTTATCATTATTCAGTAGACAGTTGGAAAGTTTGGGCTGAAAATAATAATTGTGAGTTATTGGTATGGGAAGATTTATTGTATCCAGTTGAATATATGAAAATAACTTGGCAACGATATTATTTATTTGATATTTTAGAAGAGAACAATATTGAGTATGACCAAATTCTTATGGTAGATGCGGATACAATAGTTCATCCAAAGTGTCCTAATTTTTTTGATGAAACTGAAAGGAGATATTGTGGTGTTAGAGTAGATGGTTGTTATGAATGGGTTTTGAGAAGTATAAATGGATTTGGTGATGAATTATTTAATGGTAATAGAATTAAACCTTGGGAATATATAAATGGTGGATTTCAGATTGTTAATGAAACTCATAGACATTTCTTTGAAACAATGAAAGAATATTATTTAGAGAATTCAAATAAAATTGTTGAAACAATTGATAAATTAAAATGTGGTACAGATCAAACAATCTTAAATTATATGTTACACCGAGAAGAAATAGATGTTAAGTATTTACCGAGTTGTTATAATCTACAAGATTTATATAGAAAGAATTTGTTAGTGGTTAGTGGTCAGGAGTGGTGGACAGATGAATTACATTTTTTAGATGCTGGTTGGATTTATCATTATAATGCTATTCCACGAAATCCGATGGAACGGCATGTAAATTATTGGATGGAAAGAACTTATAAAGAATTGTATGTCAAATGAGAAAAATTATAGGATTTACAACAGGATATTTTGATATAATGCATCCCGGCCACATTTTGATGTTAGAGGAGTGTAAAAGGTATTGTGATTATTTAATTGTTGGGGTTAATAATGTTGAAAATTGGAAAACTGATTCATGGGAACAACCAGATGGTAGACATAAAGATGAGCCAATTTGGGGTTCAGACGAAAGATTAATGATGGTTAAATCTAATAAAAATGTTGATGAGGCATTTTTATTTTTAGGAGAAGAAAAATTACATGAATATCTTGAAAAGAATCAAGATAGAATTGATGTTCGGATATTGGGGGAAGATCATAAAGGAAAACCATATACAGGTGAGGAATTAAATATAGAAGTAGTTTTTAATACCAGAGACCATGATTATAGTACTACGAATACTGTTAATAGAATAATTGAAAAGAGAAGTAAATGAATGTAGAGTTTATTTTTTCAGAATTTGGTTTACGAACTACAGCTAATCAACCCGGAGGTTTTACTGATGAGTTTAGATTGGATCCAACATATTCTTCTGTTAAACAATTTTTTCCAGATGCAAAATTAACATTATATACAGACCGACCAGAACTTGCAACTAATTATTCTGATGTAGGGGTTAAATTAGTTGATATTGATAATAGTCCTTTTACAAAGTCTAATCATAGGTGGGGATGGCATTGTTGTGATTATTATGAGGCAAAGGGATTACTCAATTCAAAGGCAGACATAGCTATATCAGTAGATTCGGATTTGATGTTTGTTTCAGATGAAGTAAAAACTTTACTTTCTATTACTGATAAATTTGGATTATGTGTTCCTACAAATGAAAGACAAATGGTGAAGGTTGATGGAATACACAGTCGTGGAAATGATGGAGATTATTATATAGATGAAGATGAGAGTCGTGGGAATTGTTTAACTTATGACTTATGGTGGGCCAGCTTTTGTACTAGAAAGAAAAGGGGTAGAATTTGGTTAGAGGAATTTTGTAGACTGATGGAAACTAATCCAAAAAGAGCTCCGTTACAAATGAGTAGAGCATCTTGGAATACAGGAATTTATCCATATTCGATGCCACAACAATGGGGAGTTGGTAGTGGTTATATAGGATGTGGTAATGAAATAATTTTACACGTTGGACATGATAATGTACAAGATCATTATTTACAGGAGAGAATAAAATGAGAACGTTAGTTACAGGAGGCGCAGGATTTATTGGTACTAACCTAATAAAGAGATTATTAAAAGATGGACATGAGGTAGTATCAGTAGATAACTATTCTACGGGGAAAGAAGAAAATCATCAAGAAGGTTGTAGGTATTGGGATTATGATTTATCAGATAGGTATTGTCCAGTTTTAGATAGAAATGAATATGATATTATATATCATATAGGAGCATTAGCTAGAATTCAACCATCAATAAAAGAACCACTAAGACATATACAAAATAATTTTATATCAACGTTAAATGTACTTGACCAGGCCAGGAAGTATAATATACCAGTTGTTTATGCTGGTTCAAGTTCATTCCATCATGGTTTGTATAGTAGTCCATATGCTTGGTCAAAGTGGAGTGGAGAAGAATTGTGTAAATTATATAGTAGTGTATATGATGTATCAACTTCAATTTGTAGATTTTATAATGTATATGGTCCACATCAAATAGAAGATGGAACTTATGCAACAGTCTTAGGTATATTTGAGAAACAATATAGAGAAGGAAAACCATTGACAATTACAGCAGATGGACAACAAAGACGAGACTTTACTCATGTGGAAGATATTGTGGATGGATTGGTTAAGTGTTCAGAACATAAATTTAAGGCTCAGTTTTTTGAGTTAGGAAGTAGTATTAATTTTTCTCTTAATGAAGTGGCAGATATGTTTGGAAAGGATTATCCAAGAGAATATATACCTGAACGTAAAGGAGAATATGATAGAACTTTATGTGATTATTCTGTGGCAGAATTGAAACTTGGATGGAAACCTAAACATAATTTAGGGAATTATATGAAAGAGTTGATGAGTAAATGATAAAATTACATTTGGGATGTGGTAGAAATTTACTTGAAGGGTGGATTAATACTGATTTTAATACAGCAAAATTTCAGGGAAGTGATTTTTTAGATGTTACTGAAAAGTTTCCTTATGATGATAATAGTGTTGATTATATATTTTCTGAGCATATGATTGAACATATAAATTATCAAGATGGTAAGTTTATGATAGAAGAATCTTTTAGAGTTCTTAAAAGTGGTGGTAAAATTAGAATTTCAACACCTGACTTGAAATTTTTGATTAATCTTTATACTGAAGATAAAACTGATTTACAAAAAAAATATATTGACTATTCTGTTAATCACAAATCGTATAACGTTTCTATTGGAACAGATACTTTTATTATTAACAATTTTGTTAGGGATTGGTATCATACTTTTATATACGATGAAAAAACACTTAAAAGTTTACTTGAATCAATTGGATTTTCTGATGTTAAATCATATTTGATAAGTGAAAGTGAAGATGAGAATTTAAAAAATTTGGAAAATATTAATGATTCGGAGAATAGAGGTCAAGGTCAGACAAAAGAATTTTTACAGTTGGAGACCTTTACTTTAGAGGCCACAAAGTGAAAAAAATAAAAGTTATAGGGGCTGGAATTTTTGGATGTTGTATAGCTAGTGAACTGTCTAAAACTGGTTATGAGGTAGTTTTGATAGAACAAGATTCTGATATAATGCAACGGGCTTCAAAACTTAACCACAATAGGATACACTTTGGTTTTCATTATCCAAGGAGTCCCAAAACGGCCCGACAAAGTTTAGAAGGGTTAATTACATTTTTACTACAGTTTAAGGATTCTATAGTTTCTGATTTTCCCAATTACTATATGGTATCAAAGAAAAATAGCAGGGTAACAACAGAAGAATATATTTATTTTTGTGATAGACTTGGAATTGGTTATGATTATGAGTATCCAGAAGAATATTTAGTAGATAGAGAGAGGATAGATTCGTCCCTTAGAGTAAGGGAGTATGTTTTTGATTATGATATATTACAATCTTTAGTTAAATCACAGTTAAAGGATGTAGATTTACGGTTAAATACGGTTTTTGATGGAAAAACTGATGGGTATGATTATATTATAAATACATCTTATAGTAATACAAATATAATTTCCAAACAGTTAGGTATTTCTCAACTTTCCTTAAAATTTCAAGATGTAATTGTTCCAATATTTAAAATGAATCATGAAAAAATAGGATTAACTATTATGGACGGCCTTTTTTGTAGTATAATGCCGAGAGGTAATAGGAAGAATGAGTTTTTATTATATCACCCAAGGTATTCAGTTGTTTCAGAATCTTTAGAAAATAATTTAGGAGATATTGATGTTGACAAAGCCATAAAGAAAATTTATATTGGTTCTCAAAAATTTTATCCATTCCTTACAAATATAGAACCAGTAGATTATTGGAGAACTATTCGAGCTCTACCTATTAATGATAATGATTCACGAACTTCTGAAATCTTTATGAATAGTAAGAAAAGTAATTACATAAATGTGTTGGCGGGTAAGATTTCAACTTGTAGTAAAGTTGCCTTGGAGATAAGAAATATAGTAAAGAATGGTATTAAAAAGGAAATTATTGTTTAATGAAAAAGGTAGGATTAATAGGACCTGGTTATTGGGGTAAAATTATTAATGAAAAACTTGAAAAATTTTGTGACGTAAAGTTTACTTGTCGAAGTAAGGATACATATCTTGATAGATTAGATGAAGTGGATTGGGTTGTCGTTGCTACTCCGAATGATACTCATTATGTAATAGTTAGAAATTGTATATCGGCTGGTAAAAATGTGTTTTGTGAAAAACCATTGACACCAACAGAGGAACAATCTAAGTTATTATTTGATTACGCAGAAATGAAAGGAATTAAATTATATGTAGATGATATCCAAAATTATAGAGATTATGATTTTGAAATAATGGAACTTAACTTAGTTGAGAGAAGAAAGAGTGGTGGTGGTGATATAAAAAATATATTATATGCATTAACTTATCACGACATATATATATTATACAAGTATATTAAAAATTCTGAAATAGAAGATGTAATTTTAATAGATAATAAAAATAGATTACATTTTAAAGTGAAGTTTAATGATATAACCATAGAATTTTTATATGATTCAAACTATGAAAAGATAGAGCACTCTATTAATGGATGTAGTTTGAGAGGTGAAGATGATATTTTATTTAAAATGTTATCGGGGGTGTTCAATGAAGAAGTAGATTTTGAATATAATAAAGAAATATCATTATTTTCCAACAGATTTATTGATATTTTGAATAATAAATTATTTAAGGAGATTATTGAATAATATGAAGAAAGTTGCTTATATAACTGAACCAAGAAAACATAAAGCTTTGAAGTTTGTATTAGAAAATTTTTTAAGTATTTTACCTAAAGAATGGAAATTTCAGATAAATCACGGAACGGAAAATCTTGACTATATTAAAAGAATTATAGATAGTAGTTCAATAATAGCAGATGTTTATTCAAAAAATAGACTTGGGTTGTATAATTTAAATGTAAAAAATTTAGACCACGAGGGCGAAAGTTATTTATCAAAATCTGAAAAATTTTGGGATAATATTGAAGGAGATTTATTATTAAAATTTGAGTGTGATACTATGTTATGTCCTAGTTCAGAATATAAAATAAGTCAATTTGAAAAATATGATTTTATTGGTGGTTATTGGGGTACAGAGTCATATCCATTAGATGAACCATATCCAAGATCAAAACCTATGAATGGAGGGTTATCATTAAGAAATAAAAATATGATGATTTATTTGATTAAAAATTATCTTGATGAATACACTGCTTCAGGTAAAACATATTCAGATGATTATTTCTTTTCAGAGTATATAGAAAAACCAATTACTCGTGATGTAAGAAAATTTTCTATTGATAATGGTTATATAGAACCTCTTGATATGAAGGCACCATTTGGTGTTCATAAGCCTTGGGGAACAACTCCATCAAAAGGACATGGAAGAGGATACGACAAAATAAAAGAAGTGTGTCCAGAAGTTGAAATTTTAAAATCACTACAAGGTGTAGAAGTTGAAAAACAATGGTGGGAAAAATAAATTAAAGTTTTTTTACATATACCAAAAACGGCTGGAAGCTTTTTTAAAAAACAGGGAATCGGTTATTGTCAGAGTTTAACTAATCCCCAGAATGGTCATTTTTTGTGTAATAATTTGTTTGGGGGGCAACCTAAAGATATTATTGAATCAAATTTGTGTAATGTTTTAGAACAGGGTCATCTTGTGGATTTGGTTATGTTTAGAAATCCTTTTTCTTGGTTGTATAGTTATTATTCTCACAATAGAAGTGGACATAGCGGTTGGCTTGATGTTAATAATACACATAAATTTAAAAGTTTTGAAGAGTTAATTAAAGCATATGTTAATCCTAATTTTGATTGGCATATACCAACTTATAAAATGGGTTATTTTGCTGCGTGTTTTAACAATAAAAAAGAATTTGTACCTAAAAAAGTTATATTTTTCGAAACTTTAAAAAATGGTTTAGATACTATTGGTGTTAATAGTTATGGTGTATTATCAGGAGGAATACAACCAAATAAATATAAAGAACATTATACTGATGAACTTATTACTCTTGTAAGTAATTATTTTTATAAATTCAATAATTTTATAGGTTATGATTTTAATGGATTAACAAAGGATAGAGTGATAATGAATGGTGATGAAATAAAATGGGATGATGTCTTATGAAAATTTACATAATAGGATGTAGTTGGATACAACATATTAATAAAGTTTCAAGGAAAAACGGGAATCCCCATTGTTTTGAATACGAGTTTTAATGATAGAGAACCTATTGTGGAAACACCAGAACACGCAATTAATTGTTTTTTACGAACTGATATAGACTATTTATATTTTAGAGAGTATGGGATTTTAGTAAAAAAGTTATATGTATAAACTAGGTGAATCAATGAGATTGAATGAGGTCAAGAAATTGGGGATAGACCCAGTTACAATCTTAGATATCGGGGCCCACAGAGGACAGTTTTATAGTTGGGCAAAATATGAGTGGCCTGATTCTGTGATTTGGATGGTAGAGTCAAATGAGATTCACGAGTCAACATTAAAAAACTTAACGAGTGGTAAGAATGATGAATATCTTATAGCCGCATTGGGAGATGAAGAAAGAGAAGTAACTTTTTATACAAGAAAAGATAAACCACATACGGAAGGAAATTCTTATTATAAAGAGGCAAATTATTGGGATATCCCACAGTTGGTTTTAGAGAGTAAAGTAAAGTTACAGAGACTTGATGATTTATTTACAGAAGATACTGAATTTGAATTGATTAAAATAGATACTCAGGGTTCTGAATTAGATATACTGAAGGGCGGTCAGAATTTAGTCAGTAAATCTTCCGTAGTGATATTAGAGGTATCATATGTAGAATATAATTCAGGGTCACCCTTGGCAGAAGATGTTATAAGTTATATGAAGTCAATTAATTTCGATATTTATATAGAGATAGGAGAACATTATTCTAATGAACCACAATGGAAGGATGTTACAGTTCAGAAAGATTTGTTATTTTACAGACAGGAAAGTAAATGAGTACAACATTACATAGAGAAGAAGTTTATACATCACCTACTGCTATATTCCAGGGTCCGGCAAAGATGGAATCAAAATATAAGGATTTGAAATGGGTATTGGTTCATACTGGAAATGATATTGCATATGGGTTAGTGTATGTGGCTGGAGATTTGTTACGGAGAGGTCATAAAATATTGTGGGTTGATGGTGAAGGTGATATTAAAGAAAATGTTAAAAAAATTAAAAAGTTTGCTCCATCTTATATTTGTTATGGTCCTCTTTCATCAGAATTTCTACAGGCCTTAAGCTTATCTAAGGCGGTTAAAAAAGAATTACCATTGGTGATGAATAGATTTGGTGGACATCATGTTAAAGCGGTTCCAGAAGAATTAGAAAATGAAAAGTCTATAGATTATTTGGTATGGGGGCCAGTTTATGGTACTGTTGATAAAATTATAGAAAGCCCATCTAATACTTTAATAGAGGGATCACCTACTGAGCCTGCAAATATGCAACCAGCATTGAAAGAGTACTATGAGCAGATTCCACGAATGGGCAACAGAGAACGAAAATATATTATGTCTCATTTTGGTTGTGTTTATAATTGTTCATTTTGTTGTACTGATGTTACTCGCAAAGCTTTTGGGGCTAAGGTATATAAAGAATTTTGGCTAGAACGTAGACCAATTGAAAATATGATAGAAGAGGCCAAGTTATTGTTAGAATTTGATACTAAAGAAGTGTCTTTTGAAGATGACGATGTGTTATATGGTACACATAAAGGTGGGGATGGTACAGAATGGTTGGCCGAATTTAGAGATGTGTGGAAAAAAGAAATTAATTTACCTATGTATGCCAACGTAACTCCACAAACAGTAGTTAGGTCTACTGACGAGGCATTAAAGGTGTTGGCAGATTTAGCAGATACAGTTCAAATGGGAGTTCAGACAACAGGAGGTGATTCTAGTAAATTATTTAATAGACATTTTCAAGATGAGGCACAAGTTACAAAGGCCGTAAAAATACTAACATCTTATGGTGTTAAAGTTAAATTAGAAGTTATCATTGGATTACCTAATATAGATAATTTAGTTCCAGATCCTATTACTGATGCAATTAGAACCATTCAAATGTGCCAAAGAATAAGCAGAGAAGTACCTAATAATATGACTTGGACATCTTGTTTTCCATTGATGTTATATCCAGGAACTCAACTTTGGAAAAAGAGCATGGAAGCTGGTATTCCATTAAATGATGCATGTGAATTTGAATGGCATTCTGGAGAAGGTTCTGTTAAATTTGATGAAGTAACTCAGAACAGAATGAAAAATATGACTAAAATGGCAACTATGTTTATAAAATATAATATGAGTGAAAGATGGATGAGAGCCTTGATGGATACAGAAATAACTGAAGAATCATCAAAACAACTCAGTGAATGTCAATATCTAGAAAGTCTCATGTTTAGATTGGGTGAAGATGTGGAAGAAGAGTTTGATGATATATTGGAAGGTATGAATTTTAAATATTAATAATAAATAAACAAAGGTTATATAAAATGAAATTTAAAGAAGATAAGGTTTTTAACTACAAACTAGATAAATCATCAGCATCTATATTTGGAAGCGATGTTGCAGAGATTGAATGGAATATATTAGATGATGGTGAAATTCGCATTACTCAATTTATAAATAATGAATATCATACTCCCATTATGGATCATGATCATTTTTATCTCAGTGATGTAAAATTATATACTAAAATAGTAGATTATATTAAAGAAAATTTTATAGATAAATAATAAATGAAAAAAAAGTTATATAAAAAGGAAGATCTTGAGAGAGCTATCCGAGAAGCCAAAATGCAATCAGAGTTCCCACAACATAGAGCTCATGGAATGTATGGAAATCCCAGAATAGATAAAAAATCAGAAACAATTTGTGAAGAATGCGGTGTGGAATTTGGATGTGATATAAGTGCTGGAAAAGATACTTGTTGGTGTTTTGATTATCCTAATATTTTAAAAAGTAAATCACAAAATTGTTTGTGTAAAGATTGTTTAAATAAAAAAATAAAAGAGGAAGAAATGGTTATGAAAAAAGAGTTTTTAGATTTAGGTAAACAACCTATTGCAAATAGATTTTTAACCGAAGACGAATTTGATGATGAGTTTTTCTTTGATTTGAAAGTTGTATTTGATGAAGAAACAAATTTGGTTTCACTGAAAGAATTTGTACCACCGAAAATGATGTTTAATGAGAATTATACATATCATTCATCAACCTCATATCCCATGAAAGAACATTTTAGGAAAACTGCAGAGATGCTTACAACCAGATATGAACCATTTAATGTTATGGAAATAGGTTCAAATGATGGTATTTTTATTAGACATTTTAATCCTGATAATACATTTGCTGTAGAACCGTGTGGAAATTTTGCAGAAACAACAAATGATATGGGTTATAAAACATATGATAGGTTTTGGAATACAGATTTGGCAAAGTTAATTAAACAAAATCACGGAACTATGGATTTGATTTATGCGGCTAATTGTATTTGTCACATTCATGATTTGGATGATACTTTTAAGGCGGTAAAAGATTTATTATCAGAAGATGGTATATTTGTATTTGAAGATCCTTCTCTTTTACGAATGATGGAGAGAGGTTCTTATGATCAGCTATATGATGAACATGCACATATATTTTCTGTAACTGCATTAGATAAATTGTTAGATAGAAATGGGTTGATGTTATTTAGAGTTGATAATTTATCAGTTCATGGTGGTTCGAATAGAATATATGCCGGTATAAAAGGTAAATATAATATTGATAATTCTGTACACACTGTAACATCAAATTTAATGAATGAGAAAAGTTTTGGATTGGATAGATTTGAAACATATCAAGTATTTGCAGAAAGAGTAAATAAATCAAAAAATGACTTGGTTTCTATGCTAAAAAGCCTTAAATTAGAAGGTAAGAAAATAATTAGTTATGGAGCTACATCAAAATCAACAACTGTATTTAATTATTGTGGAATAGATAATTCATTGATTGATTATATAACAGATACAACAGAAGATAAACAAGGTAAATATTCACCTGGTACTCATATACCTATTGTATCTCCGGATGAAGGTTTTGATGAATCGGTTGATGTGGCTTATTTGGGGGCTTGGAATTTTAAGGATGTAATAATGAATAAAGAAAGTGAATTTACTCAGAGAGGTGGAAAGTTTATTACTCATGTTCCTGAAGTAATGATGTTTTCGTAGGAGAATAAAATGTATTATAATGAAGACGACAGAGCACAGAGATTATTGGATGTATTTGATGTGCTGGATGGACAGATAAATATTTCTTACGTTAATTCTACAGAACATATTGTAGCTTGGCACAAGCACAATATACAAAGTGATTATTGGACTTGTCTGAAAGGTTCATTTAAGGTTGGGCTGGCTACTAAAGAAGACGGGTGTAGATTTGAGTATTTATCAGATAAAAACCCAAGAGTTATAGAAATAGTACCAGGAATTTATCATGGTTATAAAGCATTAGAACCAGGTTCAATATTATTATATTATTTAACTCATAAGTATAATCCGGAAGATGAGATAAGAGCAAAGGTTGGAGATTTCGGTGAAGATTGGGGGACTCTAAATAAATGAGAACATTAAAAGATATTAAATTAATTAAGTTAAAAACTCATATTGAACCGGATGGGAAGTTAGTTCCCATAGAATTTAATAAGGATATACCGTTTAAAGTAAGACGTATATTTTATGTATATGGAGTTCATGATCAAATTGATAGAGGACAACATAGTCATTATAGCACTAAACAGATACTTATTTGTTTAAATGGAGAAGTGGAAGTTATGTGTGATGATGGTCATAAGAGAAAAACTTGGGTATTAAATAATCCAAGTGACGCCCTTTACATTCCAGAGCTTATTTGGGATGAACAGGTTTATAAATCGAATGATACTGTTTTGTTGGTTTTAGCCAGTACAACTTACAATTCGGGTGATTACATAGAAGATTATGAAAGATTTAAAAGAATTAAAGAAGATATTGGGGAATTAATAAAGTAATGAATATATTAATTACAGGTGGATTAGGACATATAGGTTCTTATTTTTTAAATAACCTTTCTAGAAATTATAATTACTCTCATGAACTTATACGATTAAAAGTAGTTGATAATCTTTTGACTCATAGATATGCAACTTTGTTTGATTTAGATCGTGATATAACTTTTTTAGATAAAGACATGGATAATCTTACAGAAGAAGATATCAAAGGAACTGATGTTGTAATTCATCTAGCTGCTATTACAAACGCTGAGAAGAGCTTTGAAAATAAAGATGATATTGAAGAGGTAAATGTTAGAAAAACAGAAAAATTTATTAATCTTTGTAAAGATTGTAAAGTTCCTCGATTTATATTTCCATCATCTACAAGTGTTTATGGGGTGGCCTCTGATGTAGTTCATGAAGATGATGATAATTTTATAAATCCACAAAGTCCTTATGCGGAATCAAAAATAAAAATTGAAAATATGATTAAGAATGAATTGGGAAAAGATACAAAATACTTGATTTTAAGATTTGGAACTATTTTCGGAACAAGTGTTGGAATGAGATTTCATACAGCTATAAACAAATTTTGTTATGAAGTTGTTATGAAAAGACCATTAACTATATGGAAACAAAATTATGAACAATATAGACCTTATCTTGGGTTAAATGATGCTTTGAGAAGCGTTGAACATTTTATTATAAAAGATGATAATTGTTGGAATAATACTTATAATGTATTATCTTTAAATTCAAAATTAAAAGATATTATTTCTTGCATTGAAGAGACAACCGGAAGAGTTGAACTGAATATGGTTAATACTCCACTGTTAAATCAATTTTCGTATAAAGTCAATGATGACAAGGTTAGAAATACAGGATTTGTTCCGAAAGATAAATTGGTTGATTCAGTAAAAGATACGTTGCGTATGTTTAGAGGCGTTAGATGAAAAAAATATTAATATCAGGTGGTAAAGGTGATTTTGCTGGGGAATTACAGAAATGTAATGAAAGTTATAAAATAGTAGCTCCTACAAAAGAACAAATGGATATAACAAATATATCTGATATAGAACATCATGTTAGTTCTGTGATGCCTAATTACTTTATTCATGCTGGAGCTTTGACTAGACCAATGGTTATTCACGAAGATGAACCGCAAAAAAGTATTAAAGCAAATATAATAGGTACATCTAATGTAGTATTGGTATGTATGAAATATAATATTAAACTTATTTATCTTTCCACCGATTATGTCTACCCTGGTATTGATGGCAATTATAACGAAGAAGATTATTTAAAACCATTCACTAAATATGGATGGTCTAAACTTGGTGGAGAATGTTCTGTTAGATTATATGACAATCATTTGATACTCAGAATGGCTATGAATAAAAGACCATTTCCTCATCCAAAAGCTTTAGCTGATATGAAAAAAAGTCTGATGTATATTGATGAAGCGGCTAAAGTTGTTTTAGAATTATTGGATGAGCATGGTACTATAAATGTTGGTGGAAAATCCCAATCTGTATATGATTTTGTTTCCGAAACTAATCCTAACGTTAAAAAAATAACATTGGAAGAAATTAGTGATGTAAATATGGCAAAAGATTGTTCAATGAATACTGATAAATTAAAGAAGATAATAGATGATACAGTTATTTAATGTAAATAATCATATTATAGATACATCTGAATTTTCTAATTTGTTACACGATGATGTTGTTACTAGATTTGAAGATAAAATTGCAAAATATGCTGGTGCAAAATATGCTTGTTCAATTAATAGTGCCACTAATGCTATATTTTTATCGTTATTAAATAAAGATGTAATAGTAAATTTACCAAGTCTGATACCACCAGTCGTTGCTAATGCGATTATTACAAGTGGAAATACAATTAATTTTATTGATGATGTTGATTGGATAGGTCATTCTTATATATTATATCAGTTTGATGATTATAAAATAGTTGATTCAGCCCAGAAGTTAGAAAGAAATCAATTTCAAAATGAATGTAATCCTGAAGATTTAATGATATTTAGTTTTTATCCCACTAAACCTCTTGGTGGATCGGATGGTGGAATGATTGTAACTGATGATTATGAAAAGTATAAATGGTTTAAAGAAGCAGTATTAAATGGTATGACATATGCAGATAACAATTGGGAAAGAACTATATCATTTCCAGGATATAAAATGTATATGAATTCTATACAGGCTCAAATACTTTTAAATAATTTTGAGCATTTTGAAGGAAAAATGAAAGGTTTGAAAAGTTTATGTAATACTTATAATAAAGAGTTAGGTTATAATAATTCAAGTTTACATCTATACAGAATAGAGGTTGCAAATAATCAAGAATTTATTAAAAATATGAAAAATGTAGGAATAGTGTGTGGTATACACTACCCAGCCCTTCATTCTAATTCAATTTATACAAATAATAATTGTGGATATGAAGGTAGAATATTTGATTGCCCAAAATCTAAAAAACTACAAACAAGAACTGTAAGTTTACCAATGAATGAAAAACTATCTTTTTTGGAGATGGAATTTATAATAGATAAAGTTAAGGATAATATATAGTGAATTTACCACATCATGGAAAATATAAATGGTTACCAATACTTTATAATATGATAAAAATATTAGAACCAAAAAAAATTGTTGAATTTGGAGCAGGTAAGGGACCAACTACAGTCACAATGGCAAAAGCTCTGAAAGATAATAACATCGATGGCAAAATAAATTCTTATGACTTGTGGGTTGATGAATACTGGGGAAACTATGAAAGTACCTTAGAAGAATATAAGAAATGGGAAGTCTGTGATTATATAAATTTACAAGAAAAGGATTTTTATGAATGGATAAAAACAGATGAACACTTTGATTTTTTATATTTTGATATAGACAATAACGGAGATAAAATTTTGGATTTGTATGAGAAAACAAAATATAAGATAGAAGAAGGTTCTGTTATTATGTTTGAGGGGGGATCGGTTGAGCGGGATAATCATGGTGTCATTGTATCTGGATCTAAAAAGATGAACGATGTTAAAAATATTGTCGATTATAAGGTATTAACAGATAATATTAAATATTCTTTATCTATAATTTATAATAAAGATTTATATAATTTGGAGTATTAATGAAAAAAATATTGGTTTTAGTGACTGGCTGGCATTTTAGTTCACATTTCTATGAGAATATGGTTAAACAAATATTACCTGATGGTTGGGATGCTGATTATTTTTGTGTATCACATAGATTGCCAAATGATGAAAATGTAATCAAAGAAAAAGAAAGTGTTAGATCCTGGGATTCGGTTGGTGGAAATTTTTTAAATGAAATTGACAAAGAAATGTATAAATATCCAATAACAAGAAAACAGATTGAAGATTTAGGTTGGAATTTTATGTTAGAGGATAATACTATTGGAGATATGGAAGTTTTTAATCAATGGAGTGATAAATATGATTACAAGGAATATGATATCATATGTATAACTCATGATGATAATTTAATTTTATCAGATAATATATTTTATGACATGTTAGATAAAGATATAAAATTTTATAAACCAATAACAGAGAGTAGATATGGTATGAATAATCATCAATTTAAAGTAGAATATGTAAAAAATGAAGATGATTGGTTATTTTTGGATAATGGGTATTCAGAGAACATACCCAAAGCCTTTGAACCCAGAGGTTCTTTTTGTTTTTATAAGAAAGAATTAATAGATTTACTTCCAAATAATAAATTTGATATGTCAGATAGGGGGAAACCCATATTGAATAGAGTTGGAGAAACAGGCAGTGTTGGATATGACGGAATATCTGTATGGAATTCAGCTGCTGGAACTTTTAGAGATTTTTTATATGGTAAGCTCCCCAATTTAGGTTTGGTGGAAAAGACACGGTGGTTTTCTAATACTAAAAGAGTAAGTAAATATTGTATAGAAGGTGAAAGAGGTTTTATAGGTAATTATAAAGCTGATGGTCAAAAATATATAAAAGATTTAAAAAATCAATTGGAGGAAATTGGGTGGATATAAAACAACCAATAATTCATGATAGACATATAGTGAAATCTTTCTTTGAGAATATGAAGAAAAATGGAACATATAAAAACGAATTTAAAAAACCAGATAATCTTACCATAACTTGTTGTAGAAATGAAGGTAGTATGGGGGATAGGATAATTGATTCCTTAGCCGGATATGATAAAATATCTATATTAGAAAGTAGTTTGAATTATTTGGGCATAAAGGGGTTAGTTCAATTGAAAGATAGTAGGTTGCCGTGGAGAAATACTTTTAAATTTGAATTGATAAATAATTATTTAAATTCTGGTAAATGTGATACTGAATACTTTATGTGTTGTGACGCGATAGATGTGATATTTAAAGATAATCCACAAAAGGTCATTGATATATTTGAATCATTTGATTGTGATGCATTATTCATGTCCACACATTCAACAGATGGTTATAATTGTATGCCACAAGTAAAACAATTTATAGATAATATAAATGGTGGAAATGGTAGATATTTGAATAGTGGTGTTTATATAGGTAGAACATCTTTTATAAAAGAAGTATTTGAAGAAGCTATCAAATATGCAATACCACACGGGGTGGTAATGAGTGACTATCATGAATATTTGAGAAGTAATCCTGAAAATTATCCACAGGGTTCACAAGACCAGGATATATTTAGGTTTGTTGAGTCCAAATTTTATCCAAGATTAAAAGTAGATTATCAAAACTTAATGGCATATAGGAGTTAAAATGAAAAAGGTTTTAATAACAGGAGGTTCTGGAACAATAGGAAAAGCATTTATTAAACGATATAAAAATAAGTTTAAGTTTTATAATATGAGTAGAGGTGAAGGTCTTCAAGCTCAACTTAAAAAAGAATTTCCAGATGTTGAAAATAGTATAGGTTCTATTGAAGATGTGGGGTGTGTATATAGAATATTTGAAAAAGTTAGACCTGATATTGTAATTCACGCGGCCGCTATGAAACACATAGATATAATAGAACACGAACCAATACAGGCATGTAACACTAATGTTGTTGGTAGTTTAAATATCATATCAGCATCTACAAAATATAATGTTCCTATAACTGTAGCAGTTAGTACAGATAAAGCTTGTTCATCTGAAAGTGTTTATGGTGATACTAAACATTTAATGGAAAGATGTTTTATGGATGCCAATAGCGAGGATGTTAGATTTTCTGCTTGTAGATTTGCCAATGTTGCTCATAGTAATGGTTCTGTATTACCATTTTGGTTAGGATTAAAAGAGAAGGGATTACCATTAAAGTTAACAGAT
>Ga0080013_1002653_pt1 | contig 20530 bp, 10 predicted proteins | sample ETNvirenome_6_85_FD_69236 | JGI IMG/M metagenome (GOLD analysis project Ga0080013, IMG submission 69236) | Marine viral communities from the Pacific Ocean - ETNP_6_85 (SPADES assembly) (version 2) | ecosystem: Environmental > Aquatic > Marine > Oceanic | place: Pacific Ocean | collected 2013-06-19 | reverse complement strand
ACTTGGATAGACAATACAGGGACAGGTGACCCTTCAGCACATCAGAGTGCACTTGTTGTGCTTAATGGAGTAGTAGGAGGCGATGGAGGAGGACAGACACCTAATAGGTTAAGTATTTCCATTTTACACCCTTTACATACAGACAACACAATAGACGAAGATATTATGATGGTTCAGTTTGCTGATGAATCTGCAAACACACAAGCATTATTAATCACAAACACAGGGCTATTTGATATCGGTGATGACCTTGCAGGGGCCCCAAATGCCGAGTGGATACAGAAAGATAGTCCAAGGCCGGTAAATTTTTTTGATAGTAAAAATAAATTTATGGGTTTTTCTTTTGACCGTTGGAGGTCAAGTTCTGCAGAGATGGAATTCACAATATGGATATATGACCAAGATATAAACAAATTTAATTATATTGAATGTGTACTACCTACCCCAAATTCACCATTTAGCAATGGGTTTTCTGAATTTAATTTATGTGGATTCACGCAACACGATGGGCCCGTTCCGACAGGACATCAGAGAAAAGATGTTATAGTACAGCAGATAGTATTTGAAAAAGATAGGTATTATAAAGGTGCAAAAGCTGATGATGTAAATGCAATGTGGCATAGGTTAAGTGGGATGCCGGGTTATAAAGACCCTGTTGGATATTATTATAAGGGGAGGGATGATGTAGGGGACCTTGATGAGGAGCATAATGTAGGCATAGTCTTTTCAAAAACACGAGAAGTATTTAAAAATAGACAGAGGTCATTATTAAAATGGTCTGCTATTAATAATTTTTCATTTCCTACATTAAATGTTGCGAGATTAAAAGAACCTATAATAGCTATAATTCCTGCTCCTTCTTTCTTAAGATTTAAATATGCTAATACATTTTTAGTATTTTCAAGAAACAGAATAGAAAGAGTGCAGGTGTATCCGGATGTTGGCACAGTATCTGATGAGCAATCAGCAGAATTCGTTTTTCAAAATATAATAGCAGAAAAAAAGAATTATGGTTTATTAGCAAGAGATTCCCTCACTCTTGCAGGACAAAGTTTGTATTGGTTGAGTGAAGTTGGGTTAGTTGAGTGGAACTCAGAAGGGATGAAAGTAATATCGAAGAATAAAATAAATCCTCAGTTACTGCCACAAGCATATGGATTTGTAAATCCTGTTAGTAATCAATATATTGTTGGTATACCTTCAGATTATCTGATAGACAATTGGAGTCCTGGTGAGGACCCATCGTGGAACCCTTCAGGTTTTGGGGGGAATCTTCAATGTAACAGGTGTTGTTTACCCCCATTTTGGGATGGGAGCAATCATTGGGGACATTATAACGAAGACACCTGTAAAGATATGGGTGGCCATTATTTAAATAGACAATGTCACTCAAATAATCCCCCTTGGTGGCAAACTCCAACGGAATGGGATTATTTCCAATGCTGTGCCCATTCTCTGAACCAAATAGATGGATTTGATGCCGGTACTTGGTGTGCAAGTCAAGAATTTCCGGAGGGTACAGAAGATGACCCTAATGTTCCTGACGATGATGGTCCTGACCCTGATGCTCCAACAGGACCGTGTCCTGAAAGGTCCCCCTGTTTTTATGATGCGTATGACGGTCCCGATGAGGACCAGGGTATGAATACTTTTCTTTGTGGAGATGCTTGTAATATGAGTAATGGATGGCCTTTTTCAAGGTATTCTGATTATGGAGCAGGACAATGGGGTGCAGACACACACAATGGGTATGTGTTTATGAATTTTCTCGAAGGGGATGTAATGCAACCAACAGGGGTAGGAACTATTCAGATGTACTCGAATAATGGTCTTGAAGAAAATTCAATAGGATGTGCTGCTCTTATGAATATTTACTATCCTACTCCTCCTCATATGACTTCAGGCGAAGGATGTAGAAAAGTTATTTTAAATGGAAAGGATTTACTTCATAGATTTGGTAGTGTAACTAAATATTATCCTGATGGTTGGGTCGAGCATTTTTTACAATACAAATGTGTTGGAGATGATGACCTGTGGTACCATTCAATGTATCCTTTCGGAGGAGGAATGGCTATGAGGGTACGAGATTGCCCTATGTTTACTGAACACGGTGAGTTTGTCGGTTGGGATAGTCCAAAAAGGTATCATAGTTCAGCAGAAGTATTTTCTACTGAATACGGAGAGTCTGAATCAGGATATGTTGATTTGGATGGTTTTTGGTGGGCAGATAATTACTTATCAAGTTGGTCCTCATTGATCCCTTTCCCACTTGAGGATTCTCCTTATTGGGGTACAAACAACAGGGGATTTAGAAAACATAGAAATCCATTTCGCAGGGCAATAAATGTTACAAGGGGGTCTGCAAATGATAGGTCAAATTTGTGGTCTACATATTATTTGGATAACAGAAAATTTGGATTTTACTCGCAGTTTAGTGTGATATGGGCAACAATAGGGAAGAAAATAAGTGGTGAAATAGTGAATTGGGTAGTCGATGAAAATGGGTATATACAAGAGTGGCCTGGTAGTGAATACGCAGACTCTGCTGCAATAAGGACTAAAAGATTTTTTATAGAAAGTGGCTCAATCAAAAAAGTAAAGATAGATTACGGAGGTGCTTCAGAAGTAGGGGTTGTTGTGGGAACGAGAAATTATAAAAATATAAACTTCACATCCGAGGACACGGAAAATGGGACAACTATACAGCCAAATCATTATAACCCAAAGGACAAGTATAGCACCACTAATCAATTTTCTATAAATAACATACAATCAAAGCAATGGAGGGGCCTTGCGATTAACAAGTGTACAGAGTTTGACCTAACGATATCAGGTGCAGACACTATAAACTCTGTTTTTTATGATATAACATTAGATGCTGAAATAAAAGCACCTGCACAACCAACAGTAACCTATGAAAAGAAGGGGTATTTGGACCCTGTAGGTTCATCTTCAGATAAGGAGTAGTAATATGGCTTGGAATCTTTTAGCATCACTTATACCAACCGGAGTATCAATGGTATCTCAATACCTGAATAAGCCAAAAGAAGACGATTATGCCCCGGACACATCTTATATGGATAAATATATAGCAAGTTTAAGGGGAAGGTCCCAAGACCAACAAGTCTATCAACAGACTATGCGACCAATGTTAAGAACTATTGGAAGGCAGGGGGAGGCTATGCGTAAGCAGGGCCAATATTCTGCTGCTCGTGGTGGCTATGAAGGTACAGGAATAGAGGGGCAAATGGCATTGAGTAGGCAACAACAGTTATTAGGTGCATATACATCAGCAGGGGAGAAGGCTGCTACAGCACAACTACAGGAGTCACGAAGATTAGGTGACAAGGCTGAACAGGCTATAGCACAGAGGGGACAGGCTGTAGCACAAGGGGAAAAAGCATTCCAAAAGGCAAAAGAACAATGGACCCGAGGGTTAGTTGAAACAGGAGTTAAGGGTATTGCAAGTGTAGCAACAGCAGGGTTAAAGCAGGGTGCAGCAGAAGCTACTGCTGCTGCAAAGACAGCGAAAGGTGTTACTTCTGCGTATGAAGGGGCAAAGTCAGCAGGTTTATTAGATGAATTTGCAACAGAGGCAGAGTTTTTGGAAGCAGCAGCAACAGAAGGCTACACAGACCCATCAAAGTTTACTGATTTTTTAAAAACCCAAGCAGGTATAACTGCTGAGGCTACAAAAACAGCAGAAGGACTAACAACAAGCCTTAGAAAAGGTCATGATAAGTTAAAAGTAGATGCCGGAATTGATATGCCTTTTGAAGAATATAGAGCAGAATTTGAAAAGGGTGAGTGGTCAGATATAGAATCATTCAATACAAGTATGACACCTGGAGGAGGAGCAGAGTGGACTCCAAAGCAACAAACAGAGATAAATGATATTTTATCAAATTATGACGAATCAGATATTATAGCAGCAGCAAATCTACAGAATCCTAATCGGGAAACTCCTTATACAAGTTTGGACGATATTAAGACAGACACAAACCTTAAACCTTTTGAGATGACACAATGGCTAAAGTCTGATAAAACTACAAGAGAAGCTATAACGAAGGGATCGGGATTTGCAACAATGTTTACAGGTGATGTAAATAATTTAACTAAGATGCTTGAAACACACAAAGGTGTTGATGAATCGGAAATTAATGAACTCTATAAAACCCATAATATAGAGGATGCTTTAAAAGGATTAAAAACAACAGGCTATATAACGGAAGATGATAGAGAGAGATTATTGAAGTATGCTAATGAATTATCTGCTAAATTGCCACAAGACACAGAAGTCCTTTGGGGGGATATAGGTCTTGCAGGAACTGAAGAGGAAAAAGGCAGAACGCTGACAGCAGGTGGTATATACAAAAGATTAGAAACTGAAATTCGTAATATGCCAACAGCCCCCGAGGCCCCTGTAAGGGGTGGTGGTGGTAAAATGCCAATTAAAACAGTAATAGGTAAGAAACAGGACGATGTAAAGGTAGTTAAGGAGGCTACTAAAAAGGAAGAAGAACCAACTACTGTACTATCCAAATCTGTAGAAGAAACACATCCTGAAGGATATGATGAAACCAAGGGTTGGAAAATGAAGATACTTGGTGATAACCGAGTATACACAAAGCCTGATGGGTCTATAATATTGACGGACCTTCAAGGAGATGAACTTCTTCGTAATGTACTTGAAAAGAGTGAGTCTAAAGAAGAAGTCACGACTAAGGAGAAAGAAGAAGTCACGACTAAGGAGAAATCTGTAGACGAAACACACCCTCCAGGATATGATGAGAGTAAGGGTTGGTCAATGAAGGTGGTTGGTGATAAGCGAGTATACAAAAGACCTGATGGTTTTGAATTTGAAACGGACCTTGAGGGAAATATTATTCCAATTAAAGAGACAAAGGAAAAAGCCGAACGAGGAATACACGACCCTGAAAAAGCCAAGACTGTTAAAGCCTTAAATGAAAAATATGGTGCAGAGAAAATTGAGAAGATGACTACTAAGTTTAGTGACGAGGGATATCAAGGACAAGAGTTGCTTGATAAATTAACAGAGTCTTTAAAGAAAGAGGAACCCGTAAAGGAAGTTAAGCCAGAGAAGAAAGAACGGCAAAAATATACTGCTACTGAAAGAATACCAGAGAAAAGGGCTGAATTATTAATATCCCAAGCTAATATTCTAACAAAAAGATATGGAGAAGATGCTGTTGAGAAGATGACCCTCAAGATGGAAAAGGAGGGTTATGAGGGACAACAATTATTTAATAAAGTAAGACAGGAACTTGGAAAAGCAGAAAAGAAAGAACGGCAAAAATGGCCTGTTGCTGAAAGATTATCAGAGAAAGGTGCAAAGTTATTAACATCCCAAGCTAAAGTTCTATCAGAAAGATATGGAGAAGATGCTGTTGAGAAGATGACTATAGAGATGGATAAGAAGGATTATAAAGGAAAAGAGTTATTTAAAGAGGTAGCAAAGGCTTTACACGATAGAGGAGTTCCACTTGAAAAGAAGGTTGAACCTGAGAAGATAGTAAAACCTGAGAAGAAGGTGGAGTCTGAGAAAAAACTTGAAAGAAAACTTACTTCATTTAAAACAGATATGACTGTTAAAGCCTTAAATGAAAAATATGGGAAACCTCTGATTGATAGTATGACTATCAAGTTGACCGAACAGGGGTTTGAAGGAGAGGAGTTGGTTAGAGAATTAGCAAAGTCCCTGTTTAAAAAGAAACCCGAAGAAAAAAGGTCATCTGAAGAAATCAGAGAGGTAAGAGATGCATTAGAAAAAGGTGACCATAAGGTTGGAACCGTATTAGATATAGGTGGAGGTTTACTAAAGAACCATCTGGGTGATGCAGTTAAGGTGGCTGAACCACTTGGAAAGATACTTGAAAATATTAATGCTAAAATGGACTCGGTGGGTATAAAGTTAGACATTATGGATTCTTATCGCAGTCACGACACTCAGAAAAAATCATACGATAAATGGCTTGAAGGTGGGAAAAAAGGTGCATTCACAGCACATCCTGATACATCATTTCATACAATAGGATTTGCATTTGACCTGGCACAGACGAATGAAATGAAAGATGAAAAAGTATTTAAAATATTAAGAGAAGCAGGATTAATCCAGAATCCTGGTGAATGGTGGCATTGGTCCTTAGAAAATGTCTAATGGATTAACCACAACAGGCCTAAAGGAACGATATGGTCCTTTGGAATGGTTATATGAAGAATCACAAAGACATAAAGCTACTTTAGACCGTGTCGGTACAGAAGTCCCTGATAATATGGAAGACTTCTATAAAAAGATGAATGAAAGTGAGTACAGGAAGGATATCTATAAGTATTTCACAGAATATACGCCACACGGAGAGTATGATTTACAGGACTCCGAAAGTTTTGAAAACATTATAATGAGTAATAACCCTGACACAGAAGGGTTGATTGCAAGTCCTTACTATGCAAATAAAGAGGGGCATTCTCCTGTAATAAAAGCATTTGGTACTGAAGGATACTTTGATTTTAATGAAGAACCATTAAAGGGGGATATGGGTTCTAATATGTATTTGTTCGTCAATAAAGATGGCGAATCCCATCACAGATATCTTGATAAAGATTTAGCAGGTGGAAGATGGGAAATGTCAGGGCAAAAGGAGGAATATGATGCGTATAATAAAAACCCTGCCTTAATAAAAGAGCATTGGGGAGATGGTGAAGTTGGGAAAAGAATAGCAAAAGCAGTAGAAGAGGGTAAAACTTGGGAAGAGTTACCTGCATACCTTGCTGACCTTGATACTTGGAGAAGTATATCTCCGGATAGAAATTTGGATGAAGAGATAGATCATTTAAAGGATAAGGGCCGTGGTCGAGATGAGTGGCAAGAGTTTATGGATGGTAAGATAACTGAGGAAGAATTGGTAGAGTTAAGGAAGGCAAGTGGAATAATTCCAACGGACACCCCTGTTAAGGTTGTAGGTAGTGGTACGATGGTAAATAAACTGACAGGGCTACCGGTAGAGAAAGAGATAAAGACATTTAAAGGAGAAGAGGGTACATACGATATAAGTCAGCAAATGATGGTACAAAGGGCTGACGAGATAAGTAGCAAATTGGAAATAGATACACCTAAGATATTCCAATTGACAAAACAGTTAGATGAGTCGGGAAACAATCTTCAAGTTATAACTAATGCATTGAATGATTTAAAGTTAAGTATGGATAAAGATGGTGATGGGGTAAGAGATGAAGGGGTATCCAAAGATGTAATAGCAGAGTATGAAAAGGTATTAAATCAGTATGACATATTGATGGACCAAGCCGAAGAATTGTCTAATACATACAAGGAGAGTTATGGTAAATGGTCTGAAAATGTACAGACATTAAACAAGTATGAGGAAGCAACAAATAGTGGTGAATGGAGGAAGTCAAGAGATAAGATAGCAAAGGAAACTAAGGTTTATTTAAAAGGGTTAGGGGTTACCTTTGAATATCAGGAAGAAGGGTTAGTTGGGTGGATGAAAGATATGTTATCAGGATACGATGCAGGGACATATGGTTTATGGGACCCGGTAAAAAAAGCATTCGTATACGATCCTGCAGAGTATAGGGAGTTGACAAGACCTGTCTTAATTGATGCAGGACCAACAGGACCATCAGCAGAGGTCCCTGGTACCGAACCACTTCGGAAGCATTTAAAAACCGGAAGGTACCAACTTGTAAATCTTGATAAAGGGTTTCATTCCGGCACTCCCTGGAAGAAGGGGATATCACATATTGGTCATATAGGAACGAGTTCATTAAATATGATAGGTGGATTAGTTGCCTTAATAGAAGATGTACACGGTGGAGAGCCTGACTTGGGACCTGCCTTTATGAATGCAGGGGATAAGCTGAATAAAGCTATAGAAGAGATATTTAATGTTGAAAAGCCACAGGGGATATACGCTGATCCTGCTAAAGAATGGTCTGAATTAGCGAATCTTAAAAGATTTAACCAACTTGCAGGGGAAACAATCCCACTTACAATAGGTCTTGCAGCCACATATTTAAAAAGTGCAACTGTAGGTACTTCTGCAATGTTTTCGGTGGAAGGTGGAGAAGCTATAGATCAGATAAGGGCATACGAGGAAGAAACAGGGAATGTGGTTCCAACTGTAATGTATCCATTAATTGGGGCTTCTGTAGGTGGAATAAATTCATTGTTAGAAAAGGTACATTTAGATTGGATGTTTGGTAAGGGGGCTCTAGCACAAAAGATTAGAGATACATTATATGGTAAGCTGACTAAAGCAGTTATATCAGCAGCATTAGAGGTCACAACAGAGGGTGTTCAGGAAAGCGTAACATCAGCATCTCAGGCAACAGTAAATGAAAAGCTATACGAAGAGATGAAAGCAGCCTTTAAAGAAGCAGACATTCCTGATGAACTGTGGGATTCGTTTATGAGTGGTGTAATTGCTTCTGTTCCGATGGCTCTAATGGGTGGTGCCGGGTCCATAGCTTCTGATTATGCAGCACAGGAAGTAGAATTAGAGCAAGATGAGATGATGGAAAAATGGGATAATTGGTTCCTCATTAATAAATTCTATCAAAATGCAAATAATACATATGATGCAATGGTTGCAGAAAAACAGGCAGAGATAGATGCTATTGCTGAGTCCATTGAAAATATGACCGTCAGAACGGAAGAAGATGTATCCGAATATGCAGACGATAAAGAACTTGAGAGGTTATTACAGTTAACTAAATCATTGGAAGAAGTAAAAGCAGGGTTACAAGAAGGTGATCCACAGTTAGAAACTATTGAAGCAGATTTAATGGAATTAAACCAAAAGATATTAGCAGAGTATGATAAGCCTAAGCCTAAAGGTCCTTTGTCGGAGGTAGAAAGAACATCAGCCAAAGAGAAGGTTAAAGAATTACAGAAACAAAATGAACAGGTTATCCAACTCAAAAAGAACGCACAGGCTGAACTTGAAAGTTTAGAAAATGAAAGGCAACAGCAGTTAGATGCTACCGGATATGAAACACAAAATATAAAGCAATTAGATAAGCAAATAAAAGATGTGGAGAGTGAGATTGCTGAAATGGAGCAGACCAGGTCAGACATCGTTGATGAAATCAATAAGACAACGAAGCAGGGCAAGTATAGTATTTCAAAAGAGCAGGAGGAGGTGGTCGAAGAACAGGAAGGTTTGGAAGAAGAACCGGATGTTCCGGAGGTTGGCGAACCAGGACCATCTCCTGCTGTTGAAAAAGGTGAAACCGTAGTTGAAACTAAAACAGACAAAAAAGGAAGAACTGTAACTTATTTCTCTACGACTACTGAAAAAGATGGGGTTACAACAACCAAGTTTACTTTTAATAGAAGTGATAAGGATGCAAGTCAGAGAAATACGGCAAGAGTAAGCCCTGAAGTAGCTTTTGGGGATAAGTATGAAGTAGATTCAGTAGACCTTGACAATTTAGATGCAAAACCTACAGCAGTATTTGAAATAAGAGAAGGCGAAACAGGGGCAGTAGCCAAAGTAGAGTTTACAACCCCTGATGGTCAAAAATTTACAGCAGAAGTATTACTTGTAGAGAAAAAGGTGGGGAAAAAACCAACAAAGGTAGAAGTAAAACCTAAAGCAACTACACCTCCCCCTGTAACTACACCCCCTCCTGTAACTCCTACAACCCCATTAGCTTCGGTTCCTCCTGATGAATTAGTTGGAGAAACAATAACATATAATAATGAGGCATACGAAGTTGTTGCAATAAAGGAGCCTGTTACTGAAGGACAACCTATATTGTATCAGATTAAGGACCCGAGGGGCGATGTTAAATGGATAAAGCAGGAAGAATTAGATAAAGCATTAGAGGTAAAGCCTAAAGAACCAACAGAGGAAACAATAGACGACTTTAGTGGTGAAGAAGTAACGCCTGGAAATACAGTATCAAAGATGGCTGTAGAGATGGGAAGTGACCAAGGGGGAATATCAGATTTCTTAGCCGATAAAATAGCGAATGAGGATTATATTTTAGAAGAAATTGATATAGATGATTTAATAGAAAATGATCCTGACCTGAAGAATTATTTAAAAGAAGGTGGCGTTAGAGGTTATGAAGGAAAAGACTTTGATATGCCAATCATTGTTAGTATGGAGAATGAAATACTTGATGGTTATAATAGAATAGCACAAAAAATAAAAGATGGAGAAACTACTATCGAAGCATATGTGGGTGTAAGAAAGACCGACCCTGAAGCACCAGGCGTAACAGATTATGCAGAAACTGATTTAACTGTACAAGAATCACAAGTATTTACAAAACAGAAAAAGAATATATATGTTTTAGAAGAGGGTTCAAAAGGACCTGCATTGATTCACGCAAAACCGAGTAAACAAACAGCAAAAATAATAACAGGCCTCAGAAAAAAGGGACTTATAGAAGAAACAACTTTATTGTTAACTGACAAAGGGAAAGAGGTATTATCCCAGGTAAAAGTTAATGAAGCAGCGAAGAAGAAAGGGATCCCGATTTCCCAATATACAGGGAAGCCTACAAAGAAACTGTTTATACACGAATTAAACGAAGGGGTAATACTTAGCACAGTTGGTGGAAAGCCTGTTGTAACTAATGGGCATTATCTTCTACAGATTCCATTTGAAATAACGGATGAAGCAGGGAATGTTTTATCTTACGAAGAATGGTCTAAATTAGAGGACAGAGAGGGATACTTTTTAGTAAACGACAATAATACTCTGAGTATATCAGATGCCATACCTGATGCCGAAGGTGTTGTACCTCATAAGAATGAAGAGAATAAGGCTGATGTTGTAGCTTATAAAGAAGAGGAAGGTAATACTGTAAATCCAGGTAGAATAGTCCTGTATGATGGTACAAATTATGTTACTTTAGATGCTAAATACTATAATATGGTGAGTGGTATTTTAGGTAGCGATGGTTTGACATTCCATACGACAGGTCCTATAGGTGCTGTCATACTTAGAAAGAACGGTGAATTTGCAGGACTTCAAATGCCGGTCAGGAGTGAGTATTCAGAGTCAGAAACAGAGCATTTAGATAGTATTCGTGGAGTAAAGAAAAAGAAGCCTACTAAGAAAAAGGTTAAAACTAAAGGGAAAAAAGGTATACAGGGTGATGTAGAAGTTAAAATACCGGGACAAAAGAAAGCGTATTATAAGCAATTGAGTTTAAAACTTGAGATACCTGTTACTGAAAAGATTGGAAATGAAAGTTTATCAATGGTTAATGATGAGGTAATCTTACAATATAAAGAGGACCCGAGCAAAATAGAACATATTGCTATGCCTGAGTTGGTCCAATTCGTGGAAGAAGTGTTGGGGGCTTTTCCTGAATTATACGAAAAAATGAGAGGAATGGAAAGTGTAAGGGGATACTTTCATCCTGGATTAGAAAAAATTGGAATTAGAAGGTCGTTAGCACAAGACCCTAATCAAGCATTAAGAACTCTCGCACACGAGATTGGTCATATGGTAGATTGGATGGATGACAAAGATTTATCAGGAAATGTGTTAGGGAAATTGTTAGTAATAAAAGAATTGAAAAATTCAATATTTGCTAAAAACGAATCTGATGTTAAAGCGAATGAAAAATTAAGTGATAGAAGAAAAAAACTATTAGAAAAAATCAATTATTTAAGGAAGCAGATAGCAAAGAAAGGTGGTGGGGAAAAAGGAAGGAATACAACATATAAACCTCGGAACAGAACTGAAACCACATATGGAGAAGAAATTGATAAACTTGTAAAAGAATTAGACGAGATAAATGCACAGTTTTATATCCCTGCAGAAATACGCAATGAACTATGGGAGTTGTCAATTGCGTGGCGACCATTAGCTGATGGGAACAGTAGTCAGGCTACACAAGATTATCTAAATAAGAATCATCCTGGGTTTATGAGGTATAGAAAGTCAGCAAATGAATTATTAGCTGATTTTATAGGTGCAATACTTCATCAGCCATCGTTAGCCAAACAACTCGCACCAAAAGCATTTGATATGTTCTTTGAGAACCTTGATAAAAAGCCAATCATAGCGAAGAAGTTTCTTGATTTATATGAAATGTCTAAGGATCAAGAAAGAATGTTTGCTTTAAGAGGGTTAAAAATTCAGGATATGTTTGATACGAGCAAAAAGAAAGTGCTTGATTTCGAGTTAAGAAAGTTTGAAAATATACGAAATGTTATATATAATCTGATGAACGGTGTTTCAGACAGGGGGTGGGCATTATTAAGAAGAGAACAGAAACTTATAAGAGAAGGTAAGATAAGAAAAGAAGATTCTATATTAGGACAGTTAGATATAGCACCATTATTAAGGCAAAATATAGTACAAACAAAGCTGAGAAAAGTATCTGAAATAAGAAAAGAAGCACTCGAGAACGGATTTACCGATGATGATATAGGTAAGTTCCTATTTTTAGCAAGGGCAGGGACACAAAGGAAGCGTTTATTTAACCCATTGGGGTATCAACAACAGGATGCATTAGATACCTTATTAGATTGGAAAGAGAATTTAGGGGAAGAAAGGTATGAAGAGTTAAGTGGTATAGTTGACGAGATACAGGAATGGTGGAACAATGAAGTATTGTCTTATGCTCAAGAGCAGGGACTTATTAGTGAACAGCTATATGATACCTTGTCTAATGGTGAGGAAGTATATCAGGGGTCCCCTGGTGGTCCTGGTATGCCTGATGTAGGGATGCCGATGACGATGGCTGAAATAGAAAAGGTTGACGAGGAATTGCGTAATTCAGGATTAGGGGAGTGGGTAGAAGATGAAACTGTGGAGATAGTATCTACAAGCCAAGCAGAAGAAGATTTTGGTATCACAGGTTGGACTCCGGTGGAAGGTGAAATACACTTTATGCCTATATTTAAAGAGAAAAGCGTATATGCCCCTTTTATGCCACAAAAATACTTTGAGGGGACAAGTGCTAACAATGCTAAGATATTCGGGCAGGAGGGTACCTTAAATCACATAATAAGCCCCTTTACAGCCTTAATTGTAAAAGGCACCACTATGGTACAGGCTTCTTTTGAGAATGGGTTAAAAAGAGATGTGGGTAACCATTTATTAGAATACTTCCCGGATGCAAAGAAGGGCCCCACTACTAAGATTGATGGTGAGGGTTCAATACATTACAAAGATGATGGAAAGAAAAAAGTAGTTATAGCCCCACAATTCTTAGTAGATGCCGTATCAAGAGGTGATAATAATCGTTTAACTAAATGGTTACAAAAGCCTAATGCTGTTTTTAGGACCATTGTTGTTGTATTGGCTCCTGGATTTCAAGCATTCAATTTTATGAGGGATATTGCAAGGTCAAGTGCAGCAGTATATGCAGCACAACGAGGTGGGGCAATGCCGTTGGTTTATAAAATACCTTTTTTGGGACCTTTTTTAAGTTTTGGGAACTTAGTAGTACAATATGGAAGAAATTTGGGGAAAGCAAAACGAAAGGTTAAAGACATTCCGGATAAGTCAGTTCAAGAGATGACAGAAAAAGGGATAATACTTCCCAATTTTTCATCACAGTTTTTAGAAGGGGACCCACAAGCTGCATTAGAAGCAGGTAAGATAACAGATATAGAGCATTATTTAGCAGAAGCAGGTTTATATACCCCTAAAATGGTGTATAAATATAAAACAGTTGAAAAAGTAAAGGGGCTTGGTCTTCCTTGGTTAATGAATAAGATAAAATATGTTGGGGATATTATAGAAACTTTACCTAAGATGGCTGCATATGACATTCTTAAAAAAGAAGTGGGTCCCGGAAAAACTTTTAAAGATGAAGAACAGTTAGCAAGATATCTAAGACATTATGTTGGAACTCCCTATTATATGTTAGGTGGAACCTGGAAGCCAAATTTAGACAACTTGTATTTATTTGCAAATATTTGGATTCAGGGAACAAAAGCTGATTGGGGGACAATGGCGAATCCATTTAGTAAGAGATTACCTGTAGAAAACCCGAAAATGGTAAGGGGGCATTGGTGGTATTATAGGGTACAAAGCAGTTTATTTGCTGTAGGTACAACACTAATGGCCTATGGAGCATTAACTGATCCCGAAGACGAAGAAGATGAGTCCTGGAGAAAGTATATGCAAAAAGTATATCAGCTAATACCAAGATATGACCAAATAGGGTATTACTGTCACCCTGTTGGTATGATAAATTGGGATGGTGAATATGTACCCATATGGGATTCTAAAATGGATTATGCTCAAATGAAGAGGGTGGTATACATAAGGATTCCTAAAGATGAAACCCAAAAAATGATGGATGGAATGATAACTAATATGATGCACGGTGTTCACGATAATAAAGACTCTTTTAAACAATGGCAATCTATGTTCGATTATGCAGGGGATAGTGTCCCTTCAAAATCATATTTCTTTAATATATTAATTGGTTTAGGTCAGTATATTCAAGGTAAACCTGTACGAGATGATTTTTATGAGAAAGATATAATAAAAAAAATGGAACAAGAACACGGATATCGTCTAAAAACATCAGCTAAAATGATGAGGTGGATGCTTGAGAAAACAGGGCTAAGGACCCCTACTAAAGCGTGGAAGGCGATTTTTGGTAAGGATAAAGTATCAGATATAAGCACAATGGAGAGAAATCTAAAGTGGATACCGGTTGCTGAGAGGTTTTTAAAAGTAAGTGATGCTAATCTGTATGAATGGTTTAACCAACAACTTGGTACAAATGCGAAGATAGGGGAAAAGTATAGGCAGATGTTAGATGATGAAGAGAAAATGGATGAATACCTGGCAGAATTGCAAAAAGTATTTAAGGCTGAGGGTAGAAAATTAACATATATAGATTGGAGGGAGCATATTGTGGATGTGGTGGGACCCGATTATATAATCCCATCTGTAGAAGAAAAATCTAAGAAAATCCAGGATGAGGGAGAGATAGAGAGAACTATTAAGCAGAAGAGGGATATGTTTAAAAATATACAGAAAGCATATGTCAAGCATTTTGGGAAGAATAAATGGCCACAGCAATGGAGTATGTTAAAGAACTCGGGATTAAAAGGGTCTTCAAATAAGATACAAAGGTTCAATGCTTATGGTAATTTAATGAGTGATGATTTTTATAAATATGTCAAAAAAGAGGTATATGATGATATAAAAATGGACCCCGGTGTTAAAACTAAACTTACAAAGCGTGATAATCTTATGCAAATTCCCGACAGCGAATTCTATGATGTAATCACGGCAGCAGGGGATAGTGGTATAATAAATAAAACAGACTATACTGCTTTAGTAAGGTGGATGAAATCATATGAAGCAAGTAAATAGGAGGTCTAATGGGTATTATATCTGATACACTAACAAATGCATATGTTAAAAAACACAAGTCCTGTGGTGGATGCCAAGACAAATGGGGGTGGATGCAAGAGAATATGGGACTAAAGGCTCCTCCAAATCTATTGGCCCAACAGGCGAAAAAAAGTAAGAATGCCAAGAAAATAATGGATACACTATATAATGCGAAAAGCCAAGCAAAAAGTCAAAACCTTAAAAGAAGAAAAATCTAATCGTGAAATAATAGATGGATTAAATCAATTTGGGCTGCACCCTAATAAAGAGGGGAAGTCCAATACCGAAGTGGTCCAGGAAATAGAGGAAGCCGGGTTAATAGGTAGCTATGAGCCGGAAGATACTGCACAGGTCACAGGGTTTACAAAGAAATGGTCCAAGTATCGTATTGACGATAAGATATTAGCTATCTTGTTTATGGAAGCATTCCAACAAGATCATAAAGGGAAGATGACCCCAAAATTTGCCTATGTGTCAAAACTGTTTGGATATCCAAATGTTACTCTCCAGGATTGGTGGTCCAAAAGAAAGGACCTTTTAAAACAGAAGAACCTTGTGTTGGATAAGGGGTTTGACTATGTCCAGGTTAAGTTAATGATGACCCTTATGAGGATGTCTGAATCAATGACTAAAATAGATTTTGATGAAATGGTTAAAGGTGGTCCTAACGATATGAAGAATTTCATCTCTATGCTAAATGTTGTTATAAATAAAATAAGATTAATGAGCAATCTGTCCACCAATAATGTTGAGCATCAGCATAAACATAACGGTGGTGTTCAGATGATTATCCCCGATTAAAACTCCTTTATAGTTTCGGGAGTCAAAGCCGACAGGGCCCCCAACCTGTCGGTTTTGTTTGTATAAGATAATATAATATCGTAATTTATGTCAACGAAAATGGCCAATAAACTTAAATTTATGGATATAGAACTCATTACTAAAAACTATAAGGTTTCGGTAGAAGATTTTTTAAAACTTGCTGATAAAGTTGCAAGGTTAGAAGATGCAGTTAAATATTTAGTTAAAAAAATAAGGGAATTAGAAAATGAAGAAAATTAGCACAAAGAATATGACTTATGAACAATGGTTAGGGGAAAGAAGGCACTCTATAGGTGCGAGTGAAGCCGGTTCGGTCCTTGGGTTAAACCCATACCAAACTGCAGTAGATGTGTACCTTAGTAAGGTTGGACAAGGTATCCCGGTGGATGACAATTTGGCTATGTGGTTGGGTCGTAAGATGGAACCTGTCATAAGGGAAAGATTTGAATTAGAAACAGGATTGAAGGTCCGTAACGATAACAAGATAAGAATAGACGATGAGCATCACTTTCTTACAACTAATTTAGATGGGATGGTTGTAGGAGAAAAGGTCCCGGTAGAATATAAACTTCTTAGTCGTTGGGATGGGGATATCCCCAACTATTACTTTGCACAGATTCAGCATCAGATGATGGTTACGGATACACCATACATATACTTTGTAGTGTTGCTCGTTGGTTTTCAAAAGCAGATAGTTATCGAGAAATATGAGAGAAACGAGGATTTTATAAATACTATGAGAGAACAAGAGGTGGAGTTTTGGGTAAAGTATGTGGTTAACAATAAGCCACCGGCACCGACAACTTACAACGACACTATCAATATACATTCTAAGTCTATAGAAGGGTCTGTTGTTAATATTAGCGTAGAAGAGGATAGATTTGTGTTTGATTGGGTTAATCAGTTGATGGAACTGCAAAGAACAAAAAGGACCAACGATGGTTTAATCAAAGGGACCAAACAAGCGTTAATGAATTATATGGGTGCAAACGAATCCTTACAGTTTGGGGATTCTGAGTTGGTAAGATGGTCCAATACAAAGTCACGATCTAAATTTAATACTGCTGCATTTAAAAAGGAGAATCCGGAATTGTACGAAAAGTATTGTACGGAGTCACCGGGTAGCAGAAGATTTCTTTTAAAAGCAAAAGCTAAATTACTAAATCAAGGAGAATAAAATGGCTGATATACAACAATACATCAAAGATAGCAGGGTTAAAACAACAAAACAAAATGACCTTGTTACTCTCATACAGAATAGGGTTACACAATTCGCAGATGTTCTACCACCTGGTAGCAATGCAAAGAAGTTCGTTACACAAGCATTGATGGCGATTGAAAGGTCCCCAAAGCTACAGCAATGCGAAGCTAAATCAATAATCAAAGCACTATATGAATGTGCATCATATGGGTTAGAGCCCAATGGATCACTCTCTGAAGCCGACTTGGTCCCTTATGGTAAACGAGTAGAATTCCTCATAGGATACAGAGGATTGATGAAACTTGCTTCAAATACAGGGATGGTACGGATGTTTGATTTCGGAGTGATACACGAGAAGGATGAGGTTGACTATAGGGTTGGTAATGATTCCTTCTTTAGCCATAAACCAAAATTGTCCGGCAGAGGTGTACCAATTGCATATTACGCATTAGCACAGTTAACTACCGGTGCAACAGTTGTACAGGTTATGACAACTGAAGAAATATATGCACACGGCCAAAGGCATTCCCCATCCTTCTCGCATAACACAAGCCCTTGGCAGACCGACTTTCAAGCAATGGCTATTAAAACCTGTATGCGACAACTTTGTGATAAAAAACTTCCGAAAGATGCATCCCAGGAATCTAAACTACTTCAAAGTGCTGCACATCGTGATGATTTTCAGAATTTGAACGGAAATGGACCAAATATGGAAGTTCCACTTGATGTATCTGATTTTGATATTGCTGACCCTAAAAAAACGCCCGAGAAGGCCCCTAAAAAGCAGGAAAAACAAAAAAAGGTACCAAAGGTCGCTAAAGAAAAAAAGGTTGAGAAAGAGGAGCCTACCCCTGTAAAAAAGGATACAAGTGATTTTGCATCCCATTTACAAAAAGAGGTAGATGAAATCGTTAAAATGGGTGGAAATGTTGATGATATTTTAACAAAAATAGTAGGTACAAAAAAGATCACTAAGTTTTACAACAAACTTCCGGATGATGTACAGGGCGAAGTGTTAGATGAAATCCTTGAAGCAAAGGATAAATACCTGTTGGCTAATAAAGCTAACAGTTAATGTTTGACTCCCAGGAAGAACAATGGTTCTCCCTGTGGTTAAGGGAAGCTACGGATGTCGGGATGGTTATTGAATATAAATATCATCCCGATTCTATTATATTATCTGAAAGAAAAGTAAAAAGAATTCAAAAAACATATTATACTAAGGTCCGTAAAGAACAAAGGACCAAGTTTGTCGATAAGTTTCTATTACACCCCTGTGAGTATCAACCGGATTTCCTTGTTACATTCACAGAAGCATTTAGAACGGCATATCCTAACATACTGATTGAAACATCCATAGATTGTTATATTGATATAAAGGGAACCTTTGCCGGTAGAAACAATGTGAGTGCCCATACATTTCCAATCAAACAAAAATGGTTATACGAGAAATACGATATATTTGTTAATAAAGTGGTCCCTGTAAGTTTCTTTAAAAAAACTTGGGTTCCCAATGATGTAAGGTTAACTTCAAGAGGTAAGGTATCTAAAAAATGGAAGAATTACCCCACTCTACATACTAATCCCGGTTCGTCACTACCCACCTTTCCTTCTACCTCAGCTACTCCACAAAGTTAACCCTTCTAACAGAATGAAAGGGATGGACCGGGAGCCCCCCATCTAAAAAGCATACTTTCGGAAGGCTTCATCCATTGAGTCTTGATTAAGACCTAAATATCTTATGGTGGTGCTTGGGGACCGATGCCCTAACATCTGTTGAATCAATGCTAGGTCCTTCGTTTCGTTGTAAACTCTAACTGCTGCAGTTTTACGAATTGAATGGGTACCAAAGTGTTTGATTCCACACTCAAGTGCAGCCTTATTAAAAATACGCCACGCTTGGACCCGGTCAATTGGATGGTCGGGATTGCGTAGAGAAAAGAACAAATAATCATCATCATCTAAATGTAGCATATCGCAATACTCTTTGATCTCATTCCCTAATACGCTATTAATGGGTATCTTTAGCCTTCTGTTGCGTTTTTTTGCATTGATGCGTAGGTACTCTCGCAATTCATCATTATCGAAGAAATTACCCCTTTTTAAACGCAATATATCACTAATCCGTAACATTGTGTTTAATCCCACCCTAAACATTAATGCATCCCTTTCTAAATTATCCTTCAGGATATGATACATATTAACTATCTTCTGTTCATCCTTAATCGGTTCTACAAATTTCATTTTTCTCCTCTGCCTTCAGTTATGAAAGCGTATAACATTATTAATAAAACAACCATCACAAAAATGATGACACTCGGCAACGCTACATAAAGATACAGTAGCCTTATCCAACCCATAGTTTCAACCAATATACAATGAGGTGGGCTAAAATATATGCCAATCCACATAGCGTTATGAATAGTGCCGGTCTATCGCTTGGTTTCATACCTTTTCTCCTCATATTCTAATATTTCTTTATTTGTAATTATACCAAGTTCTTCAAAGGTCAGAGTTATAATGGTAAATGCCCTTCTACCTAAACCTTCAATCTTCATCAAGTCGTATATGGGGTAATCAAGAACATCTTGCACAGTATTAAATCCCTCTCTTTTTAAAAGGTTTGTTACCCTAACATCTCCACGAACCCCCGAAAATCTGATTTGTGTAATGTTCATTTTATTTCTCCTCACCTTAGTTTCATCTTGCACCTCAAGTGAACCATAATCGTATTCTATGTTTAATAAATAGTCTAAAACATCATCTATGCAATCCCCCAGGGTAATTTCAGTACCATCATTATCCTTTGGGATATCCTGTAGCCCCTTTTTCTTGATAGTTGCCTTAATGTCTTCCATATCACATATTGCTGAAGTAATATCATTATTACTCATACTGAACCTCCATTTAGTTTATATCCCACCTTCTCTTTGTGAGTAAGGCATTCCCAATGAACTCTTTCTGTGCGTGTTGGTGTATCTACTGTGATATCCTCATCAAGTCCTATCATATCATCACACCTGTCACATTCCGTTTCCATACACTCCGGACAAGCGTATCCATCGTAGTCATTCGTAGAAGCCGGAATCCTATTAACAAATCGACCGGAGCCAAATGATGTATCCTTTAAGCAGTA
>Ga0080013_1002651_pt1 | contig 20567 bp, 19 predicted proteins | sample ETNvirenome_6_85_FD_69236 | JGI IMG/M metagenome (GOLD analysis project Ga0080013, IMG submission 69236) | Marine viral communities from the Pacific Ocean - ETNP_6_85 (SPADES assembly) (version 2) | ecosystem: Environmental > Aquatic > Marine > Oceanic | place: Pacific Ocean | collected 2013-06-19 | reverse complement strand
ACGCCTATCATATCGACTGTGTCTAAACCAAAAAAGACCGCTTGCGCTGGCTCCGAGCGATGAATCACTGTGGTACCTGCATCATCAACTATGGCGGCGATATCCAAGTCGCGAAACAAGCTCATCCATTTTACAGGGCGTGTTGTGCCGTCGGTGTCTAGCGTAGCTTGCCGCGTTAGGTACCAAAGCTCTCCTATTTTTGAAGACACCAGGGCGTGGCGCTCGGCTTCGTTGTAAGGGTAGTTTGGATCGTCGGGGTGCCAGGTGGTCCAAAACCGCTTTACATAGTCTTCTAGGTCATACCAGCCCAAGTCTTGGGATGTGTACAAAATGGTTTTGGGCGCTGTCGGTTTTGGTCTCTCTGCGGCACGGAACAGGATAGCGTACTTTCGGTCCTGCGCGAAAGGTAGGCTACCTTTAGCGATCTGTTCCATGATATCAAACGACAGAGGATAAGCGTAGATACCTAATGGTGTGTTGTAAATGGTGCGGGGGTTTAAGCCCAGCTTGTTGAGGTTGGAAAACTGAACGAAGGCTTTGGGTCGATTATCTTCGTCCGCATATTCAGCCTCGGTGAGACGCTTGACGATCTCTCCCTGAAAGGCTGCCTTGTCACCTTTTGTGAGATGCTCTGATAGTACCTCGGTAAGCGATGGCAGCGAGATACCACGTTTACGCCACGCAGCAGGATTTCGGCGTGCCCGCATTGGGGTTAGTTGGCCCCGTTGCGACCCTTCGTCATTCCGGGTACGCCTTCGGCCAGGTCTTCAATGCCTACGTCACCGTCTAAGCTGGGTTCGCCAAAGCCTCCCCAACCTTCTGCCAGGTCCGTGTCGGAGACGCCGTTTCCGTTGCCCAAGCTCCCGTGCCCCATCTCCTCTGCGATAGCGTCAGCAACTGCGTAGGCATGTGCTTCCGTGGCAGTAGGTACGGCTTCGGGTGCGGGTGCGGGACCACGGTAGCCTTCGGAGGGTGCGGCTGCTGGGTAATCCGCTTCGATTGGTTCCTCGTAGGTATCCTCTGTGTATTCGGAGAACATCTCGTCTACGTCAACGTGTGTACCGTCGCTGTTGTCGTACATCTCGGTGTCGTCGCTGCTCAACTCTACGTGTTCAGGAAGCGCCCTGTCGTCGGAACTTATTGCTTGTTGTGGTGGGGGTGCTGCTTGTTGCTGTGGTTGCGGAGCCGCTACTTGAGGCGCTTCCGCAGGGGGGGCCATCTTACTTCGAATGACATGCCCAACCGCCATCCCAGCAGCAACACCACCCGCAGGCCATGTATACTTCCCGGCACCTTCCGCTTCCTTACCCTTCATATAGTATGCGGCAGCGCCACCCAAAAGGGCGGGTACCATGATGTAGGGATCTGTGAGAAGGTCCAAAACTTTCTTCATGTCAACTCCTTTATGCCTCCCTTAGCCTACACCGTCTGATGTCGAAAGCCAAACGATAAGGAGGGGTTAAACGAAAGGACTGCACTCTGCGAGGAGGACGCCCATGATGAGGAGCACTGCGACAAAGCCCGCTATGTACTCCAATTTTTCTGGCTCGGGGAAGTCTGGGGGATCTTTGTCTTTTTTGATAGGTACCAAATGTTTCCCCTCCTTATTTGCTCTACGTGCTGTCAACGTAGGTCGTCTCGTATCTGCTGTAAAGCTTCGAACATATCGACTACTGTGAGGCCGGCGTGCGTTAGTAGGGCGGACACATAGCCTTCATTTTCCGCGATGTCTGTAAGACGATCCACCATGTCATTTAGGATGCGATCTGGAGTGGCTGACCTGATGATATAATCTGCGTTGTGGTACTCAACAACATCGTCATTTGTACGCCAGATACGTATGTCTCGGCCTTCAACTGTACCTATGGTTTCGAGAAAAGTCCCTGCATCCAACACTTGTATGAAAGCGTCTGGAATATGTTGATCAAGGTGAAGAAAAGCCTCCTGTGCCTCTTCCACCATAAATTCACCTTCTTCTGTTAAAACACCGCGTCCATCGGGTGTTAAACGAAACTCTGAATGGATCCGTGCCATGTCGGCAGCGAAATTGGTGCCGGGGCGAAACCAATCTACAAGAGCAGACATACGTAAATTCGGAGGCACTTGGAAACGAACGACACGATTCCTTGGGTCTGCTTCAACTCTGCCTGTTGGAAACAAAACAGTTCGGACGGTCCCATCCTGTGTCAGTTCGATAAAAGGGTCGTAACCAGGACGGTACAAAGGTGCTAAATACGACACCACGCCAAGGACCGGATCTGGTAGCTCAAACCGTAATGCATCCATTTGCGGTAAATGTGCGTCGAGGAATTCCTGTACGTCTTGCCCAAGTGCAATAAGTTCCGGATCCGTAGAATCTGGGTCTTCACGCCAAACACGGTAGAAGTCAGCGAGCAACCAAGGCAGTTCACTGTTTGGTCCCCCTAACGCATCTGGTAGAAATGCTTCCAACTGCTCTTGGGATGCTATTGGACTAACGTCCCACCTTTTCTCGAAAACCCTGTACCGCACGTCTTGCGCTTCTGCATCGTGTGCGTTCAGAAACCGGACGGTGCCATCAATCAACAGTTGGAGTTTGGCGGGCAATTCCACTAGAAACTGGCCTCGTAGAAAAGCTGCCAGAGGGACTTCTTCTGGAGCACCACGCCGCGCTGCTGGTATCGGTTCAAACCGCAACAGGTGGTCTGGGTGCTCTGCCAACCATTCTTGCTTACGTCTGTTCTCATCCTCCAGCCGTTTAGCCATGTAATGGTGTAGGGATTCTCTGTGTGGGTTGTATCGTGTCATTTAAATTACAGGTAGTAAGGGGATTGGCGTACGCTTGGGCACCTGTTTACGAGACGGATTAGTGCGTAGATTTAACTGCGCCACGCTTGGGTTGAACACCCTAAAGTCTTCAATCATGTAATCAAAAAACACAAAGTCGTCAGGCGCACGACAAAGGTTGCTCTCACCGTAGCCTACGTTCCTACTGTGCATATCATCAACCCAAATGCCGTAGTCCTCCCACAACGTTTCGAAGCTCTCTCCTATGGCAGGAGCATAATCCGAGATGCCTTGTAACGCAAAATCCATGTACGCGTTGAGTACATCACGTTCGTAGTCGATTTCTTCCGGAGCCGTGAGCGCGACGTAAATTGGCGCTTGCGTCCAGATAAGCCCCCGCGCGGCTTTTCGATACAATGCGTATGGCGCGTCACTACGTTTGATTTTGGCGCGGTCGAGTGCTCTTGCGTCCTCCACATCGAGACCTGGATCCGGGCAGCCCGGGAACGAGAGGCACTTGGTCCAGTCGTCGCGTGCCTTCACGGTTAACGGTTCTACATCTTCCCGTACAATGACGAAGTTGAACCTGAACGGCCTAAAAAGCTCGTGTCGCTCGCGCGTTGGTATTTGCCAAACACCTTCATTAAAAGGGAAGCCGGGAAAACACGCTGTACAGTTACCACCAGCACACGCCAAATCACGTCGTAGGTCTTCTATCAGTTGTACGGCATCAGCTTCATCGGCACTCTCAGTGAGTTTTAAAACACCGCCGTTGCGTGTGCGGAAGGCAACACCGAATTCACCCGCGCCAAGAACATACTCTGTCGCTCCTAACGCTGAGAGCGTAGGCCAATACACGGCCAGCCAGTAGTAATCCTCTTCATCAAAGCTGTAACCATCGTGGAACTCCTCTGCAAGCTCTGTATAAAAGGATTCGTCATAAAGTCCAGGGAAACCGCGACGCCCCCCGAACATAGACGGCAAGCCCTTTTTTGCACGGTTGAATTCAACCAGAACGCTGTTGGCCCAACTTCCTTGGAAACTCGCATCTGTGTAAGCCATGTGTTAATCCATGAAAGACTTTGCTAAGAGTACCCCGGCAGCTACACCAACGATGGTAGCAACAGCCACTTTACCGCTCGATTTTGTATCCACACAATCCTTGCGGCAAATTTGCAACGCTTGGTCTACCTTATTGAAACAAGCATTTCGTAGCTCGCGCTTTGCTACCGGGATTGTTTTCGCGCAAGTTCGGTAACCAATGCTTTTGGCTTCGTAACAAGAATCGCATGTGTGCTTACCTGTAGGAATTGCTCCTAAATACATTATATTCTCCTCTAAACACTATGCCTAGCGAGGCGTTTCCGTAACGCCAATCTCGACCAAGGGCAGGTGCTCTCGCAGTCTGTGAACTGTTCATCGTCCCGCTTCGATCCAACGCTCGATCGGTTTCTCAAACTGATCCAATAAACGGATTCCCATCACATTTGAATCCGAAATTACAGGGTGCTCCGCGAGTTCCATCGGGAGCAACTTCCCGCAGATTCGGTCGCCATAGTATTGGTACGCTGGGAAAGGTGGGTCGAAGTCGTCTTCATCGAGATCGTTCTCGTAGTCTCGGCAGTCTTTGACTTCTTCCGATTGCACTTCGTCAATACCTTCGATGAGGGACCACGTACGCCATGCTTCGGGTGATGTAACGCCACCGAACCGAACTTCAGGTGCGATAGACCCTTCAAACAGGCCAACAATCTCCATTAACGCGAGGTAGGCAAGTATACCAAAACCTAAGCGGTGGAAGATTGGATCCAGACCTGATGTGACATGGTACAGCGGACCTACGTCAATTCCATCCGTGTGCCCGTAACAAATGTAGTGACAGGTGAAGTTGCCGAAGTTGTCAGGCTTGTAGAAAGACTTGTCAGGCTCATACTCCGCGTGAAATTCCAGTTCCATGTCCCACGGACAAAAGGGGTATGTCCGTAGACGTATGCTGTCCCTACCAAGTATGGCGAAGATTTCCGCGCGGCGACGAGGCGAACCTTTATCGAACGGCGGCAAAACCGCTAGGGTAGACGTCACCTCACAAGTGTCGATCCATTCCTTGAGCTTCGCGTACAGCAGTGGTGGATTGAATCTTACCATCGATGATCGGTTTACCATTTCAGTGCTCCGTACAAAGCTAAAGCAACCCCTGTTGCTTTCATTCATACTGCTCGACCACTTCTACGTAGGTTCTTGTAAGCCTTTCGTAACAAATCCAACCCGTCTTCGATAAAGTCGCCGGGAAGGTATTCGTGGGCACCTAGCTGTCCTAGCGTGTCGAGGAATACGTCGGGGTTGCAAACAGTTTCAACATCAGCCCCTTTGTGACGCAATCTGTTCAACCCCCACAAATCAGCGAAGATCTCTGAAAGGGCGGTATTTAGTGCTTCTTGGTAACGCGGGTCACGCGAATCCATACCTTTCTCTTCTTGCATCTCTCGGAAATCTGCTTGTAGAAAAAGTGGAATACGTTGCGATACGTATTCAGAGATTAGTTGGTCACCTTGCGTTCCACCGCCTGTAATAGCTGGAAGTGCGAGTATTGGGTGCTCGGTAAGCCACCCCCAAACCATCTGTTTTACCTGTTTTGAGAAATTGAACAGTATGTGTCCTTGCTCGTGAAAGTGTATAAACTCCCTGTAAGCAGGCGTCAAGGTCGTTTCACGGAGACGGTAGGTACAGATGGGTGCTCGTGGATGGTGGCCCTTCACAAACTTACGCAGGGGCTGACGCTCTACAGCGTTATACCAATCCGGCGTTTCTGTAAGCCGTTCATCTAAATAACCGGCACCAGCACAAGCACCTGTAACAGAATCGCTACCGTCCCCCGCCGCTTCGCGCAATAACGCCCCACCGAAAATACGCGTGGGTAGCTTAACGACAGACGCACCGACATCGTCATACCCGTAGTAGAATTCAGGTCCGCGTGGATTACGTTGTGGTTCACGGGGGTGGTGTATGAACATTTTAACCTTTCCGTAGTAGGAGCAGCCACGCAGCAAGCGAAGCCAAACCAACACCTACAAGGGCACCACCAGGACCGGCTCCAGGTCCGTTGGCCCATACATTGTAAGTGACAGGATGCTCCCAATGCCATGGCTCGGCCTTGTAAGGACGCCAGCCAAAACGCCAAGCGTTCTTCACGAGCCACTTATGCAGTTTGGTTTTACGTTGCTTCGCGATGGTTTTACTTGTTGGCCACAGACCACCTACACCGATATCAAAGGCCAGCCCTGTTTCATGCGGTGAATTGAAGGCTAAGTACTTCTTGCCTTTTTTTACAGAGCCGAAACGCTTCTTCAGATAGGCTTCGTACTGTGCCCGGTCACGCCAGCGGTGGGGTCGCCAACCTGTTGTGACTTTCAGGTCGATTCCCAAATCCTTTTTGATTGCCGCTGCCATGTTACGAAAATCATCCACAGCCCCTGTGTGCAGCTTCGCAGTAGGACGGCAGCAAGGCACCCAGCCCTTTTTACCAACGAAGCCTTTGACGGTAGGAATCTTCGTTAATAAATCTGATGTACGTTGCACTCTACCGTAGTCGCCAACCCGCACACGTTTCTCTGCATAGCTGCCGAAACCCTCGCCACGTAAGCTGGATGCTTGCCAAGTCCGGACGAAAGGTGGGCGAGGTTTGAGCCGCTGGATAGGTCGCCCGAAGGTATCGCTGACCCTTGGGTCGCTCCAAAAAGGGTCTCTGTAGCCTGTGATATAGGTGGTCATGTTTCCTCAGTAAAGTCGGGGGTTCCTTCTAAGTTTGGGCTTCCCAACCCAACTGCCGTCCAGCAAAGACACCTTGCGCCAAGCCCGAACGTAGCCTTCAACGGTGGTACGTTTCCGGTGCTCTAACAACGTGGCATCGCGGCGGTCGTAGCCCATGCACCAAAGGCACTGCTGACAGACATTCCGCGTTATGTGACCACCCCCCAGTGGATCTGTAGCAGGGCACTCATTCAGTTCGAAAGTGGGTATCAGCGTTCCATCCGGTTCTTCTTCAACGCTCACATGTGTTTGCTGCTTGGTGTTGTGCAGCCCGAAAATAACGGAAGGATCGATACCGCGTGCCTGGAGGTCTTCCAAGTACGGATCCTTGTAAGGCGCACAGGAAGCTTCGTAACGAAGCTGTTTTCTCCGCAATGCGGAATCGTATGTTGTGTCGTCGCCGGGACGAGGCAACCAATCACGGACGCTTGTCGTGAACGCCAAACCGTATTCGGTGAAGTACGCTACGCCTGACCGGAAAGTTTCACTCGCTTTAACTTGTTGAAGCAACCGTCGTGGTGACATGGTGTGGTCGATGGAGAAGTTGAAGTTCACGTTGTGTAGGATGGAACCATCGTCATCGACTAGGAGACCAAATTCATCCATCCATTCCCGCAGTGCTTCACCTCTTCGCGTGAAACCCCAGACGTAGAAATGTGGGTTGATACGAAGTATGGCATCCGCAAGACGTATCTGACCTTCACAGATATCTCCGACACCAGACCACCGGATGTTATCAAAACCACGTCGCCTACAAACAGCCAGTATAGCTTCCGCGACCCTGTAGACGTCTTCTTCTGGTGCCTTCCACAGATAATTGAAAGCCTCTGCGTTGTCTTTCAGTATCTTCTTCGTACTGTCCTGCTTGAAACGTGCTCCACGTCCGAAGCAATGTTTCAAGCACAAGGGGGTGGGTTCGCACGAACTGCACTTTTCATTTTCTTCACCCAAGGGTGGTGTAGAAATGCACAACCCAGTTTTTTGGTTGTCCGAGATGGTGAGGCGGTGCCCTTCCAAGACCTTCGCAGCGTTTTCCAGCTTTGTGTCGTCTAACAGTATCGTACCTGCACGGACAATCCGTGCAGACGGGTGTGGTGTGCGCCGTGGGTTCTCGTACACATTGTCATCGCACTCGATAGGTACACCCCAAAGGTTCCCGTCAATCCAAGACGAATCCCGTACAATAACGCGCGACAGAATTTGTTCTTCTTCAGTCATTTCGTTTCCTTAGAAGGATTATACCATCTTCTTCTTCTGGGTTATCAAACACTGCACCGCCGGTACGGGAAATCTCTTCGAAGAAGGCACGCGTCTCTGGCCCCAAGTAATTCGGTCCTTCTACGATGTAGAAGGAGAACGCTTCAGCGAAAGCTTCTACAGGTGATAGCAGTGCGTAATTGGTGAGATATTCACGCCTTGTACGTGCTAAGAAATACGGTGCGTCAATATGCCGCTCCCAAGCCTGGCGTCCCTTATCGCTCAAGTTCCTGTAGTAGAAGCGGTGTCCTATCTCATGCGCCAGAACCCGCGACAAACGCTGTCCTGCTTCTATATTACCCGCTAACAGCCACAAGACATCAACTTCGACGTCGTACAGCCCTCGCCACACCATACCCTTGAAAAGGGCAGAAGGTGCCCACTCCCCGCGCCAAACGTCAGGTACGTGTGAATTAAAAGCTACGTCAATGTGTAGACCGTCAACAGCTTGCGGGAAATACTTCTCAACAACTTTAACCGTACGCTGTATCAGACCGTAAATTGCGTGGAGGCGCTTCGGTGCATACTCTTCAGTTAGTTTAGACCCTGGTAAATCCAGGTTCGGCCAATCATGTACAACAACCGGAACATCGCGGCCTTCAACCGGCACAAAGAAAGTTTCGACCGGCTCCAACAAATGGCTCCACCGCTCTAACCACCAACGCACACGTTTGCGTTTGCGTCTCGTCTTCCAGCCTTTCGCGGACGCTCGGCTGCGTTTGGTAGCAAAGCGTCCAGCCAAGGTGCGGTCAGGGTGGCGCGGATGCATCGGTGGGTTCTTTTGTGCGGCTTGCAAAGGTACCCAAGCTGTTCCGTCCCACATATCGATGTTGTCTGTTGGAACACTTAACGGTGTGTAGTACCACATCCACAAGTCAGGTCCGACGACGTTATAGAGTGGTACGTCACGCTCACCCCAAAGCTGAACGTCAGCCGAGTGGTAATCAATAGTACGGTTAGCAAGTTCAGGATCGACGGTGTAAACATCCGGCCAAGGGAAACGGTATAAGTTACGTCCCCACACTTCACCAGTAGCCGGGTACGGTCCAAAGAAAAGCGCCGGTACGTTGCGTAGAGATAGATGTCTGTGCGTAAACTCTGGCGCTATCTGTGGAACCAAGCCACGTATACTGACAATCAAATTGGAGCCGTGATACGCCGGGGGTCGATCGCCGTAGACTAACGGGTCATGTGTAGGAATGGAAGACATTAGTACCCCGCGTCTGTTAGCCCTTCATCGATCAAGTCGTACCACAAGTCGTAATCGAACTCATATCTACTACGTCTACCTCTACCGCTGGCCGCGCTAAACAACGTGTAAGGGTTGTCCTCTTGGAAAAGAAGTACTGGTGTCAAATCGACTCTTATTGGCTGTACGTACGTATCCGACGCCCTTATACCGAAATTAGTCCACGTAGGTAACGGTATGAGGATCCGTGCGCGGTCCTTGAGACTTGTTAATTCTCCTGATTCACCTGTAATCAAGACAAGCTCTTCATATTCATTCATTGTTAGAGAGTCGTCCCAAACATCTCCATCAGGAGTGAATTCGATCTCTACCGTCATTTTTGCTAGGATAGCGTGGCTGTTGAGATAGTTTACAAGATTCTCTTCGACAGTTTCACTTGTTCCTTTTCGGGCGGCGTCCTCAAAAGAATCAAACAGCAAGTCACGCAAATCGGGATTCGGAACCCGACCCCGACTTCGACCCCGACCTCGACCGTGATGTAGTTCCCAAGAACCTGCATCCGCAATCCATGCATCCAAACGCAGACGCCAGGCATCCCTGAAGTGTCCTACAGCGTCTTCAATATCTCTGTCCGTCGCACCGCCAGGCGGCTGTTGGATAGCTTCTTGTATTACTTTGATAGTGTGTTCTATCCCTCGATGAACAGCTTCGTATTTGACTGGAGGGGTATAGCTGGCCCCGCCTCCGCCTGGCTGCCGCGCTCCAGGTAGTATGGTAAGGTTCTCCAACAACTCCTGTAAGCTGTAACCGTAATTCTTTTCGACCCAAGGGCTAGGGTAACCATCATCGTTGTACTCAACAACAGGATCCGCAAAACTGACGAAGCGTAGGTAGAGAGACGAGTCATATCCCGAGTCATCAGCGAAAAGGTTGAGAGCCTCTTCCCAAGTAAACAATTGTGGCTTCGCCATCCCTACTGCGGGTGGAACGCGGCGTTTCCAAAACCTGTCCCGTACCTCTTCAGGGAAGTATGAAAGCTTAAAGTTGGTTTCGGGCATGAACCCGCCACCATGGGAACCCTTTACAAGCGGAAGATCTAAAAAGGCTTCGATGTAGTCGTGGTATTTCGGATCAGGGATCCGGTTACTCATACCTTTCATCTCGCCCAAAGAACCTTCCGCGTTGATACAGAAATGCAGCACAGGACGCCAGTAATCGCCCTCGGGGTGTTGGATGTATTCACGTAGGACGACGGCTTCTTCATCATGGTTGTAGCAGGTACTACAATGCCCGGTCACAGATTCATCAGTTGTCGTAGGGTCTTCTGCAATCTCTTGGGACAGTTCTACTTCTTCGCAAATTGCGTGGCTGTGTGTATGGATCCAATAGTAACCATCGCCAAAATCGATCAAGACTTCGTACATCCCTCCATGCAAAGGTTCCGTACGGTCAACCGGTATGCGACCCCGTACCGCCGTCCGTCGCGTTGCTTCTAAATCTTCCATCTCCTTAAGCAATTCCAGGGGCATTTTCCACCCAAAGACCATTTCATCGATCTCTGGGATGTGCATGTCCATGTAATGTCTTAGCGTCGCTTCGATTTCCGGGCTGACTAGTTGCCGCGACAACGGATCCCCCCGGTATGTTTGGAGTGCCAGGCCGGGAGGGCCTTCTTCAATCCAGGAGACGACGTCTCCGCCGACCAGGGGGCGATCATACAGGCTTCTGCCAGCCCACGGGCTTGTATAAACCCACTTGCTATCTCGTGTCTGCGTATAGGGGGAGTAGTATTTTTTCCAAAACCAACGAAGTCTACCTGTTTCATTAAACAGTGGATAACCCGGCCTTTCGGTTGCGTCGGTATAAGGTAAACGCTCACCCCGTGTCTTTCGGTTGTACTGCTTGATGACTTTATCGAAAACTTCCCTTCCACACAGGTCTGCAAGAGCAATACGGATTAGGCGTAGGTACCATGTTCTCTGCTCTGGTGTACGTAGATAGGTTTTAGCCCACCCAATGTAACCAAGACGCCGAACTGGGCGGTAGACCATGGACTCCGGCAGTTCGTCCGCGCCGTGTGACTGCTGTGAGGGACCGCCAAGAAGAGTCCGTCGCACAGCTTTTATAGGGTTCTCAGCGTATTGTGGTGGTGGCGGTGCGAAGTTGCGACTGCACGCGACTTTGGGTACAGGGACTCCAGAGTGCGGATACCGATTCGCCAAGCAGTTGATCAACCACTCAGGGAACATCGTCATGTAGTTTGGATTTTCGTAAATCATCGGTAGTACCAACTGTGTGGTGGATTTCTTTGCGCTCTCTTCAATTGTTTCGTACGGCACCTGTGAAAAGTGTTACCCCACTGGTAGGACAGAACGTCTAAGAAGTCTTCAAAGAACTCAATCAGCCGTTCACAAAGCGACCAGCGTGCAATCTCGTTGTTCCCTTTCCCGTACACCTGTCGTATCTGAAATGTCTTTCTGCTACCACCGCTGGCGACGGCGAGATCGAGTATGTGTTTACTCAAGGTCTCTCCGTACTTCGGTTCCACGGATACAACAACATTCACATCCCCTTCGGGGCCATACTCTTCCAACAGTTTTCTGTAGCGTTGTTCATACGCCAGTAAAAACAAGCCGTCTTCGGTCACTTCGACGGGAAGCTCATCTTCGTCATCATCGTCATACCAAGTTGATGAGCCTCCGTAGTCGCCGTGGAGAAGTACACGGCCATCGTCTTCGTCCATCATGTATGGATCCACCACAATGTCTTCCAAACGCACAGCATGGGTGTCAAGAATAGTACCCGCGATGTCAAGCAGGCTTACTTCTGGTGCTCGGGGGCCAGGCGCATGTCCAGCTAGGTGGGCTTTCACAAAGCTGTAAAGGACACCCGTGTTCCATGGTGATGACCATGGTACTTCGTCTACAAGATATTGTTATATTACAGTCTTCACGGTAGGTTCCAATTCAACGATAGAACCGGCTTCGACTGTGGCCTTGGAACGCCCACGGGGATCACGTAAGGAGTAAATAAAGGACGCCCCCGTCCGTACGGCATCCCAGTAACGCGGTTGCCCTACACAAGTACCCATGAAGCTGCCTTCAGATTGCAACAGAGAGCGTGTATTTAAATCCTGTATGGTCCAACCGTCGTCCCACACAAAAATAACAGGGCCTTGTTCAGGCGGCTCGGTTTGGTCTGCCGCCTCGGCCATGGTGTCTTGCCACTCTTCTACTGCTTCGATTGCGTCATCAACAGAGTAACGGCCACCGAGCAGATCGACCCTCTCCGCATGAACCCAATCTGCAATCTCTGACAGGAGAAGTGCAAGACGTCCTAGGAAGATGTATTCCTCACGCGCAGTATGCAACTCTTTCCAGATCCTTCGGTGGATGCGGTTGGCCAACCAAGGAAGCAGTCTATCGTACTTTGTGTTGCGTCCTGTCGTAGCTGGGCTAACCCAACGACCTAACGTAAGCAGTTCCTCCAAAACGTCTTCGGGTGGGTAGCCGATGTCGCTTATACCAGCGCGTCCATTTCCGGAACCCTCCAGCACCTGGCGCGCCTCCGGGTCACTGAAAGGTGAAGGGAAAGAAGTCTCAAAGTTTGTGAGACCGTTCTCATTCATCGCATTGAGGACGGTTTCACCTACAACCCATGTAGTGCTAATACCGTATTGACGTAGGACGCCTAGGAGCCGCTTGTTAAGCATCGTCTTCGTCTCCGATGAAATCGTCTAGGTAGTCTTGTACGGCTTCTGCGAACAGTTCGTCACTTGAAGGTGACGAAGACCTCCATTCGTACACATCATCTGAAGGAGCGTCTAAATTTTCTTCGAATTCAACTTCCTCTATATTTAAATAACCTCGGCCAAAATGGAAACCGTTACGACAATAATTTGGTTTTGACCTTATAAAGCTCCCATCTTGGTGCCTAAAGCCCATATTTTCTTGCGCGGCTTTTTCTACCTCCGTAAGAAATTCTGTGCCATCCACGAGCAACCGTACGGTGTAGGCATTGGTATCGAAATAAATCGGTGCGTCGTCAAACCACGCGTTCAAATAAATGTGGAGGGATTCGTGGCCGGGGCAGCCCTCCCATGTAGTGTCACTTGCGACTACACAAGATACTACAACAGGCTCTTTGAAGTTGGCTGCCAACGCCCTTTCAGCGACGTACAATGTAGTGTCACCTTGCGCTCTAATGAAAGCGGATTGCACTACATCCCGCAAGTCGTCGTCTTCTTGCCAATCAGCAACACGTCGCCGTAACGCTTCAGGCAGATCGTCTACAACGTCTTCTAAGTCACGGTCTGGCGGTATGTAATCTATGCCGACGCAGCCTTCTTCGATAGTGTGAATCCACCCTTTCGCTTGGGCGGTACCAAATTCTTCGATGTATTCGCTAGGGGATTGCGCCATCAATTCAATGCTAGTCAAATTTTCAGAGGAACCAATACGGCGCGTTCTGGGGCGGTCGGTGACTAGGGCCAGTTGCCGCAGCACTTTTTGGCCTCGCTCTGCTTGCTCGTCTATCGTAAGGAGGTCTGGCTTTTTAACCAAAAGGCGCTCTGTGATCTCTTGCGGTAAGTCTAGGACGCTGAAATTGGACCAAGGCTTGTAACCTTCCCCGACGATACCCTTCACATAATTATGCTCTAGCAGCGGGATAATGTACTTGTGGTACGCTTCTTTTGGGCGGCTGTTAGCAGCCCCTTTCATCTCTCCTAGGTAACCTTGCGGGTCGATGCAGAACTGAAGGACCGGACGCCAGAAAGCACCCAAGTCAGGATCCTCTACATACTCTCTCAACACTAACGCTGTCTGGTCTGCTTGATCGCAACGGCTACAGTGTCCGGTCGTCGCGTGTGTTTGATCGGAAACCGCACGCTGCCTGGTATCGAACCAAACGTAACCGTCACCGAAATCCATGAGAACGTCGTAGTCATTGGCTTCGTCAACAGGAATCCCTACACGTCTCTCAGCAGTCTCTTCTATTTCGCCTAGTTCATTCAGGACTGTGATGGGATTCTTCCAACCGAACTCGTAGTCAGCGATTGCTTGTAGGTTTAACGCCATGAAGTGCGACAATTGCATCATCAAAGCGTCGAGGGTTACGTGTCCTATGTATGAACGAGGACTAACCAGGCCCCGGTAGCTGCTGGGGTCACGGCGAAGGAGTTGCTTGACGTATTTGTTGACCAGCCTCGCGAAGTACTCTTCCTCTCCGGGCGCACGGCGCTGAAACTCTTGATCTACACCCTCCGCGACATAAAGCCGTACCCACCGGAGAAACCATACGATCTTGTCTTCTTTTCTCAGGTTACGTTTGGCCCACTTTATAATTTCATCGAGGCTCCTTAGTCCCGGGTATCGTCCATCTGTACCGACGTGTCTTCGCAACAGTGAAGGAAACAACGCTTTGTAATCAGGATTCCAGGCAAGCATCTCTAATCCTCCAGGCGAGCCTCAAGCGATTCCGCAAAGTGCGTCGGGTCTACGCTACCCCCCATGTAGTAGAAATCATCCGGTAGGGTGCTCACACGCAATATGTCGTCGGCGCTTGTGTGTCGTACGTCTAAAATACGTGACTGCCCTACACCTTCTTGTGGGATGGGGCCTACACTACCCCAACGGGAACGTGTGGCGTTGTCCGCGATAGCATGAAGAACGGTAGCCGCGTCAAACTCGATACTACATGGTGAATCTAAGCTTTCGCCTGTGCATTGAAAGCGACCGCGTACAACAACGAAACCCCCTGAACCTAGCAACCCAACAGGAGCAAAAGTCATATGAATATGTGCGTCTCGCTGTAAAGCGTCGATCAACCTGTCCCACCAAGCATCGGCTATGGTCTGTTGAACGGCTTCCATCCAAGCGTCTTCTGCGATCTCAAGCATCTCAGGGTCTTCTTCCCACCCTTCCGCTAATCCCACCTCATAACCCGCCTGAATCAACTCCTCCAAACTCGGTGCCTCTACTTCTACCTCCGGTCCTGCTCCCCTTGTAAACGCACGCAAAACTTCCTTGGCGTTTTCGTTCCCGTAAAGAAGTATCAAATTTTCCAAGGTAAGAATTTCGTCGTCAGGGAAACCTTCTGCCGTAGTAGGAGCGAAACGAAACACATCACCTGTTTTTGGGTACGGATATTCTCGATCTCTTTCACGGTACATTTGCAATGCGTTCACAAGGTAATCGTCAACACCGATACGGAGGAGGTAATCTATAAAGGAAAACACTTCCGGGTGAACCGCCGCGATTTCCTCCACCAACCGGTCGTCGGTTATGAGGCTCGTGTTCAAAGGACGATCAAGCTCCGCTAAAGCTTCCCTAGCAGAAGCGGTAAGGCCGCGCAGTTCAATGTAACGCTCCAAGCCAAACAGACTTGCTCGGCGCGTCGCCAAGCGTACCTGTTCGTCGTGTCCAAGATCCTCCAACGCAAAATTGGTCTCGTCCATGTAACCACCGCCCATGAGACCGGTGGTAAAGGGTTGCTCTAGCAACCAGATAATGTACTTGTGGTACTTCTTGTCAGGACGCGCATTACCGACACCTTTCATCTCATGTAAGTAACCGTCAGGATCCAAGCAGAATTGCAACACAGGACGCCAATGGTCGCCTGTGGGACTGTGGATGTACTCACGCAGTACAAGTGCTTTGTGTTCAGGGTCGTCACAGGTGCTACAGTGCCCCGCAACCCAACCCTTTCCTTCAGCCCTTAACTTTAGGTTGATTTCTGCTTCGTCTGCCGGTTTATAGTCTAAAGCATCGAACCAAACAAAACCGTCGTCAAAGTCTTTGAGTACCGGGTAATCCTCTGCAATCCAAAGAGGTATCTTGCCCACACGAACGCGCATGTGTTCAAGGGCTGCTTCTTCAATGTCTTGTAATTCTGTAAGCACTGCTTGGGGAGAACGCCAACCGAAAACAATCTCGTCGTCCTCTGCCAACAACCCCAAATCCGTGAAGTGCTGTAAATACTGGAGGAGGCTATCCGTAACTTCGCCTGGAAAGGCCCACGCTAGATCGTCATCGGGATTCAATGGAACAGAGATTCGTCCACCGTGCCCGACGATAAAGAGAGGAGCCGTACGCTCTGTTAAAACAGCACCGCCATGCCTACGAGCCTTTTTGTTGTACGCCTTCAAGAGGCGTCCGAACGTTGTTTCTGCCGAAGCTAGCCACTCCGCTGTAACCCACGGTAAATAGCCTTGCTCTTTCATCTGAGCGAGATTCTGTACGTCCCGCTGCGCTGCATTTGCTATCCCTAAACGATACAACCGCAAGTACCAAGCAATCCTGTCACCACGCTTCAACGCAACCTTCGCCGCCATGACGGCACCACGCATGAAATCTCGTACCGCAGTATCATCCGCAATTGTTTGTTGTAACGGACCCTCAAGGAAAGGCGCTAGCAGATCCCGAATGGTTCTCGGGAACATCTGCATGTAATCCGGGTTTTTGCGTGGGTACATGCTACTCGTCCTCTTCCTCTTCCTCTTCTTCCTCTTCCTCTTCCTCTTCCTCTTCCTCTTCTTCCTCGTATTCAACATCTTCAAGCAAATCTTGAAGAACAGAATCGAACTCCGAGGTGTCTACGATGTCATCGGTGTCGAAGTAGCCACCTAAAGAAATGCCTAGGTCTTCTTCCTGCGAGGTGACCTCACCCGAACCTATGTGAAAGTAATAGTAATCCCTGTCACGCATAGCTGTTTGTATCAGGTGCTCTCCGTCGATAGTCAGAGTCACCCAATTATTGCTGACGTTCCAAACACCCTCTATCGCAACTACCGTTTCACCACCACTATCACTTTCCAATGTGAATTCAATCTCGATCGGCTCCTCAAAGAGATTCATTAAAGAGTCTTCCAACTCTTCGTACGTCCGCGCTGATTCATCCCACGCCTGGTTCACGATCCCTAAAATCTCTGCGTCTTCCGACCAATGATTATGACCACGGCTTTCTAAGATGGTCTCCATTAAGTCTGTATCTACAAAACCGAGCGCGTCTTCTAACTCATTTTCATCGGGAGGAGAACCCGAATTCCGTAAACGCTCCAAAACATCGTTAACGTTACTGTCTCCGAAGATTTCTAACGTCCCTTCCCAATCGTGGCTCCAAACTTCCATGTTTGTGACAAGGGAATCACCATTTAACGACACCTCATCTTTGAGATCGCTAAAGCCCTCACGGATCCGTTCGTCAAGGGAAACCAAATCTGGTTTCAAACCTTCCAAACGACTTTGTTCGTCTTCGGGTAAATCGCGGAGGCTGAAGTTAGTTTCAGGTTCATGACCGCCGCCTGAAATACCTTCGATCATGAAATTTTCTAGCAACGGGATAATGTACTTGTAATACTGCGGCTGCGGTTTCTTGTTGGAACCGCCTTTCATTTCGTAAAGCATCCCTGTATTAGGGTTCCAACAGAAATGAAGTACCGGCTGATAGTAATCGCCGTGGGCACCACGTACGAACTTACGAAGAACGAGGGCAACTTGATCTTGTAGGAAACACGTACTGCAATGCCCTGCTACCGTACGGCGTCCATGACCACGTTCAGTAGCAAGGCGTGTTAGCTCTTTGTTGACTGCCATGTCATCAGGCGGTGCTTGTTCGTTTGTATTGTACCAAGCGTAGCCATCACCAAAGTCCATGATGACTTCGTAATTCCTTGCCTGATGTGCTGGTATCCTGCCAGGTTCCGCTGGCGTCTCCGACGCAAGATCGTGAAAGATACCAAGAAGCAGCCAAGGCGGCTTCCAACCGAACTCAAGCGATTCATCCCGCAAGAAGCCCATGTCCCGGTAGTGCTGAAGCTGTATGTCGAGGTCTTCTGCTTCTGATCCTTCTGCTGATCCTTCAGCAAAAACAAGACCGGATCCATGTAAAACAAAACTGTCCCGTTCCGAAAGCTTAAAGCCAGGTTCGTTCGGTGCCTTTCGGTTATAGGCACGAATCGCATCTTCATACACTTGGTTGCGTTCAGTGGGTAAGTGCATACCACCTCGTTGGTTCTGATCGCACGCAAGCGCAATAGCAAGCTTATAGAAGCGTAGGTACCACGTAATCCGGTCTGGTTTCACCAACAACTCCCGTATGTCTTTAATCTTGCGCTTCAGGCGTTGTTTGGTGACACCCGCACACTTCAACAGGTCGTCGGGGAACATTGCCGTGTAGTCGGGATTTTCATATAGCATCGCTACCGTATCTCCTCCGGTACTACCAAGCAAGTTCCTGCTGGTGCCGGTTGCGTTTTCGTTCTTCTTCTACATAGTCTTCGAACCTGGGTGACTGTACAGCTTCGTTTTGGAACACACAGTCAGGCTTGTAACTTAGACTTCGGTGGCTATCCATGATGGAGTAGCCATCCAAAGTAAAAGGGAACCCCGAGCGGGTAAAGACGCTTGTTTGGTAATATTTACAGTTGGCTAAAACACCGTGCTTGTAAGGCTCATCGCGCAGGAGGACGATATTGTAATCCTCTACGATCCTTTGCCTCTCACTGTAAGAAGACCAACGCCAATCTTCTAGCGTCTCTTTAGCGTCCCAGTCGCCACGGTCAGCAAGTGCCCAAATCAACCGCCGTACGAAATCGTCGTCACGGAGAGGGTCGAGATCCAATTCCTTGCCGAGGTCACAACCTACGCCGAGGAAGTCAGGACGAGCACGGATGTTTGAATCCACACTCAAATCGTAAACAGGTTCTTCTCCGGGTGGAAAAGGCCAGCCTGTTGCTGCGTAGGAGGCCCACATCTCATCGTGTCGCGCCTTCGCTCTAGAATTACGACTGTGCGCTGTGCGGGAGTACTCTTTCTTGTAAGACGCTACCGGGATTACAGGGATGTTGAGCTTACGCGCCATCCGTGCTCGGTGACGACCCTCGTGCTTTCGGACGTAATACCAAGATACATCTTGCCAATCGTCCCAAATACAAAGAGGGAAGTGTGGCACTTCAGCGACCGCAGCAGCACGGCGTGAATCTTCGTATTCTTCGGTGTGTCTTGGTGTGAAATGTGGATCCACGACCCGTAGGTAATCGGCGGGCGAAATCCACAGAAGGTCGAAATAACCATCGTACCAGGACTCACAATGTCCAACAGGGACGTAGAAGTTTCCTACTAACTCTTGTTGGACCTTTCGTGGATCCACGAACAACATGACTGTTTTACATGTCCCTTGCCACCGCGTCTACGTGTCGGTTGATGCCTTCCACACAAGCTACCCGGTCTTTCTTCGCGGGGCGCTCAAGCACAACGTGAAATGGACATATACCACCGAACTCCGCAGGGTGGCTGCAACGTATCGGGTCACCTACCTCTAAGCCATCCGGAGATACCTTCAACGGTTTCTGGTCGGACTTGATAGACAGGTTGTTCCCACACTTTGGGCAAATCATCAGCAAGAGCCACAGGTCACCGGTTTGGTACCCGTCTACCTCCCACACCACATCCTGGTAAAGGATGTTAAATCGGCGTTGTGGTTCGGCCTCCTGATTGAGCATAAGCCCCTGATTTTGATTAGGATTCATGGCTTGGCACCCTTTCCGCACGGATCCGTGCGCGTTTAAATCTGGCAATGATTCTACCAGATTTTCGTCTTGACTGGGAGGTAATTGGTGGGCACGCGCGGCTTACGCGTGAAGAAGAGAACCCTGTTAATTTATCAGGGGATTTTTTCGCGAGAAGAGCAAATTTGTTGACACTTGGCACACGTCTTTATTTCTTCGGATACGACAAGGAGATTACGTAACCGACGACGAGGGCTGCGGCTGCTGCTAGACCTATTAAAGGTAGCGACGATCCACCGACACCACCACCAACTTCCGCTGCATCCTTTTCTGCGTTAACGCGACGGTTCTTCGCCCTGGCATATGCTTTCTTGGCGGCTGCTTTGGCCTTCGCGGATTTAGCTCCCGCTAGCTTGGCCTTCGCTTTTGCTTCGGCTTCTCTAGCCTTTTTGACGATAGTAAGCTTGTAACCTGCGGCAGCATTTCTAGCGTTCTTGTAAAGTCCTTTGGCCTGAAACTGGAACTGTGTCAGCTTCGCTGTAGCGGATTTATAGCCATGTACGTAATGATCTACCTCAGCACGGCGACAAACACCCTTCTTATCGAACGCACTTTCAGGCAGGAATACATTGTAAATTTCTTGGTGTAGAGCGCAAGGCTTCTGCCGCCCGATGTCTTGTTTTTTGTGATATGCGGTGAAAGCTCTCTCTAGCTTGAAGAGACTGTTCCCCAAACTGCTTTTGGCTTTGCTTGCGGGAATGCCGCGCAGTATCTTGTGGGTCTGCGCTAGATAACCCCGTACCGACTCCGCAATCGTTATTAGTCCTTTCTCTGTAGTAGCCATCTTTTACCTACTTGCAGGGTGACTGCGTCGGCTTGTACTGCATGAAGCCAGACTTAGCAGCGGGCGCGAAATCTGCTTTCGCACTCTTCCAGAGCATACCAATGTCAAATTTAGGCGTCGTTCCGCTTTGAAGGACAATAAGCTTCGTCATCGAGTTGTAGCAGACCGTAAACGGTCCCTTGCCACAAGATGCGTTC
>Ga0080013_1002650_pt1 | contig 20569 bp, 22 predicted proteins | sample ETNvirenome_6_85_FD_69236 | JGI IMG/M metagenome (GOLD analysis project Ga0080013, IMG submission 69236) | Marine viral communities from the Pacific Ocean - ETNP_6_85 (SPADES assembly) (version 2) | ecosystem: Environmental > Aquatic > Marine > Oceanic | place: Pacific Ocean | collected 2013-06-19 | reverse complement strand
GCCTCCCGCCGATCCAGATTCCTCCCTCTACCTCACAGGCTAGATTTGGACTACTCCAGAAGAAATCGAACCGCCACTTCCGGGTGGGATGAAAACGAACTTCGCGTTCTGGCTCCGGCAAGCCTGCCAGTTTGATCTGCCCCAGCAGGGCTTCCTCTAGGTTACTCATCTGCACTTATCGACCCGTAACTACACCTATCAGCACTCCCAAAAAAAAACCCCGCCGAAGCGGGGCTGAAAGCACTGGAGGACGATGAATCAAGGGGAGCAAGCCCCCCCGCGTATTGGTGAATCAATCTCAACCGACTTGATCTCGCCAAATCTTTCCTTAATTGCGTAAATCAGTTCAACTGCGTCAGGCATATTTCTTTTTATCCAATCCCACTGATCCCTTTTCGTCTTGAATGTTCTTCTGAAATGAGTTCGCTCGACTTTTTCTTTTGGGTACTCACCCATTACGGAAACGGCGAGATCAAGCACCAAGAGCCTTCCCCAATACGGTTGTCTGGAGATAAGCGCGACATCGATCTGACCAATCCTGTCGGCTCTCCCCATCCTCTAACCCCAACCCCATTTTCTCCAAGTTCTTGTAGAGCATCTTCAGGTGGGGTAGGTCATATTCTTTCGTCCAGTGCCACGCGCAGAGCGTACCCACCGGGGTGTGCTGAGAGCCTTCCCCATCGCACTTAACGCATCGAGAAGCCGATTTTTCTTCGACGGGTTTTTCTGTCGGAGTTTCATCTGCCCACCTTTCTTGATTCAGCCATGTTGAGCCGTAACACTGATGCGGAAGAAATACGCCCGCTCTTTTCCGCGAGTACTCATCAGGGTATTCGCGAAGAATCTTGTCACGATGCCTATGTTGTGCATCAAGCCCCTCTATAATTTTTTCAGACGTTTGTTGCCAGTTATCAATACCAACTTTTTTCAGCGCCTTGAAGTAAGCCGTTCTGGCCGCTCCCCTGCCGCGTTTGGGTTGATACTTCGACCAGAATTTTTCAAAAAGGCCGGTTGCTCTTGTTTCCTCTTCTTTGGTTTTTCCGATCTCTAACTTGGTCATGCTCTCTTCCTGTTTAACAATATCCCTTTACCTGACGGCTTTCGCCGAGTCGTGTGCTATCGGATAACTAGCCTTTGGCGGCTGACACGACCAACAGTACCCGCCCGGACTCGCACGAAGGGTCACGCGGAACTGGGTTTTCTTTTTCCCAGCCCTCATCCGGCACTCCCCCATTCGACCCTTACAATCAGGGGGTCTAGGTCGAGGGCAACCTATGAAAACAGGGCTTTTGGTGGGTGTTTTCCACTTATCTCTCTGTCAACACTACTTATCTTAACAGACAAATTCGGGGGTTGAGAGTCGCTGGTGGAATTTTTGCTTTACAAGGTGTTAATTCGCCTTTACATTCTAGGTACAGCACAAACAACGAGGCTTTTTATGGAGAACTTCAAGAAAAACACCCAACAATCCTTCGCGAATACCTTGGGCGAGAGCCTACCGAACTACCTCATCAGTATTTTGGGTGAGAAGGCGGCGAAACGCGGATGGCGTGGACTTTACGTGGATGGTCACTCCATCAGTCCAAAAAATGCTTGCCGGAAACTGGGTCGTACCTCGCCATTGCATCTCAAAACTGGCTGGGGCGGCAACTCAATCGCGCAGTGCAAAGAAATTGGTTTGATCAGGCCCGACTCTCTTACGCGCTCCGGGTGCGATGCGCCAGTTGAAAACGAAATCATTTTTTCAGCGCAACCCTGCGCGTATGGTTCACCGTGTTGGTGGACGGCATCTCAACATGAGATTTCTCACGCGGCTTATCGGACGTAACCGCAAAAAGAAATCCGAATCACTAGAGGATGATGATGGCTATTACAAAACTAGCAAAAAGGATAAAAATTGCTAGGGAGAAAGAAGGGATGAGTAGAAACGAACTGTCTAAACTGATCGATGTCAGTCGCGCCGCAATCTCGCAGTGGGAGAGTGGCGCAACTACCGACCTGAAGGCACGTTACCTCTTTCCTCTGGCCAAGGCGCTCAAGATCGACCCGATGGAACTGTACTGGGGTACTCCATCCATACCTGAGCAACTTCGGAACACCCCTATGAAATTTGTCCCGTTGCTTTCATATGCAGAAGTAGGAGAAAAAGTGAAAGACGAGAAACCCCTTATCCCCACAACTGCTGAAAACGCCTCGTTTGCAGTGAAAATAACTGGTGATGCGATGAGTCCAAAATTCGAGCCGGATGCGGTTGTTATATTCGATGCCACATCGCCGCCCGAATCAGGCAATTGCATACTGGCTCAGACGGCAAACCGTGTGTTCAGGCAATACCAAAAGGAAGGCGGAGTGGTGTCGCTCACTGCCTTCAACGAGAAGTACCCGACCATCCAGATGGAAGAGAAAGAACTGGAATGCCTTGGCGTTGCCGTCCAGAAGGTCGAAAATCTCGTTTAACCCGCCATTAACCCAGAAAGCCCCGGTCAGCCGGGGCTTTTTTTATGGTCGGATGTAAGTCCTGTTAACGTCTGGTAAGTGGTGTTACAATAGGTCTATGGCGAGATATCAGAACAAAAAATATCTTGACTGGGTGCGAACCCAGCCTTGCGTCCTGTGCGGGCATGAGGGCCATGACGGTAACCAAGTCATCGCGCACCATGCCATCTCCATCCCCGGCCTTCAGATCGGCGGGGTGGGAACCAAGGCACACGACACCCTCGCAATGCCAATGCACGTTCTGTGCCATCGGCGCTTTCACGATCATTTCCACGACTTCAAACAGGATCAACCCATATGGCTGATGAAGTTTCTCCAGATAGCCCTGACGAATCTGCTGACCCAAACATCCTGATCGACAGGAAGTTTTTGCACTTCGCGATCTTTGAGTGTTCGGATGATCTCATCGACCCGTTGATCCTTATTCTCCGCAAGTACTTGGGGGGAAATCCCATGACAGAGGAAGAACACACAATCGCCCTGATCTTTGCCGAAGAGGCAATACTGGTTGATGCTGAAGATCAAGTGGGGCATCTGGGATCGTGACACTTATCAACGACGATGCTGTTGAAGCCGCGCTCGAATATCTAGCCACCACTGACGAAAGTTGTGCAAGGGCTAAGGCTCTGATGAAGAGGTTGGATCACGAACGCAACACCGCACGATCCTTGGCTATGTTGGATGCAGATGAAGACATCGCAAGATACGGCAAAAAGATGACCGTAGCCGCTAAGGAATCGCTTGCGTACACCAGCAAGCGATATCAGGAGTGGCTGGAAGATTATGGCAACGCAGTTGCCGAATACGAGATCGTAAACAACAAGCGGGCGACTGAGATAGCCCGTATTGAGGTTTGGCGATCAGAACAAGCAAATAGACGAAGAGGAAATACATGACTCCGCACCACCTAGTTTCAAGTGACATCGATGATGAGGTATTCCCTGAGTACGAAGATATCGAAATCTTTAATGAAGGGTTTTCAATGTCACCAAGCCATTCCCAAATCTTTGCCGCGATTGCAAAAGCGCAAGGTGAGATCGACGCGGCGGTTAAAGACAAAATCAACCCGTTCCATAAGAGTAAGTACGCGGATATTCACGCAATCAGCCAAGCAGTCAAGGAGCCGCTGAAGCGGAACGACCTTTTTTATATGCAGATGTGGGAGAAGGGCGAGTCGTTCAACGAGGTGAAGATTCGCACAATGGTTGGCCACAAGAGCGGCGAACACATCTGGTTCACATCGTCAATGCGTGTGGCAAATCCTGAAGATATCCAGAAAACCGGGGCCGCTTTGACTTATGGAAAACGGTTCGCTCTATCTGGCGCACTTGGGGTGACCAGCACTGAGGCCCATTTTGACAAGGACGCAAGCGAACATATCCCAGAGGCGAAGGCAGTTGTTTCTGATAAAGAAGTTGAAAAGAAATTGGTGTTTGCAAGCAAACGGGGGGAGATGAGCCTAAACGCGGCTTGGAAGAAATTAACAGTCGAAGAGCGGAGAAATTTCCCGACAGAGGACTTCACGAAGTTGAAAGAGGTGGCAAAAAATGGAGGTACAACAAAGAAGCCCGGAGTGGTTCGCACTCAGGGAAAACCGGCTCACAGCCAGTGATTTCGCATCCGCGATTGGGCTGAAATCTGCCTATGACTCACGGGCGATGTGCTGGAAAAAGAAAAAGGGAATTAAGAAAGTTGAAATTAACGAGTGGATGGAGTTTGGAATTCGCAGTGAGAGCGAAGCAAAGTTTGATTATGAGTGCGTTTCGGGTGCTGTCAGTTTTGATCGCGGCTTTATTGTTCACCCTCGTTTTGATTGGTTGGGTTGCTCTCCTGACGGTATTATCGATCAGGTGGTGTGCCATGAGATTAAGTGTCGTATGGCCGACCCCTTTGACAGAATTCCTCTCAAGTACTTTCCACAAATATTCGGCCAACTGGCCTGTGCTGAGATGGACGAGTGCCACTTCCAATCATGGACACCCACCGGACAGCGAGTCTGGTCAGTGAAATGGGATGAGGAGTATTGGCACTGGATGTTCCCCTACCTTGAAGAATTTTGGCAGTACATTTTGAATGACATCGAACCACCAAGGAGAGTAAAAATTGATTACCCCGGAACCATCAAAACCGAAATCATTTTCGAGTAAGACATACACCATTACGTCTGAGGGATACATCCCCAGTTTCAAGTTCATCGATATTGAGTGTCCGGTCAAAGTCGCAATTGCGAGTCGGGACAAGTTCCCCGACCCAGTTCGGTCGGAATCAGGTCGCTTGATCTTCATGCTACCGGGCGGTATGGAGATTGCCCCGGAACACACCCAAGCAAAAACACTGAAATTCGCGTCATCCGAATTCGGTGGCGCACACCGAAGGAGCATAAGATGAGTAAACCCCTAAAAGCAAATCGGTTCACTTTGGCAAAGGCCAAGAGCAAAACAGAAGATTGGCAGTCGGATTACAGCGGCAAGATTAATGTGACTTGTTCCAACTGTGGCGAGGCTGTGCATGGATATTTGAACGGCTACATAGAGAGCAACGATTACGGCAAGTATTTCTCTGGCCCCGTAAAGCATTTTGAGCCGACCATCGAAGTGCCTGTAGAAGAACAAACGCAAGCCCCGGACGAAGATATCCCGTTCTGAAAATGATCAATCCCGCTTCAAAGTCGGTACTACTGTCCCCAGAGGAATCTATGGAGTACTTGGGGATAAAGCGGTATCAGTTTACATACGTTGTTCGCCCGCAAATTCCAGCATTTCGGGTAGGTCGAAAAATCTTTTTTGAAAGGCTAGACCTAGATAAATTTGTGGCGCAAAATCGGATTGCCGATGGCGGGCCTCAAAAGAGGACGAAAATATGTTGGGACTCAATAAGCGAGGCCAAATCTGGCACATCCACAAGGTTGTCAAATGTGGATCGAAGAAAGTGGTCGTACGAGGTAGCACGGGAACGGGTGACCGCAAAATCGCGCAAGAGGTGATGGATGCGCTGGTAGCGGAAGCCCGCAATCAGATGCTGTATGGAAAGCAGGGCCAGTGGACGGTAGCGCAGGGATGCGCCCGGTATCTGGACGAGAGGAAGGATAAGCAGATCAAAGATGCGCTGTTACATACGAAGATTATCGTGAAGTACTTGGGGGGAATTGAGATGCGCCATGTGCATATTAACCACCCTAAAGTGCGGCAGTTAATTGGAGATAGGCTAGGTGAGGGGCTGAAAATCAACACAGTCAACCACACGCTGAAAGCCCTTCGGAAGATTCTGAATGATGCCAGCAGGGTGTGGCGGGATGATGACGGTCTACCGTGGCTAGGTTCGCCACCGATGATCCGACTCCTGTCGGAGGATGACAATCGCAAACCTAACGCCACAGCAGATGCGGCGAAGGGCCATGCCCTGACCCGTCAGGAAGAATCTGAGTTGTTCAGTCATCTTCCGGATCGGTTGGCGGTGGCGATACGGTTTGCCCTGCACACTGGCCTTCGGATGAGCGCAATAGTGCAATTGAGGTGGGAATGGGAAGTGGCCATACCAGAACTGGGGATTTCCGTATTTGATGTTCCGGCCCGGTACATGGGAGAGGATGTGAAGGGAACAAAGAATGGGGAGGATCACCGGGTCGTGTTGAATTCCGTTGCCCTACAGGCAGTGGAACAAGCGCGGGGTGATCACCCAGAGTTCGTGTTCACGCGGGTGTTGCGGGGACAGGCGACCCCATACGCGATGGAGGAAGGTCTGTACACGATGGATTGGAAGAAGGCTGTTAAAGAAGCGGGGCTAAGGGATATTCGCGGCCCCAAAGCACACTTCCGTTTCCATGACCTCAAACACACCTTTGGGAGCCGTCTAAGGGCTATGGAGGTGGATTTTGAGGATAGACAGGACTTGCTAGGCCACAAGAATGGGAGCGTGACAACGCTGTACAGCGCCGCTGAAACGCATCAGTTGTTGGACAAGGCTGAGAGAGCCGTGGAGTGGTACTCGGTTAAACCGAAGTTGGCGGTGCATTCCGCCGCACAATCGCCGCACAGTGTGCGGGAAAAATCAGCCGGTATTGGTTAGAGCGGCTGTAAACCTATGAAAAGCAGAGTGAAATGGTGGGCCGTGCAGGGATCGAACCTGCGACCCGCTGATTAAGAGTCAGTTCTGGAATCTTTACTTCACTCTATTTATCAATACTTTAGCACTTGGCCCGCCATCGGTTGTGTGCTGATAAATGTAGGTAAATGCTGATGAATGCAGATTCAAGCCGCACATACGCCGCACAGTGGTCAACCAGCCAACGGCGAATGTTAGACGAATTCAATGACTTTGACAAAGAACATCCTGAGTTCTGGGATCAGTTCAAGTTCTTCACGTTCGCCGCCATCGACTCTGGACGGGAGAGGTTCTCAGCCAGAGCCGTTTTCCAACGGATGCGATGGGAAACTGAGATCGACGGAGGCGGAACCTTCAAGGTGAACAACAACTGGTGCGCCTTTTATTCCAGAAAATTTATGCAGATGTACCCAGAGTACGAAGGGTTTTTTTCAACCCGCAACCGGGGCGATCTCCGCTATGAACCATAAACTTTCTCCCGAAGAAGTCGAAGAGATTATGATTGAACTTCGGGCTGGAACAAGTGCCAACAAAATCGCCAGTGGATTCGGCATTTCAAGTTGTATGATCAGGCAGATCAATAACGGGCAAGTGGATTGTTACCGGATCGATGGGGTGACCTACCCTATCGTCAGAGATGCCCGATACCCTCCAGTAACAGAGAAGTTGGAGCCGGTTCACTCTTGCCCACCGGGATTCGAGATTGACCTAGCCTGACTTGCCACCAGTGATCACATCCCACTCAATCTCAGCGGTGTGGTCACTGGAGTCACGCACCTCAACTTCCTGTTTCAACTCTTTCGGCATCATGGCAACAGCAATCCGGACGTAGGTGGAAATATCCGACTCCCTCACTTTCTTGATTGCCGCATCGCCGTTTTCCATCCAATCGGCATAGAAGGCATCCACTAGCGCCTCAGACATCCGATCTCTTGATCCCCGTGGTCGGCCCTTACGGTTGATCCGGGGGTCGCCCTTCACAAAAGGTTTCCCGCCCCGTGGTTTTCCCGCTACCTTCATCGTAATTCCTCCGGAAGATACTCCAGCAGTTCTGCGCGTAAGTTGTGTAGTTCTGGTGGTGCGTCTGAGAAGGCTCCCTGCTCACTGAGTTTCTTGAAACAAACTGCCAGTTTTGACCGCATGGTCTTGGCATTCAGGATGCTCTGCTGGAATTGCCCAACAGGAAGTATCTTCACAGGCTCTAATTTCATTCTTTTGTTATATCCCATATCCGTATTTCTCTTTGAGAAATTTGTTGAGTTCGACTTTTTCATATTTTCGGCAGAGATAGCGATACGATAATTCCATCATGTCGTAATCTCCATTCTCGACATCGTTCAGCATGACAACACCGCGCCAACTCTCCTTCGCTTGAGGGCCAAGATACACCTCTTGATGAAGATACCCTGATCCGACGATAAGCATCCGATGAACATCGCCCGTAGGCGTGGATCGTGCGGCAACGAACTTCCCCTGTCGGTGGCCCATGACCCCGGAGATGCCGATGTTTTTCAGAATGGATTCGGCTGATCCACCGTAGGCTCTTCCGGTGTAAGCGTTGTAGTAGTAGTGGGTGAAGTGGACTCCACCAATACAAAAAACCTCTTTGAACGGGTGAACAGTCCAGCCTTCTGTGTTCAGTGTATCCAGAGAAAGAAACTCATCCAGCACCACGTTATCCTCGCAGTAGCGCCTGATACGGTCTTCATGGTTGCCGTGCAGTAAGTGGAACTCAGGCTGATACCGCATTCCTTTCAAGGATTTCCAGAAGACTTGCATGGCCTCATCACCAGCGCGGATGTCTTGCAGAACGGTTTTATTTTGTAGTTCTTTTCTGCTGGAGTAACTGGAGAGAGAAGGCATATCCCAGTGGTCGCCCAGATGAACAATATGACTAGGCTTGTACTCTCGAATACATTTTGCGATCCACTTGAAGTGATCTAAAGGAACGTCTGCTTTTACTTGAGTGTCAGGTATTACAAGTATCTTGATCAACAGGTTCTCCACACATTATTTTCTTGAGAAGAACTTCCACAGAAACAACCATCCCCTTCGGGATTCTGTTCAGCCCGCCCCAAGTCCCGATGTCAGGCAAGTGCGAATTCGCAAGGATGTAAAAGTCTGTTTTCTTGCTTGGCCTTTCAACGAGGTATCCCACAGTGTAGATAATCCATGACGGATTTTTTTTCTTATAGTCGTTAAGGTTTGTCCAACCGGATGTTTCATCTGCATCGATCCAGCCAACCCTCACCAGATCGTGCTTACATGTCACTTATCTTTTCCTTTGAATTTCACTGGGCCGGGGATCAACCATGAGAACAACATTGGTACGACCACGATGAGAAGGAGTAGCCACCCACCTGTCTCGACCAACTGCCCCAGTAAACTCCAAAAATTATCAGGCGCACAACTGTTCATTCCGCCTATCCCCCTTGTTTGTGTGTCCATCAGTAGGTCTGCACCGACACTTGTCACAAAGGCAGACCCCGAAGCGGCCAGTAATACAGGAGCAGTCCCAGAGGTCGCGAGTCCGGCAATTGCACCGGCCCCAAGAGCCGCACCGCTTACCACTGTCGCTTTTTTTATCGATGCACACCCCACTATTCCTAATGATAACAGCAGAAATGCCCGATCAATAGTCGTAGAAACTGGCCTTAAATGCCGCAAAATATTTCCGATCTTTTCTCTCAACTTCCTTCTTCCCTCCGAATCTCCATGCATTCAAAAATGTCTTCATGTCCTCGTTGCTTTGCTTCCACACAAGGTCGAGAAGTTTCTTGCCAACTTGTTCATACAATTTTCTGTCGGCGGAGCCTGAGAGGTCACCCTTACCACCGTAGTCGTACTTGTCTTGGTAACCCTCCCGATCCGGCTCGTTTCCATACTTGAGAAACAGTTCACCCTGCTTAATGAAACGCTCGACGTAGGCAGTTTCCCGTTTGTTCAGTTTCAACTGATTTCTAGCAATCCGCATAAGCCCCGTTGTGATCTGTAGAGGCCCGTAGGCTGATGAGCCACCTTTCGGGGCGTGGCGAGTTCTGATGAAATTACTCCCGAATCTCGACAATCCACGGAACTCAGCCGCGTTGATTGCGTCATACAGTTTGTCGGCTACGGACGGCTCTTTTTTGCCGTACATCCCTCTCCGCAAGGCCGCTTGAAGTTCGGCAACATCGTAGTCATCCTCGACACTTGCGTCTGCTCTGGCATCGCTGATCGGAGAGCCTGATTTTTGCCCCTGCTCGTACTCTTGACGCATCTTTACCAACCCTTCTGCGCTCTTATTTCTGAGTTCGATGTACTCATCGATCTTCTTGCGCTTCTGGTTTGGGGTCATTTCCAAATCGTCATAGACGGCTGTTGTCGCTTTACCAATATTGCCCATGTGCTTACGCATATTCTCGTAAGCCCTGCGCCACTCAATGGTTTTCCCATTTTCGGCTAACCATTCTTCTAACTCACCATCTGCGCCATTGGTTTCGACAAATCCCTTGTACTCTTGCCAGAGCGTTTGCATATCCTTGTACTGCTCCCAGAACACATTCACTTGGGCGTTGCCTTTCAGTGGCCCCTCTTTATAGAAAGACGATACAGGTGCAACACCCCAGAGATTCATCACACCCGGCTTGGAATCTCCAAACCGTGCAGTTGGCTCTGGCGCATCATCACCCAGTACGATGTCACCCCATCCGGCGATGGTCATACCCAACCAACCGAAGTACCCACGGATAAGGTGATCAATCTGCACTGGAGAAAGCGCGGTATCCCCCGGCTGGTAGTCAGCCAAAAATGCGGATGCGGCCTTGGCAAGTTCAGAGGAGTTTTGACGGAACCGCTTGTGCTTTAGTTTCCCAGAAGCCCGCCAGCCTTCCGATTCGATCTGCTGATCGCGGAACTCGTCGTAATTCAACCCCACCTCAAGGATTGGCTTGAACGCTTGGAAACGCCAATCGAATGCCAATTGATCCCTCAAAATATTGAAAACACGGTCAGCAAAGAAAGCGGGTGACGCGCTCTCATCAATGAACATCTGGGTCATCCTCTGACCGATAGATGCTATGGCCCCAACCTCGAACGGCTTGGGAATCAGGAACCACCTTTCTTTATCGCCCGGAAGCCTCACGGCCCAATATGTTTCCTTCACATAGTCGGGGAGATTCTTGTAATCCTCATCATCGTCCATGCCCAATTCGTACAAGATAGACGCAAGGGTTATGGTTCCTACAACCTTCACGAACTTGGCCCGTTTCTCTTTTTCTGTGCCAGAGCGGATAAGTTTGTGCGTTCCGACAATTCTGGCATTTAAGAAGGCGATGCCATTCGTGAGATATTGGACAATAGGGAAACTACCACCCGCCGCGAAGTTCAGAAGATCGCGGGCCTCGAATGAGGCTTCGAGATGGCCGATCTCATCGACCCTCTGTAGGTACAGGGCAACCCGGTTAGCGTTCTCCAGACGGTTGCCCACTTCGCCGTATTTATCCCAGCCTTTACGGAGGAAGTTCAGTGCCTTACCCGGCGTGTCCAGAACCTGTTTTTTTAACTCTGCCTCATTGCGGGGGAGTCCTTTGTTGGAGTATTTCAGGATACGCCTTATCGATGAGGGATCGTCATGGAGAAAGCCGAAGTGGAACGCTCCACCAGAGGCTATGAGGCGCTGGTAGATGGGGTCATGGATACTGGCCCGCGTCATACCCTCTTTGACGTTGCCAAAGATGTTGTAATTCAGGTCGGATACAGCAACCGAATGCAGAGTGTCACGGATAAGGTTACGCACTTTGAAAGCAGGGCTTGCCGTCACAGTAATAGTCAGCATTCTCTTGAAGTGGCTCATCGCAGTGCTGAACATCCCTGACGGCCCTTGCCAGTTCATCTGTAAGAGGGATTCCAGTACGAAGTGGTCGTTTATCTCATACCACTCTCGTTCACCATCTCGCATGACGTAAACCATATTCTTGAACTTGTCCGTCTTGGCTTTACTCTTGCCGTAAGACACTTGCGCCGCTTCTTTCTTATCAAGTAGTCGGGCAACACCCGCCTCGACAGCCGCCTCTACAGCGGCTACACCGGCCCGGTTCTTCATCGATGCATTTAACAGGCTGTGCCAGTTCATCATCAGGTTGTGGAGAAGATCGTTGGTCTTTAATTCGCTCCCCTGTAAGCCGTGGATAACATCACGAAGGTTCACAGCATCGGTGTTCATTGCTGGGCCACGGATATGGGTCTTCCCTTCCTTCTCGAACTCCCGGTAGAACGGAAGGTAGAAATCGGTCAGCAGTGACATCCGATCCGTTTTCGATATCACGCCCGCCTTCATGGCGAGATCGAGAATGTCGGATTGGAACTTCGCTATTTCCCGCATCGTCTGCGCGAAGAGAAGAGTTCGACTTTTCCCAGATAGCGTCTTACCTTTGCCGAATTTCTTCATCCTTGCAATATCATCCTTGGTGAAGAACTTTTCGCGGCCCTCTGGATGTTTTGCAGTAGGTTTAGACAGTTGATCGGCACGGTGACCCGCCATCCAAGTTAGGAATCGATCTGTTTCTCCCTCAAGACCTTCTAGGATGGTCATCAACCCCTTGCTGTTCTCGTCAAGTGTATAGCCGTCAAACTCCCCGTTGAAGACCATCTCTTTCGGCCTACCGTACTGGAGGACAGCGTGTAACAACCCATCAGCACTGTCCGAGAGTTGCATCATCTTCCATGCGCGTTCACCGTCATTGCCCAGAGTGTTCTTGATGGACAGGTATCGATCAGCCACCCCTTGGCCGAACCACAAACGTGGGTTGCTCCGAAAGTTTTCGTAGGCTTGAATAACGTGACCCGGTTCAGTTTTCCCCGTTGCCTTCTGGATCACTGCCTTGTCTGCGGCATCAAGATCGTTCGTAGATTGACTAGGCAAAGAATAGCGATAGCGCCCATGCGGGTTCTGGACAGGAGTGACAGGGCCATCAGGTAAGTACCCGTTCTGAATGGCGATATCTTCTGCCATCACAATACGCGCAACGGTCTGTTTATCCGTTAGTTCTTCTACCAAGATAAACTGATCCCAAGTCTGATCCTCTTTGAGGTGACGGATGAAATAGTTTGCCGGGGGCTTTGGCCCCATGCGGAAGTTCGCCCACAGACTCAGCGTGTGTTGTTTCTTTAACTTGCCCTGCTTGAGAAGTTTGACCCCTTTTTTGAAATCAGCCTTCATCTGCAACAGGGTGTACTCTTCATTTTTTGTAAACACACCCATGTTGTGGAAGTCCACGACAGGGCCAAGCATCAAGCCTTTTATCTTGTCGATTGGCTCAAAGCCAAATCGGTAAACCAGCATCGTGCCGCTCTTACGTTCCCTGATACGAACCACCCTCTCACTCTTAGCGAACGCCCGTTCATTAAGACTGAAGTCGATATCCATTGTGTGGTCACTGTTCAAATCTTTGAATATCGCTTCAAGAGCCTGAGTCGCGTCCCATAACTTGTTCTTGGCCTTCTTGTTAACATGACCTTCAACAAGGGGGCTGGAGAACTCAGCGTCTTTGTGCCGGTTCGATACCTTGCGGGTGGGGTTAGCCGGGAAGTCACGGTAGGCCATATCTGGGCGGCGTACTATGTTCATTACCAACTCTTGGAACTGGGGATCAGTGTCACCAATAGCCGCCATCACCCTTGAGCCTTCCAGTGACTCAGCACGGAAGCGTCCTTTCATGGACTTCTTCAAAGCGCCTCTAGTGAGCGCCTGAAGGTCTGCTGGCTTTAGTTCTATTCCCTCGAAGTGCTTGGAGAGAAACACCCTAATGCGGCGGTATATCTCTTCGATGATCCCCATGTTCGAGGCTTTCGGGTCTTGGGCGATTTTCGCCAGAACTTCTTCAAGAAAGTCCTCGCTGTACTCGACCATCTCCCCAGACTTCAACAAACTTGCGTATGCATCTTTTACTTCGGCAAAGTAAGGGGCCAGTTCATCACTGGTGCGGCGGTTCAAAAGATCATTAAGGATGCCCGCAAATGCCTTGTTGCCGACCATCCTCTTCAGGCCAAAGTGAGTTCCGACCTCATGCATCAGAACACCGCTTGCCTCTCCCTCTCTGATGTTCTCTGCGATCAGATACGAGATGCCTGTGGTTTCGTCATGGATACCCTCATGGGTTTCGTAGAGTTCTTGGATGTCGGCTGGTAGTTCAGTAACGTTGGAGATAATCTTGATGATGCCTTGAGCCTCAAGACTATCGATGTTCTTTTTGCCCCATTTCTTATTGAGTTCACTTCTTGCACGGCCAAGAAAAAACCCGCCATCGGCGGGTTTCTTGAGGGGTATGCTGGCCTTTACATCAGGTGGGTCAGTGTTTAGCGTGTCTAGTCCTTGACCCTCTCCAGACTCTGCTCCAGCCGTTGCATCATACTCTGCGTCTGCGACTGTGTCAGCGCCTTCCTGTGCAAGGCGTATGAGTGAACGAAGTTCCGCAACAAGGTCTGCCTCTCTGTCGGGGGCGTATTGTCTTGCGAGTTCTCTGAGCGGGTCTTCTGTTTCTCTAAGCGTCTTTTCATAAGGTTCTCTTCTCGCCTCTGTAATTATATCAAGGATGGATTTAGTAGTCTGTCCGTGGTAGCACCCAAGCCCACCCCCTTTGTCACATTCCGTGCAATTCCACTTACCCTTGCCGATTCCAATCTCTTTAACCCCGCCATCGATAGGACAGGTGTACTTCTTTACCCATTTTGGTAGTTTGGCAGTTTCCTTTTTATCAAGAGTGTTTCTCCCCAACTTCACTGGGAGAATTACACCACCATGTCGCGTGAATCTTTCTTCGTTATGCTCTAAGAACGCGATATCGGACTTGCTCCCAGTGTACACATAAGAAACACCAAGGTCTGTATTGTCTAATGCGAGTTGCTGATTGGTTTCGTCAATCGACAGCAGACGAACATTCATTTCAGGTACTTGTCGTAAAAACTCTGGATGCTTGGAGAAGACCTGAACCCGTATAGGTTTACCGTCTATGACGGTATCGTTCAGGGCTTTAATGTACTTTAGGTAATGGGAGTTGCCATCCCCTTTATCGAATATCCTCAAAGCCTTGTTGGTATAAAACTCTGCGGTGTGTGAATACTCTTGAGCGGTCAACTCAGCCGCCCGTTCCGGATTATTGGTGACTGCCCAATCGGACAACTCACCCTTCAGGATCACCGGCAAGTAGGAGTAGTTTCCGCTTGTGGCGTAGCAGAACTTCGCGCAATTCAAACTGGGTTCACAGTTTATGAAACTCGAATTGACGGAATGGATTGGTTTTGCCGCATGACCAATCATATGCCTTTGTGCGAGATCAAGCCACACACCCTCAACACCACCCTTAAAGGCTTCAAGATATCTCTTAATCGCTGGGTTTGGTTTCCCACTCTTAACTGTGGAGTCAAAGATGTTAGGGAAAGTTGGTGTTTTCCCGGCAATGAGCATCTCCATCGCCACACGGGTGATCGCACCTTCAATAGCCTGACCGGCCCAAGGCGTATTCTTATTGGCTATAAGGGCGGCTCTGGCGCGGGCAGGGTCTTCGAGTTGGTTGAGCCTTTGGTCAACTACGGCTCGAATGTCATCTGGGAGGGCTTCGTAATCAGTCTGTTTTAGTCTATGGTATTCCCCCTTCTTGAGGGATGCGCGGATTTTCCTCTTCGGTATCGGAGGCCCAGTAGCGGGGGGCTGTTCAAAGGCTATGCCTTGCTGTTTGGTTTCCTCAATGTTCGCGCCGTACTGTTGGGCGAGTTCAAGGAAGGCATCGCGTCTGTTATCAACGAATGCGAGTAAATCGGAGAATCCGAGTTCGCGAATTTGATTGCGGATACCCGTTCCAAGTGAGTCTTCAGCCCAGTTGTGGGTGAGTGTTTCTGTTTTGGATACGAAGAATTCTGTTTGGAAGCCATATGTATTACCGAATTTTGCTTGAAGCCGACCTAGCCTACGGGCCAACTGACTTTTACCCAGTGAGTCGTTGTGGATGATGTACTCAAAATCCGAGATGCGGATTAGTGTTGAGCCAGAGCCGACAAGGCGTTGCACCTCTTGATTCAGTTTTCCGAACTGGGAATCGTTGAGTACCTTGTTGCTCTTGAGATACCCGCCAAGCGATGTGGAGTCAGAGTCAAGGTTGAGAGAACTGTCAGGCCGTGAATAGGTAACGGAGTCCTGACCATAAATAAGCATGGATGCAAGCGAGTAGACACGGGCAACTAGATCGTTGTCAGCGGATGAGGGTAACGTAAGGATATTTGCGGGGGTGACTTTCTCTTCGCCAACAGCACCCACTCGCTTCTTCTTAGTGTATGCCCCGGCGATCTTTCCAAGTAGTGAGTCTGTTGTTCCTTTGTGTAAGATGTTCGACGCTGAAGCGTGAAACTTTCTTAGAGTTCTTCCTGTAAGTCTGGATACTTTACCCATGCCCGGAGCCAGAGGGCTTGGCCTTGTTCCCGCTATGACACGATGCTGTGGGGCTGGCTTTGAGGCATCCCGGCTCCGCTCAGTAATCTCTACCTCATTCCGTAGTCGCTTGACCTCACGGTCAAGGGCGGATAGTTCGGACTTCTTCCACTCCCCAGCCGTAGTTACATTCTCAAGATACCTGTCTAGGCCCGCCTCATCGATCCGCGTAATACCTTTTTCCCTAGTTACAAACTTATCTTCAATAATCCGGATGTTTGTGGCAACACGGCCAACAGGCATCTTGCGCTTTTTCTCTCGAAGAACTGTCGCGGAGAGTTGGGTTCTCTCACGCTTACGCTCTGTTGCCCTCTGAGTATCCATCGCCAGTTCTGTCTTTTGCTCTTCAGCAAAGTCCAGATACTCGTCAACCGTATACTCTTGAATCCGTATCGTGCCAAGGCCAAACTCATTGTTGGCGTTATCCGTAAGGATGAGTTCATCGTTCTTGCGGGATAATTTGGCCCCGCGTTTTTTTAGAACTGCGTTGACGGCATCTAACTGGTCGGGTTTCTCAAGAGCATTCAGGTAATCTCTGACATCCCGCTTGCGGGTGTCGATGGTTCCGGATACCTCACCGCGTCCCTTCTCTGTCGGGACGTTGTTCTGTTTTATTACCCGCGCTAACGATATTGTCGTGACTCTTTTGCCGTCTTCGGTTTTGGTCGATTTCCCTTCTCGTAGGGCTTCTATTTCTGGCAACCGGGCGATTTTCCTTTCGTTCTCACGAAGGGCGGCTCTGCGGAGTTTCTTGGGGTCGGTTTTTTTAGATTCCTCGACCTCTACTTCCCTATGCCCTGCATCAAACTCTTGCTCATGCTTCTCAAGTTGCTCCCCTTGAGCAATCTGCGATTCCCTTTTTTGCGCGGCGGAAAGAACTGTGGCCTCTTCCTTTTCAATAGGACGCTTTGGTGTGAGTTCCGCCTGTTTAAGGTTGTCAACACGAACTACTAATTGGCCTTTAGCCTGATTCCCACGCGAAATAATATCGTCTACCGGAACAGTAATACGGACTACGTTTGAGCCGGGTCGCGCAGTAACTCCACTCCTATCAAGACTGCCAACGGCATAGCCTGATAGGCGTGATAGTGTATCTGGTAGGTCGGCTTGTTTTTCGGGAGGGGTAGACTTGAGGGGAGATTTATCAAGGATGACTTCAGAACCTTGCTCATCAAGAACGGTTTTGGCTCCTGATTTACTTTCCTTGACAACTTTAGTGCGGATGGGTTTTCCATCATCGGTGTAGACCGTGACGTACTCGCCGGGAATATTTGCCGCTTGTGCGACAGTGGAGGTTTCTGGTGGGATGGACTCAGCACTTTGAACAAGCGCCTCGTCTTCGGGAGCGATAGGTATATATATAGATACAGACTCGCCGTAAACTTCCCTTGCGAATCCTTTTAGGGTTTCGTTGTACTGCTCATAACCGCCTTCTTCAATCAAGCCTTCGACAATCTGATCGAGATTCTCACGAATTTCGTTATCACCAAGAACTTCTTCGTAAGCAGAAATGTTGGGGGTCGCGGAGCCTTCACTCCTTAATCTTTCGTTCAGCGCATTCGTGGTCTGGGTGTTGACTTCATTGAAGTCAACCTGTGCCGCATTGATATCGGCAGGGTCAAGGCCACTATTCTCGCCTTGGGCTACACTCTCAACTTGTGCGCGGCTTATTTTCTCTAGCGCCTTCTTGGCTCCTGTTCCTACCCCACTTAATGCCTTTGCGGCTCCAACAGTGGTGGCAGATTGACCAAGGCCCGCGATTGCCTCGAACATGGCATCGCTTAACTTCGCCTCGCCAGTAGCGTGGTATTCACCCACGAACTCGCCCACACCTTCACCAAGCGATTCTATGCCGACTGCTTTCGCGCCTCTGCGAACTCTGTTGGTGAATGTCTGACTTTTGGCGAACTCATCAGCCGCCCGCCTAATACTGGCTACGGTTTCATCAGTCGCCTCGTAGGTGGATTTTAGATAATCATCAATATGATCCTGAAGTTTCTCTCGCAGTTTCGGATTACTGTACGCTTTTCTGACTGCCGCCTGTTCTGCGGTATTGACACCAAGTTCCGTTAACTCATCATGGATGGCCTGCTCAAGTTTTTTACCGGGGGCTGTGAAGAGCCGCCCAGCCAATTTGAAACTAAGCGCATCAACAAGGGCGATCTCAACGCCTTTTATCAAGCCTTCCTTTGCGGCCTTGTCTTGGAACTCTGGATTGTTGAAGACTTCGCGGATGCTTCCCGCATCCTCTAGGCTTCCACCGAACTCCTCAACATTGTCCAGAGCCTTCTCACCGACTATTGTGAGGATAGTTCCGAGGCCCATACCGACGATAACCCCCCCCCCAACAATAGCGGTGACAGGGGCGCTGACAACACCAGCCGCGACTGCGCCAGCGGCGGCGAATCCACCAATCGCGCCCCCACCAAAGGTAGGCACGGAGTTGGGGAGCATCTCAACGATTTTGTAAGTGAGGGATTTGTCATCATTAGTGGCGTTGTACGCCCACTCACCCAGACTCCCCAGCCACTTCCAGTAATTTCCCTGATCCCAATGTTCCGCTCTTTCAGCAGTATTCCTTGCCAGTAACTGGTCATAGGCTTCTACATAGGCGGGGTTATTCCTGTTTTTATAATGGGCGGCGATGTTCTCAGACGAGTCGGGGCCACCAGCCAGCATGAGGGTTCCACCCAACATGGCGGTTGTCTGGTCGGCTCCCTGAAACAAGGCATGGAGTAGATCACTACCAAAGCCGCTCTCTTCTTCTTGTTGTGCTTGCGGAGCAAGGGAGCGGTCAATCCTGTCGAGGTAACTATCCGCCTCAATGTACTTTTTTTCCTCTTCCTTTTCTTCTGGCTCCAAGCCGAGGGAACGGTCAATCCTACTTAGGTAATCCATGTAATCTCCGATTTAACGGGAAGGGGTATTAGTAACCCCGTGGTGATGGCCTTGAGTAATCAAGGGTATCGTTGCGCGGCAACAGCCTCATCTACCAGACTACCCTCTGTGGTTATCAATCCGGGTGGATTAGAATGTGACGAATACTTGTCGTTAGCGGCATCTACTCTACGTTGCAGAGCGACCTCTTTTGCGAGCCTTGCCTCCTTGGCGGCTGGTGTTTCAGAGCGGTCTTCCGCCAAAGGAGTTGTAACCTCCGAAGTTTCTATAATGACGAAGCGATCTCTAACTTCATCCCACAATTTGTACTCAGGAATGATTTTCTTGAGATGCTCGATTGCCCCTGACACGGTGAACTCAGTATTCGTTACAGGGTTTATCTTGCCCAGTAGATAACGAACATTCATAATCCGCTCTTTGAATTCGCTTTCCAGACCATCAGGAGAACCATAAAGCCAACTGCCGTTTTCTTGGAGTATCCGGATGTCTTTTAATTCCGGGTCTTCGATGTTGATGGCGACAATCTCTTCGCCAACTTTCTGCATTGCTCTCTTTTCTGGAACGCCCGGACTTTCTGAAGTTGTAATTATCTCTTGCATAATGGGGCGAGTGGTAAGTTTCCACTTACTCTTACCCTCTTTATGCGTCATCTCTCTTTCGCTGAGTTTGATGGTAGCATCTTGGTAGGCTTTGACCTGTGCGGCTTTCTCAATATCAAGCGTATGTTGCTTCTCTCTTAATTTCTGTAGTTCTCCCTCAATCTTTAATTGTTCGCCAGCAATTCTGTCCCTTTCTTCTTGGCTTTCAATTCCCGCTTCGATTCTCTTCTTGTTTAGTCGGTACTCAAGAAACTTGAGGCTGTAGTCCTGATTGTGTTGATTGATCTGATGAGTTAACGCTTTATCCGCTCGTTTTTCTTGACCCTCAACCGTTTTCTCTCTAAATTCCTGTGCCTCTCGCGCCAGTTCAAGTTCTTTTTGAGCAAGGTCTAATTTGCCATCATCCATCAATTTGCGAGCCTCATCCATTGCGTGTCTATGAACTTGATCTTTTTCGGCCCGATCATCTGTTGACCGCATTATTTTTGTTCTTTCTTCCGAAGTTTTTCCATCTAACTCAAGTCTTCCCTTCGCAACTCCCACTTGGTCTTGAGCCACAGCCAATTGCCCTCTTCCGAGTTCAGCGGCAAGTGCCTGTTGCGCTTTAGTGCTTGCTATCGTCGCGTCAACTTGCTTTTCATCTATCGCTAACCTTTTCCCACGGTAAGCCTCATCAAGTTCCGATTGTTGAGCAGATTGCTCCATCTGGGCAGTCTTGACCTGATGATCCATCGCCATAGCCGTGACTTTGAACATCTCCGCTCTCGAACTCTTTTGATCTTCGGCCTGTTGCTCAAGTGAAGAGAGCCAATCACTACTGACGTTCTGCCCAATCCCCATTAAGCCTTGACCAAGGGCGGTCAATCCCATTCCAGCGGCCTTGCTCATAATATTTCCTCTTCTTGCGGCGGCATTCCCGGCGGCATTCCCGGCGGCATTCCTTGCGGCGGCATTCCCGGTGGAGGCATTGGAGGCATTCCTTGCGGTGGCATCGGAGCCATCTCAGGTTGCATCT
>Ga0080013_1002649_pt1 | contig 20571 bp, 27 predicted proteins | sample ETNvirenome_6_85_FD_69236 | JGI IMG/M metagenome (GOLD analysis project Ga0080013, IMG submission 69236) | Marine viral communities from the Pacific Ocean - ETNP_6_85 (SPADES assembly) (version 2) | ecosystem: Environmental > Aquatic > Marine > Oceanic | place: Pacific Ocean | collected 2013-06-19 | reverse complement strand
ATCTTTGATCGGCGCCGGAATTGAAGCGTGGATGCAGCCGCAAGTCTTGGCGTGGCGCCAGGAATACGGACTAGATTACTCATGGGAGCATTTCCGTAACGCGGTCGCGCTGGGGGCTGTCGCAGGTGCTGGCTTTGGCGCTGTGCTGCAATCCGGCGCCCGCGCTTATCGCGGCCCAATCGGAAAGGCATATGGCCGGGAGTTGGGGCGCCAGGTCAAGCGCACGCCAGCGGAGGCGGTTCACCGCAAAATGCTCGAACTGGATCGTGAGGCTGTTCTTTCCGGGCTCCGCGCTCTCGAACATGCTGGCGTCAAGACCGGCGATGGCGCCGAAGTCGCTAGGATGGCGGAGGCCGGCAGGGAGACAGTTGAAGATAACGAGTTTGGGTACTCTCTCGGTGACCACGCGGCCAACGTCATCGAGGCTGAATACTCGGTGCATCTTGATATTCCGATGGCCCAGCGCGAACGCCCCGCCCCAGCCAGCCCCGATGATATCCACTATCACGACAATCTCGACGCAACCGTTTATAGGTTCAATCCGGCCGACATCGAAGTTGATGCTAAGACTTTCCAGTTTAAGAAAGAAGGCACCGATGAGTTTGGTGTCAGCCAGGCCCTAGCCGGCGTAACTAAATGGGATGCCATCAAGGCCGGCCAGATCGTGGTCTATGAATTTGCTGACGGTCGCAGGGCAATCGCAGACGGTCATCAACGCCTTGGCCTGGCAAAGCGCATAACTACACAAGACCCAAGTCAAAAGCCGGTCATTTATGGGTCGTTGTTGCGCGAAGTCGATGGCATTACGCCAGACCAGGCGCGCGCCATTGCTGCTATGAAAAATATTGCTGAAGGCACCGGCAGTGCCATTGACGCGGCCAGGGTGTTGCGTCTCGACCCAAAGCGCCTTGGTGAGTTGCCGCCTAGATCCCGGCTGGTGTCTCAGGCGCGTGACCTTGTGGATCTCTCGGACGAGGTGTTTAACGCAGTCGAGAACGGCGTTGTGCCAGCGAGGTATGCCGCAATCGTTGGGCGCCTGGTGAAAGACCCCGACCAGCAGATGGCCATCATGCAGGTTTTGGCGAAGTCTTCGCCCGATAATGCAACCCAGGCAGAATCAATAGTGCGCCAGGCCATGAACGCCGGGTTTGATGAAAGCACCCAGGTCACGCTTTTCGGTGAAGAGCACCTGGTCGCGAGTTTGTTTTCTGAACGGGCAAAAGTTCTCGACACCACGCTCAAGACGTTGAGGCGCGACCGTTCCGTTTTCAACAGCCTGAACGAAAACCGCGCGCAAATCGAGGCTGAGGGCAATGTTCTCGATGCTGCACAAAATCGGACAAGGAGTGAAATCGATGCCCAAGCGATCACGGTCATACAAAAAGCGGCAAACCGAAAAGGCGAGCTCTCGGACGCGCTCAGCGCAGCCGCAAAACAATTCAAAGAAACAGGCAACGCCGCCGGTGCAGCTAGAGCATTCACCGATGCTGTCCGACGAGCAGTGGAGCGCGGCGATCTTGATGGCGCAGAACTTGGCGATGGGGGACGCGTTGTCGATGTTGCGCCGGAAAGCTATCCAGTCGCGGCAAGCCCAGCGCGAGAAAGCCTAGACGCATTTGACGACCCGGTTAGCGGTGATGGTGTAGCGCGTCAGGCGGATCAGCTCGAAAACGATTTCCGCACGGCGGTCGAGCGAAACGAAGATGCCATAGCTAAAGGCGTCATCATTCCCGATTATCGGCCATATCTGCACATGACGGATGATTCCATCGAGGTGCCGTTGTCGGCTATCAAGCCGATCAGAGCCAGAGAAGATGGCATCGCAAATGCTGAAAAATTCATGGCGGCATCAGCGCGCGGCGAAGGTGAAGGCCGTGGCCCGATCTCTCTTCGAGATGATGGCGACGGCACCTATACGCTGCTAGATGGCAATTCGACATATGCCGTGGCATCGAAGGCCGGTATGCCGGTGCTGCCGGCGCGGATACTGACGGATGAGCAGTTTAGAGGCGAGGTCGCCACCAAGCACGCCAAATTGATAATGGAACTCGGCCCGAATGCAAAGAAAAAGCGGGTCGTTCTCGCCGGGGATCTGGAACCGGCTCATTTAGAAAGCCTGGAGCTAACACTAAAGACCGGCCAGGGCTATTTATCTATCGATGACATTATCACCAGGAACACTGGGTTTAATAAAGTTCTGAATGATGCAGTGGAAGATGCGACTGGGGAACACATTGTCGTTGCGCGCGGGCCGCTAAAAGAGCGCGACAGAATTGAGGCCAAGGTAAACGGAAAGTATCAGGGCGAATTAAATTACATTACCGATGTTTCGAGATCGACAGTTGTTGTCGCGAGGCCAAGCGAAGCCGACGAATTTATCGCGAATCTAGGGAAACGATTCCATGTGGTTGATGAAGGCTGGCAAGGCCCGCTGCGCGGCACGAATGAATACGTCGGCTATTTCGATAAGAAAATCGCGGTCATTTCTGACGATGGCTTGATCGGAGAGGTGATTGTTGTTGAGCGGGGCATGTATGACGCAAAGGGATTGGGCGGGCATTCGTATTATGAAATCATGCGCGGCGACCCGCTTGGGCCGGCTATCGCGGGATTGCCGGATGGCCCGATAAAAACCAGGTTGCTTACCGCGTTCGAGAACGGCGATGTTGCCGGGGCGGAATTGATAGCGAAAACGGAGGCGACAAAATTATATGAGGCCGTCCACCCGACGATGGATGCCGACTTCCGTCAGGTGGCAGGAACGGTGCTGGGGTCAGCCCCGGAGACAAGCGCTCTGATTTTGAACTCGGCTTCTGACAGTTCTGGCGTGCGGGTATCTGCTAGAAGCTCTTTAGCCGACATTTCGCCCCAGGTAGATGTCGAGACTTTCCAGATAAACGCCGTGCCATCGTCGCGGAGCACAGCGGGGAAACTGCCTTCTAGTGAAAAAAATCTCATAGATGACAGTATAGAGCAAACCGCTGCCGGTGATCAAACCTTAATTCCCGGCGTAGAGCCGATTACTGACCGGGCCCGCGCCGAAGCTGCGCTGGGTAGACCGCTGCACGGCGGCAATAAACCGGCAGATTTTGGTCTATTTGACGAAGGCCAACGCCTCCAGAACGATCTTCTCGATATGGTGCCGGATCTTGACCGCGTGGAGCTTGACCCGACCACCGGTGAGCTGACCCCCGTGATGCGCTCGGCGCGCGATCTTCTCGATGAAATTGACCAGGATGCTCGAATGCTCAAATCATTTGAAACGTGCTCGTTATGAGTTTTCTTGAGTGCATGGCCCGCGCCGCGCGCGCTGGTGAGATCTCTGAAGAACAGGCTGTCTATGTCAGAGATTTATTTGACGCGACACACATGGAGATGCGTGGAGCGATGGGCGAGGCTGCGGCCGATGCTGCTGCGGCGTCAAAGGCATTTGACCAGGCCAAGGCAGATGTCGCGCACCGGAATCGCGTCAAGGTTTTGAGCATCCTGTCCTACCGGGCCCGCGAAACAGATCTGCGCAGCTATCCAAAGGTGGGTGGCGCCGCGCGACCTGGCAAGGCGTTACAGGCATTGGTGTCGCCAGATCATCGCAGTCGCACGATGTCTCTGGAATATTACCAGCGGTCCGTCGAGGCCGACTTGTTCAGCAATATGGACAATGTGCTCTACGAATTTCGCAAGACGGTGACCGGCGGCGAACGCGCGCCAGCACGAATGCGTGACGTGGTGCGGGAGATATTTGGCGAGGATACCGGCAGCGCATCAGCCAGGGAACTCGCAAAAGCCTGGACCGACACGGCTGATCTGGCCAGGAAACGCGCCAACGCCGGCGGGATGCGCATCCCAATCCGCGTTGGTTGGGGTATGCCACAGTCACATAACGCCATGCTGGTGCGGGCATCGAGCAAGGATGCGTGGATCAACTTCTTGATGGATGAGGGCGGCGGGATGCTCGATATGGCTAAAATGCGAAGCGAGAGTACCGGACTGCCGTTTAACGATGGCACACTGCGCGCGGCGCTATCGGATGTTTACGACAGCATCGTTACCGAGGGTTACAACAAGTTGCGGCCAGGCACCGCGCAGCGCGGCAAAGCGTTGCATAATCGCCACACCGACAGCCGGTTCCTGGTGTTCAAAGATCCCGATTCCTGGATGAAGTATCAGGAGAAATTTGGCTCCGACGACATCTTCGAGACGATGACCAGCCACATTCGCTCGATGAGCCGCGACATCTCTATGCTGGAAATGTTTGGCCCCAACCCGGAGCAGACGGTTCTTGCGCTCAAGGCTGCGGCTCGGAAATCTGCCCTGGAAAGCGGCGACCCGAAGGCCATCGAAAAGATCACCGGCGACCTGACGGGATTCGACAATCTCTGGCGCGTGGCGACAAAAGGCGAAGCCACGCAAAATCAGCTCTGGGCAAATGTCGGATCAGGCACCAGAAACATTCTCTCGGCAGCGATGTTAGGCGGCGCGCCAATCACTGCCTTGGCCGACTTCAACACGCAACGTCTCGCGGCTGCATTTGTCGGAATGCCGGTGACGCCATTGATGACAAAGGTCTTTCGCGAGATGCGCAATGGCGAAGAAACCGCGCGTTTTGCGGCCCGCATGGGCCTGGTGGCCGACAGCTTCATTCGCGCCGGCTCGGCCAACGCCAGGTTCTTTGGCGATACGATGCTGCCAGGCGTCACCCAGCGCATTGCCGACACCACACACCGGCTGTCCGGGCTGACCGGCATCACTCGCGCTGGGCGCCAGGCGTTTGGGCTGGAGTTTCAAGGCCACCTGGCCGATGTCGCCGGGAAGAAATTCGCGGATCTCCATGATGGGTTGCAGCAGATCTTCAACCGCAGCGGCATCACGGCGGATGAGTGGGAGATGATCCGCGCCACGCCGATCACCACGCACAACGGCGCGACATTCCTCCGCGTGCTTGATGTCGAAGACCGCACCCTGGCGATGAAGGCGATGTCCATGGTGGAGCGCGAAATGGACTTCGCCGTGCCGATCCCGAATCTCCGATCGCGCACAATGCTGAAAGGCACGTCAGATCGAGGCACTTATGTCGGTGAGCTGGCCCGCATGACCGGCATGTTCAAGACTTTCCCGGTGACCATCACCCTGAACAACGTCATGCGGTATCTGAATCAAGACACAACCGCCTCGAAAGCCCGATGGATGACCGATTTCATCATTGGGTCTGCGGTGATCGGCGGTCTGGTGATTGGTGCCAAAAGTATGGTTTACGGGCGCGATCCCCGTGACATGACCACGCCGGAATTTTGGGGTGCCGCTCTGCTGCAAGGTGGCGGTCTGGGCATCCTGGGCGATTTCCTGTTCCAGAATGTCAACCGATTTGGCGCGGGCTTTGGATCCACTCTGGCAGGGCCAGGCGCCGGCTTTGGCACCGACCTAATCAATCTGACCGCCGGCAATGTCATAGAAGCTACACAAGGTAAGGACATGAAAATAGGCCGCGAACTGACGGATTTTGTCGCACGTTATACGCCGGGAACGGGGATCTGGTATGTGCGGTTAGCGTATGAACGCCTGATTTTAGATCAACTCAGAAGGATGGCTGACCCCAACGCGCGGCAGCGGTTTCGCAGAAAGGCCCGGAACTTGGAACGACATTTCGGTCAACAGATGTGGTGGGAGCATGGCGAAATGGCGCCAAGCCGCGCGCCAGATCTCAGCGCAGCATTGGGGAATTAAATGAGGATCTATCATGGCTGACTATGCGATAACAGCGGTCGAGCGGCGGGTTGTCTATTCGGGCTCCGCTGGCACCGGGCCGTATTCATTCGCCTTCCCCGTGCTGACCTCGACCGACATCAAGGTTTACAAAGACACCACATTGCTCACCGAGACGACCGACTATACTGTCACGGTTTCCGCCGGCGATGGCACTGGCTCGGTCACGCTGGTTGTCGCAGCATCATCAGAAAATTCGATTACCATTGTCGGCGCGCGGTCAATCCAGCGCTCCAGCGATTTCGTGACGGCCGGCGATCTGCTTGCATCGTCTCTCAACACCGAACTCGATAGCCTCACGATATTTACGCAGCAGGTCAGCGAGGAATCTGACCGCGCTATAAAGGCGCCGGTCACTGACCCGACTTCAATCGATATGACACTCCCCGTTAAGGCTGACCGTAAAGGCACCTACCTGGCGTTCAATTCGACAAGCGGCGATCCAGAGGCGGGCGCGACCACTGCCGCCGTCAACACGCTGGTCGATATCACTGACGAAATCAACACCGTCGCCGGCATTGGCGATGAAGTCACGACAGTCGCCGGTATCGCTGCCGCCATCGGCACGGTGAACGGCATCTCGGTCAACATTTCGACAGTCGCCGGTATCGCCGCAAATGTCTCGACAGTCGCCGGCGATGCAGCAGACATCAGCACGGTCGCCGGGAAGTCGGCAGAGATCGGAAGGCTCGGCACGGCGGGCGCGGCTACATCACTAACTACGCTTGGCACGGCAGATGCCGTCAGCGATATGAACGCCCTGGAGGCCATCGCCGCGAACATCACAGCCTTGGCCGGTATTGCCGCTAATGTCACGACAGTCGCCGGGATCGCAAGTAACGTGACTGCCGTAGCCGGTGACGCCACAGACATAGGGACAGTCGCCGGGATCTCAAGTGACGTAACTACCGTGTCCGGTGTCTCAGGTAATGTCACGACAGTCGCCGGGATCTCAAGTAACGTGACTGCCGTAGCCGGTGTCTCAGGTAATGTCACGACAGTCGCCTCGAACATCGCGGGGGTCAACTCGTTCGCTGAGAGATACCGGGTTGAAGCGTCTGACCCTGCGTCTAGCCTAGATCAAGGCGACTTGGTGTTCAATACCGGGTCTTCACTTCTGAAATATTACAACGGGTCAGCATGGGTTGCCGTCAGCGCCCCTGACGTAACTCTGGCCGACGCCACGGCGCTGGCGATTGCCCTCGGCTAAAGGAGAAAAAAATGCCGAACGTTTTTAAAAACGCAAAGACCATCAGTGTCAGCAACAGTTCTGCCGACACTGTCTACACTACACCCGCCGCAACCAAGACCATCATTTTGGGTGCGATGATCTGCAATAAAAATGCCGCGTCTCGTGATGTGACCGTGACCTGGACCGACAGCAGCGATAGCGGCAACGCCACGTCCCTGCTGAATGGGGTGCCTGTACCGGGAGATTCGAGTCTGGAAGTTCTGAGCGGTCAGAAATATGTCCTGGAGGCCGGCGATCTGCTCAAGTGTCTCTCGTCGGATGATTCAGCATCTCTGGACATTACCGTTGGTGTAATGGAGATCACATAGATGCCTTATGTAGGACCGGCCCCGTCAAACAAATTAGCCACCGCAGCCGACATCGAGGATGATGCTGTTACAGCGGCGAAGATTGCTGCAAATGCAGTTGACAGTTCAGAGATTGCTGCTGGTTCCGTTGATATCGCACATCTCAGCGCATCTGGCACTGCCGGATCGGGGAACTTTCTACGTGGCGATAATAGTTGGCAAACTGCTGGTCTTACTGGCGTAACCACGGGCAGCGGCAATGTCACAATCACCAGCGGAAATCTTATCGTCGCATCCGGCAACGGCATCGACTTTTCTGCGACTGCTGACGGCACCACCATGTCGAGTGAACTTTTTGACGACTATGAGGAGGGTATCTACTCACCTACAGTAACGTGCGATGGTAGCGGTAGCTATAACTTATCGACCAATACCGTCCTTCAGTACACAAAGATCGGAAGAAAAGTGAGTCTTTCTGGACGACTATCTGCTGGCAGCGAGAGTTCGCCCGTCGGTGGCTTGCGAATGTCATTACCTTTCACGGCTGCTTCTCTAACGGCTGACGCTGATACCGCAATCGGCCACCTTAATATTGCTGGTGGGGCGGGGACTATTGTTGGGGGATATATCCGTGTAAATGGTGGCGGAGCAAATGCGCCTTTCGAACAACTATCAGATGCTGGCATTAATACAGCAATTGACAAGGATGACGTTGACACCGTCTTCGAAATGTTTGTCAGCCTTACCTACATAGCCGCATAACCTAAAGGAATATAACAATGGCATTAATCGAAAAAACAATCGTTGATAAAATCGAAATTGTCGGAGATTTCAAGCATGTGCAGGTGCGTCAGGACAACTTAATCGTTGATGACGACACCGATGATGTGCGCTCACGAGGTAATTATCACCGATACGTCCTCGCCCCCGGCGCTGATCTATCAGGTCAGCCAGATGATGTGGCGGCGATTGCCAATGCGGTTTGGACTGACGAAGTGAAAGCAGCCTATGCGGCGCACGTTGAAGCCAGCAGCCCTGCGTAACGAGGACACAAACAATGCCATATTTAGGTAAATCCCCGCCGGTTATTTCCAGCAGCCTGGAAGACGCGGATAGCGATACCAAAATCCAGGTCGAAGAAAGTGCTGACGAAGATGTAATACGCTTCGACATAGCTGGCGCTGAAGATTTCACCATGGCGGCGAACAATTTCAGCGTCCTGTCAGGCTCGACCCTGACCATTGATAGCGGGGCGACCATTGCTAATAGTGGTACTGCGACGGGGTTTCCGGCGGCTCCTGGGAAGAATCTTCTGATCAACGGAAATTTCGACATATGGCAAAGAGGCGGCGGCACCTTCTCCACCGGCAACGAATACACTGCCGACCAATGGAAGTGGCTTGGAACAGCCGGAAGCGGCAATGTGAGCAGACAAGCCTTCACGGTGGGCCAGACAGATGTGCCGGGGAATCCGACCTATTTTTGGCGAGGCACGGTAGGCACTGGTGACACCAGCGTTACCGTAAAAAACTGTATCGAAGGTGTCGCCAATGGATCGGGCGTGTCTGTCACCGTGAGCCTCTGGGCCAAGGCCAGCGAGGCCAGTACATGGGAGACAGGAGACAGCGGTTGCAACCTCCAACAAAGATTTGGGTCTGGAGGATCGGGCGTGGTGAGAGGCAATCTGGACGAAGATTTCGCAAGTCAGGCGATCACGACATCTTGGCAAAAATTCGTCTGTACCGTCACGCCTCCCAGTATTTCCGGGAAAACAGTCGGCGCTGGTAATTATCTGGAGCTTTATCTTCAGACTGCCGCCGATTTATCTAGCTCAGCAACTTTGGATATTGCACAGGTGCAGGTCGAGATTGGTACGGAAGCGGCAGATTTTGCACACGAAGATATCGGGACGACCTTGCAGAAGTGCCAGCGGTACTACGAGCGCCTGACCCCAAATACGGCAACCAACCAAGCAATTTTCCAAGCCTATAATGTTACCAGCACGGTAGCGTCTGGCATCTTCAATTACACCCACAAGAGGGCCGCTCCGACCTTGACGTTTACAGCAGGAGCGACATTTGAGGTGCGTCACCAAACCACTACCACTGTCTGTACCGCAGCGGCTGTGTCAGGAAGTTCCGATGAAGACAGGTGCCTTTGCAACTTCACTGTTGCGTCAGGTCTAACAGGCGGACAAGGCTGTGTTATCAGACGTAACGACACAGACACGACGTACATAGAAGTTTCAGCGGAGTTATAGCCATGAAATATTTCAAACACATGCTCAACGGTGCCATTGCTAGCTACCAGCCAGAAGGGACAAATACTTTTATCCCGCACGATGAAGCTAACATGGACTACGCTCGTATGATGGAAGCTGTCGAGGCTGGCGAGGCTGAGATCGTGGAGATTGACGACACGCCATGAGACGCGCCCTCGCCATCGCCCTTGCCTTGCTGGCCTTCCCCGCCGCCGCGCAGCAGATGCCGTGCGCGCCCAGGCAGGCGGTCGTGGCGGGCTTGAGCGGGCCAGATCATCGTGAAAAGCCGATATACCGGGGCTTGGCTAACGGAAACTTAATCGAATTATGGCTATCAGATGAGGGTGGCTTTTCCATTATTATGACCAGGGCAGAGGGCGGGCTTAGCTGCATGTTAAGTGCTGGCCACGCAATGCACATAGTAGACGAAGCAGATCAACCAACGCCAAAGTCCGGGCCCAAGTCGTGACACCTCATCCAGCAACCATTGATACGACGGCCGCATCAGGTGGGTTGCTCTCAGCCGCTTGGACATTCATCGCGAACGGGGAACTCGGCACTGTGCTCGGCGTGATTGCCGCCGCATTGTCCGTCGCGGTGCTGCTCCAGAGATACCGCATCAATGCCAAGGAACTGGGTCGCGACAAATGATCTCCGCGCTTGTCTCCACGTTGCTGCCGATCGTCTCAGGTGTCATCGACCGCCTGGTGCCGGATACCAACGCCGCAGCCGGCGCCAAGCGCGAACTCGAAAAGGCCCTGATCGACGCGGAAACGGCCGGCGTATTAGGTCAGCTTGAAATCAACAAGATCGAGGCGGCGCATAGATCCATATGGACATCAGGCTGGCGACCGTTCGTCGGCTGGTGCTGCGGCGCCGCGCTCTGCTACCACTTTGTGCTTCAGCCGGTCATCATTTTCGGCCTGGCTCTGACCGCCACCGTGCCGCCGGATCTGCCGGCTTTCGACATGGAATCGCTGCTGACGATTTTGCTGGGGATGCTGGGCTTATCCGGTATGCGCTCCTTCGAGAAATTCAAAGGTGTCGCTAAGTGATCGTCTTGGCGCGGGTGATCGATAACCTGAAATCTGAAGAAGGCTATCGCGCTCACGCCTACCGCGACAGTCTCGGCGTATTGACTATCGGGTACGGCCGCAACATTGACAAGAGCGGGCTGGGGATCTCAAAAAAAGAAGCCTCCGACATGCTCCGCAACGATGTGCGCCGCACTGTCATCGAGCTGGAAATGTCTGTGCCGTGGTCTTTAGATCTGCCGGCGCATCAGCGCGAAACCCTGATCGAGTTAGCTTTTCAGATGGGGATACCCAGGCTGCTCGGCTTCAATAAAACGCTGGCAGCGCTCAAAGCTGGCGACAACGAAACCGCCGCAGCAGAGTTGATGGATAGTCGTTATGCAAAACAAACCCCCCGCCGCGCCAGGCAGTACGCCGAAAAAATCGCCCGATAACATTCTGAAGGGCTCGATCTCCGAATCGGCGGTGGCCTATCGGCTGACCACTAAAGGCTGGATTGTGTATACGCCAGAGTTCCGGGCTGCCGGGCCAATCGACCTGGCGGCGATGCATCCTGACACCCAGAGCTGGTTGCTGATCGACGTGAAAACCGAAACAATGCGCAGGGCCAGGCGCGCGCAGAAGTCTGTACGCATTTATCGCAAACGGACAGAGCTCCAGGAGCAGCTCGGCGTAATTCTGGCGTATGTCAATGCCAAAGGTGAGATTGCCTGGCGCCCACGGTTGCCGACCGCCGTTGCTGCTCTCGTCTAAAGCAGTGCGATGCTGCGTCGGCTGGCTCGGCGGAAAACCAGGTGACCGCGCGTAGACAACGCGTCTACGAAATGCTTCACATTGTTCAGTGATTTGATGTTGCCCGCGATGCCGATCTCTTCGTAGGTCGGGGAATAGCCGTGCTCATCGATGAGCCCTCGAATAACATCGAGCACCTCGGTCTGGCGTTTGGTCAGTCCCAACTTCATCGATCAAGCTCCTTGATCTTGAGGGTGCCGGCACGTTTCGGCGGCTTGGCCTCGACGGCGTACGCTTTCCTCGCCGCTGACATGCCCCACGAAACTTCCGCGAACACCTCGCCGTTTTCATCTTTCGCCATGGCTGTCGGGTGCAGCCCCATGCGATCCATGATCTGGGTCTGGGCGCTATTAATCAATTTCTGCGCAGCGCTTTTAGCCTGGCGTGCCGCGATCAGATCCATCACCAGGTCGCTTTCTTCTTGATCAAGCTCGACTGCCGGCAGATCGTCTTCGACAACGCGAAATGTCTCCTGTGCATCGTTAGGCGTCAGGGCCGGATACCAATCTGCGACACCATCGCGCTCGAACACGGCCAGGCGCTCGGCAAAATCGAGTACGTCGGCTCGGATCTTGGATTGCATTACCGGATCTGCCGCCATCAGGTAAATGCGCAGCTCGGTGCCTCTATACAGAGTGCCAATCGCTGACCACTTGTAGCCGGTGCACATTATTAAGCCTTGGCATTGCCACGGTCCTCGGTAAGGCGCCGGTTCATCAAGCGGCATTACACCGGTCAACTTTGCCTCTGCAATACCAGGCCCGTCGAGCGTGATGCTATCAGCTCCGACGATATAGATCCCAGCGGATGGGTCGTGCTCGATCACGCGGCCATCGCCTTCGAGTATGCCGTCGAGAGATCCCTGCAACGGCAGCTCATCATGTTGCACGCGCTCGGTGATCTGATAATCGATGCTGCATTGGAGGCGCTCGGCCGTCGCACGCAAGATCTCGTTCTCCATCTTGTTGCCCCAGTCAGCAGCCTCACCGGCGGCGGCGCGTTTCGGCTCTGGCAAATTCTTAGCCCTGGCATCGAGCGATGCGATTGATTTTCGCAGCTCATCGTTTGGTGTAGAGAACCCACTGACGCCCATGATGGCCGGCAACCGGCTGCATGACATGACGGCATCGTCGGACAGCTTACCAATAATTTTATCCATGATGCACCTATGCCGGCGTGACGAGCCAGAAGGCCAGTCCGAGCGCGAAAATTGCGGCCGCCGCGAAAAAATTGAGCGTAAATTTTATGCCGGAATTTGCCGGGCCGCTTTCACGCCGGCCGCAATCGGTGGCACGAGAAACGTGCTCTGCTATAAGCCGTTGGTGTAATGTAGGTCGCATGATAACTCCTTGGGTTACAAGGAATTAGGCGCATCAATTTTATCCAAGTCATTGAAAAGACTGAAAAAGCGAAGCACGGCCCGCGCCTCCAGCCCCCGCCTATATTCCTTTGTTTTCTGCCAAAATTTTAAACATCTACTCATACTTAGGCGCCAGCCTTAGGCGCTGACGTTCTTACTTCGTTTGCGATGAGATCTGCTGCTCGACGCGCCAAGCGCGGCCGGTCAACATTTCTGGTGTAGACTGCTGCCTGTTTCGGAGACAGCCAACCAAACATTGCCATCAATTCATTTTCCGTTGCGCCGGCATCCGCCGCCATTGTTGCGCTCAGTTTACGGACGCCATGGGCTGACAGACCTTTTTCTACGCCGGCCTTTCGCGCCCACTTAACAAACTGCTGCCCCAGGCCTTTTGGAGAAAACGAAACGCCGTACTGATTGATCATGTAGACAAGATCGCCGTGCTGCGTAGCGTCGATGGCCGCGCGCAATGGCTGTAAAATTGGCACCTCGGTCGGCTTTTTCTCGATGCGTTCGCTGCCTTTTGTTTCCCTCCAACGAAGCCAGCCGTCTTTTTCGTGCACCGGGCCCAGCTTACAGGCGTCAGAGATTCTGCAACCGGTATACAATAAAATGCACATCATAAGATGTTCTCTGGTGCCAAGCGGCCAGCGCTCAAAATATTTCCCAATGTCATCTCTCGTCCACGGGGTATGCCCACCGGGGTTGCGTTTTAAAGACCTCGCGGCTCTCGTAACCTTGGCGTCTCTCGCCACGTTGACCGACACCAGATCTCGGCGTTCGGCATAATCGAGAATTGCGCGCAAAGCATTCAGCCTGGTCTTCGCCGCCTCCGGTGCACCCCGATTGGCTTTTGCATCGAGAAGATCGATCACGTCCGACACCGTGAATTTTCTGATATCGTCTCTCGAAATCGCCGGCAAGAATTGCTCGATTACACGACGGCGTACATGCTGCGTGGTTCGGTGGAGATTTTTAAAGCCGTGGAAATCGTAGTACCCAGAGACGACCTTTCGCCAGGTGAATTTACTGTCGCGCGTCTCGACGTTACCCGCGCCAAGCGACACAAGCGCCTCGGTGTACCCGGTCAGAAACTCCGCGCTGCCTGGCTCCCCGTCGATCCGAATGCGCGTGCCTGTGCGGTGTCTACGCACATAAAAATAGGTGCGACCGCCGGCGCTTTCTTCTTTTAGGTACGGTAATTTCAAGTCATCTACCTCCTTCATTTATAATAAGAAAACCCGACGCCTTGTCGCCTAGCGATTTGACATGGATCTGGCGTCAATTTGACAGGCCGCTTGGGCATAATCGCAGATTTACGCCGTTTGGATTTTCCCGCGCCTATCAAATCGACAGGCCGCGCCAGATTTTTTCCGCTAAATCGAGCGTGCTTTGTCTGAACCCAAACTCTCTGACCCATCTCGTCTGGAAAGTCGCGGAAGCCAGGCTATCGCCGCTCAACCGGTATAATGAATATCGGTATAGCATGACGCAGAGCTGCTTGACGCAGTGGCTTCGCATCCAGCCGCCCGTGGGCACCACGAACTTCGACTGGTTCTGACGGCAATCACAGATGGTGATCAGGCCTTGAGCCTCAGTGTCATCAATCAGCCGCCTGGCCGACGTTTCCGAGGCGCCGTAACTTTCCGCCTGGCTAATCACGTCTTGACGCGTGGCATGTTGCTCGAAGTCGCCGGCGATCAAGGCGCGCGCGCGGCGGAGCAGCATGAGATATCTAGTCGGTGATTTGTAATCAACGCGCACGCCGCCGGTTGCCGCACGGTAGCCGACCAGCGCGGCGGCGATTTCAACGCGCTGCCACCGAAACAAATCTGCGACGGCCGGCGCTGTCGCGATCAGCCTTGTCATTCTCTCGAATTGCAGGTCATATCTCTCGTCATCAGCCGTGACCAGCGCGCCAAGATCTTGTTCGATGATCGGCTTCAAAGTCGATATAAAAAGTAGCAACCGTTGACGGGCTGGGCTGTCTGTCATTTTATTCCCCCTTCCCGTGTGCCGCGATGCGTGCAGCGAAGACGAGCTCCCGGTATCGCCGGCGAATATTGCGCACAGCCGACAGTGACCAGGTTGTCTTGCCTCTCGCGGTCTTGACGCCGCGCGCAGCCAGGCCCTTTGCTAATTGATCCAGCGTGACGCAGCCGTACTTTTCCAGCTCATCTAGGATCGGACCGACTTCGAGCGCCAGATCGTCGGCCGACTGACGAACAAATTCACCGCCGGCCTTGGCGCCTTTCTTTGGCGATGGCGTGCCCAGCTTGGTGCCTCGACGCTTGGCTGCTGCCAGCCCGTCCTTGGTGCGCTGGCTGATCAGATCGGCCTCGTACTCGGCCACGTTGGCCATCAGTTGCAGCATGAACTTGGTCTGTGCAGGGTTGCCCATGTCCGGGATGTCGCAAGCCACGAACTTCTGCCCGCTTTCCAGGATCCGCGTCAGGAACGGCAAGTTGCGCGTCAGGCGGTCGAGCTTGGCAACGACCAGGGTGGCGCCTTCTTCCTCGCACATTTTCAGTGCAGCGCGCAGTTGCGGCCGATGACGATCCGTGCGCTTACCGCTTTCCTCCTCGGTGAACTCGCCGAGCAGCGACCAGGTGCCGCCGTTCAGAAAATCCTCGACCACCTTGCGCTGGGCATCGAGGCCGAGCCCCGACGCGCCCTGGCGCTTGGTGCTGACGCGATAATACGCGACAAATTTTCCGGCATGTGGCGGCAATGTTTCGATCTCCTCCGCGTCGATGCTAACCGGGTCGTTTGTGCTTTGCAACATTATGTAACCTCCTTCTCTCGCAGCAGCTTGACCGCCTCGCGCACTGGTTTATCGGTGAACCGTTTCGACCCAAACATCCCAAGGCTTTTGTAGAGCTTCCGGTGTTTGTCGATCCTGGTGGCCAGCTTACGCGGCTTCACATCCACCGCACGGCTGTACTTATCGAGATCACGCGTCGGGATAGTTCGCGGGTGTAGATCTCCGCAGTCAAGCACGCGCGACCATTTCGGGCCACGCTTGAGCACGACGATCAGTCGCTCACCGCCGCGCTCGAACCAGTGTTTAGCAATCAGCATTTTTTCTCCTCAAATTTATTCAGCCATTTCGGGCCGAAGTTGTTCCGTACCCGGCGCAGCAGATGCCCGTCCGGGATGGCGTTGACCTCTCGGCCATGCCACCAGTCCTCGTACAGTTTCGCCTTCCAGTCCGGCCCCTTGCGCTCGGCGTATTCGCGAAGCGCCGCCAGTTCCGAAACGGTTGGGTTTGTCATGCCGTGCCCCCTTTCTTTTTAACTTCAAAGAAAATGCTGTTGGCGCCGTCCGTGGACTTGGCATCCAGGATGCCCATCTCAACCATCCGGGCGACGATCACGTCTTCGTTGCACGCATCGCAGCACCGGCCTTCCGCCAGCGGTTCGGCATTGTTCCCGCCGTCCCACCCGACAGCGTTGGGCTTGATATCTTCGTTACACAGGACACATTTCATCGCTCTCTCCTCTTTAGTTTTCGTAAAGGGCTATAGCGCCCGGATTTACCCATTCCCAGAAATGACCGCGTTCGTGCGCCCACTTTTCGAGGGCCGGGTCGATGTATGGGCAGCCGCCGCGAAACTCGCCGTAGTAATCCGCGAACCCGTCGCCAACCTCCGCGCTGACAGTCAGCACGTTGTCATCATTGGTGAAACCATGCGGCCGCTTCTTCACCTCAACCAACTCTCCGTCTACCCAATCGTAGGCATTCAAAAGCGGCAGATCTTCGGGTTTGAACTTCATCACTTTCCTCCCTTCAAAATCAGCTTGGCCGCTTCGAGCCGTAAGTCTTCCGCCGGGGTGTTGTTCCAGGCGTGCATCGATAAGGCCAAGACCATGTTTTTCAGCGCCGAGCGGGGCGAACCCTTGCCCACGATCTTGCGTGCTTCTTCAATCGTCATCGTCATTCTTTCAGTCCTTTCCTAGTAGTCGCCATAGCCGGCCGAGTGAGCCCAGGCGTTATCCGCCTCGATGTCTTCCTCGTGCCGCCGGATCTCTGCCATCTTTGCGGCGTTCGATCCGCACTCGTCACAAACGGCTCGACCGCCGTGGGGATCGGTGCCGCCGCAAGGCACCAACGTCTCGCGGTAGTCGTAGCCGCGCGGCACCCAGTAGCTAACTTTGTTTTTGCATTTCATCGTCATCGCTCTCTCCTCTCTAAAATCCATCGTCCACTTCCAGGCCCAGCTCCTTGGCGACTTTGATCGCCGCCAGGACGTGTTCCAGCTTGACGCCATCGGGGTATGCTCGGATTGGGGGATGAGTTTCGCCCCAGGCAATGGCAAATTTGTGGAAGTGCCCAGCCTCCTTAGTCACGGCCATCGGCCAAGTGTCCACAACGCCAACCACCGGGGTGTCGATCTCATCGCCGGCCTTGGCCTTGGTGCACCACACCGTGTCCCCGGTCTTCATTTCCTCATCACACATCGCGGCGTCATACGCCTCGCCGGTATCGTGAAATTTCCAGATTTTCGTCATCGCTCTCTCCTCTCTATTCGTGGGGATTTAACAGCCAGACCGCATCTGCCCGGACATCGTTGGTGTCGGTCAGCTCGACCACATCACCGCCGATCTTCATGTCCCGCGCGAAGGCTTCGTAGTCGAAATACCGCGCTGCGAACTCATCCAGGTTGTAGCCATCATCGATCAGCTCGGCGGCGTAATCGATCAACTCGCCTCGGTAGACGTGGGCATCGACAACGCCCATCTCGATCCCGGCCTCGACCAGCATCGCGTGGATCTCCTTGTCGTCATCGTCCAGGTCCGTCCACTCCCAAAGCTCGGCCGGGGGCGCCTCGCTCTCGCTGTACCATCTCCAGGGGAAGTTTTCGTAGTCGCAGAACATCAATTCCGGGTCGTGCTCATTGACCATCTTGACCGCCGCAGCCAGGAACTCGTCCCGGTCCGCGTAATCATCCAGATCCATCCACTCTCCGATCAATCGGCCGTCGTTGTATTTGCCGTAAGTGGTGACCCAGAGCCGTGGGCTACCCAAAAATTTACCTCCCAATGGGAACCCGGTTTTTCCAATCTCAACCGCATTAACTGTCATCTCCTTCTCCCTTTCTCTCTTGTTTCCTGTTTCCTTCCTATTGATATGTAGCACCCCTGTGTTACCTTTGCAATACCCAAACGGTGCTTTTTATCAAAAAAAGTGAAAATAAATTGCCATGATCCAGAAACATCTCCATTTATCCGCTGAAATCTGCGATAAATTAGCAGAGGCAGCGAGGCGCGAAAGACGCTCCCAAAGCAGCCTGGTAGAGGATATTTTGCTAGATGCACTCTCCCAGAGGGCCGCAGATTGGCACGCCGCGCGGCGCCGGCGCGATATTGACGGCATCATTGAGCACGCGCCGACGTGAGCGCTGCAAAACGCAAAGGAACCGGTTTCGAGACTGAAGTGGTCAACCGACACCGGGCGCTAGGCATCGACGCCTTCCGCATCCCGCTGTCTGGTGCGATGGAGCGGTATCCTGGTGACATCCAACTCGCCGGCATGATTGCCGAGTGCAAGCGCCGAAAGAAAAACTTCACCAGCCTCTACAACGCGCTCGATCAGGGCGGCGGATCGGAATTGATGTTCTGCCGTGACGATGGTCGCGAGACGCTGGTGGTGCTGCCCTGGACGACCTGGGAGCTGATTATCAACTGGCTGGAATGGCCGACGAAATTTCCCGTGGCTGGCGGAACCAGTCAATCAAGATCGGAGGAAGATTATGTTTGAAGTATTGAGCGAACCAGGTGGTGAGTTTTTCGACTGGAAGGCAAAAGAGGTCCAATTCTCGGTAGACAAGGTGCTGTGCGACCTCACCGCGTTCGCCGTTGATCCTGGCTCCATAAAGACGGGTTGGGGCTATCTGACGGGGGGCGTATCCCCGGATTATCGCTGGGCGGATGTGCCGGGCACCAAAATTGCCAAGCCGGGCGATGACTACAAACCCGCGTTCCACCTCGATGTCTACGTCACTGAAAACGCCGGCGCGCCGGTCACTGGATGGCGGCCATGGACCACGCGCGGCCGGGCGTCGAGGGACGCGCTAAACGCTATCTGGGAAGAGGTGCACGATGGCGCCAAAGCCAACGCCGGCAAGATCGCAGTGTTGAAGATCGATGAAATCGTCAACATGAAATATGGACCGGCAATCGTTAAGGCGCCGAAATTCAGCCTGGCGAAATGGATCGCAACGCCGGCCCGCGAGGAACCGGATTTGGAGCCCACCCCAGCACCGGAGCCAGTCGCGCCGCCAGCGGCAGATGACGATGATCTGTTCTAGTCCAGGCGATGATCGCGTGGGAGAAATACTGCCTCCCTGTAGCGAGATCGTTCTGGGGCGAACCTAAACGCCACCAGCCAGGCGCCGACGTTGTCTTCTGGGGCGCACACAATGCCCGGAAAGTGACGACAGCAACCGGCACCTGGTACGATTTCGAGACGGAGCAAGGCGGCGGCACCAAGGATCTGATCGAGCACCTGGCGCCCAGCGCGCGGTGTTCGGGAGGTGCCGCCGCCTGGTTACGCGACAATCTCGGCGTGCAGATCGATGATGAGTACGACGGTGGCGCGGATCTAAGCGCCCTGAAGGCGCCGCAGCGCATCGCTGAACAGTACGTTTATGTGACCGCCGCCGGTGAACCGCACCTGGTCGTGTATCGCTGGGCCCCGGCGAAAACATTCACGCAAGCCCTGCCTGACGGCCGCAAGCCAAGCGACAATCCCCAATTCGAGCCCCTGCCTTATCGCCTGGATAAGATCGCACGAGCTGGGCGCAGGACGCCGATCTTTATCTGTGAAGGCGAGAAAGATGTGCACTCGCTCGAAGCTCTCGGCCTGGTCGCAACCTGCAATCCCGGCGGTTCGGGTAAATGGAAGGCAGAATACGCGCAGCACTTCGAAGGCCGGCGCCTGGTGCTGCTGCCGGATAACGACGAACCAGGCCGGCGCCATATGCAGCAAGTCGCCGCCTCGATGCTGCCCTGCGCCAGCGAGATCCGGCTGGTGGAGCTGCCAGCCTTGCCAGACAAGGGCGACCCGACAGACTGGCTAGAGGCCGGGGGCACCAAGCAACAGCTAATCGATCTCTGTGCTGGCACTGATGCACTCAGCCCGGATGAACACATTGAGATCGTAACACCGCTCCGGGCTCTGTCTCTAGGTGCATTGCTCTCACGCCGGCCGAGTGGTTGGCTCATCGATGACATGGTGCCGGCAAATAGCCTGACCGCCATCTGGGGAGAGCCAGGCGCCTACAAGACCTTCCTGGTGCTCGATATGATGTTGTCCCTGGCGCACGGCACTGACTGGCACGGCGCAGAACTTGCCAAGGCCCTGGTGGTCTATGTCGCCGGCGAAGGCGTTGGCGGATTGCGGAAGCGCGTTGGCGCCTGGCATCACGAACGCCAACTTGACGCGGCTGACGCGGATTTCATCCTGATCGAGGAACCCGCGCCGCTGGATGCTGACGGCGCCAAGGCGCTGATCGATACCATCGACGCGCTGCGCGACGATCGTCAGGTCGCCGCCATTGTCTATGACACGCTGGCCCGTTGCATGGTGGGAGATGAAAACAGCGCGGCAGATATGTCGGCGGCGATCGGCGCTGTAGACGATGTGCGGAGTCACTACGCCGGATCCACGGCCATCCTGGTACATCACCAAGGAAAAGACGCGGCAAGGGCTCTACGAGGCTCCACGGCGCTGCTAGGGGCACTCGATGCCTCGCTGCAAGCGCGGAAAGCAGACAGCTACCTGGAAGTCGTGCAGCACAAACAAAAAGACGCCGAGCAGGGACC
>Ga0080013_1002648_pt1 | contig 20572 bp, 38 predicted proteins | sample ETNvirenome_6_85_FD_69236 | JGI IMG/M metagenome (GOLD analysis project Ga0080013, IMG submission 69236) | Marine viral communities from the Pacific Ocean - ETNP_6_85 (SPADES assembly) (version 2) | ecosystem: Environmental > Aquatic > Marine > Oceanic | place: Pacific Ocean | collected 2013-06-19 | reverse complement strand
TAAAGATAGAGGATTAAAACGAAGTCGTACTTATCCAGGAATTGCTCAAGCTATGGCTACACAATGGAATCATTGCCAATTATGATAAGATAATTCTTTTTCTTCTTCACGCATTAGTTTAAAAATTCTATTCCTTTTTACTCTTATTTCCAGGTTCTTAAAACACATATGATCATGCTTTAGAATCTCTTTATTATAATAGGCCAGGATAGGTTCTAAACCTAACTCCGTCATATACTGCTTCTTTTGTATATCAGTTAAGGGTTCGTGTATCAATCGATCCATTACCATTACATGCCATACATTTTTTATAAGTTATTCTATTATCCCACTTTGATCTAATATAGACAAACCTTGTACCTCTGCAAGTATGACAAGCCCTAAAGCCTCCACAGTTATCACCATGCAATTTTAATGAAGATATAGGTGGTATCGGTACTATCTTTTGTTGGTTAGCCCATAACGAATCAATCTTAGTAGTAGTATTATCAGCGTTTAAGGAATCGTTTTTCAACGTTTAACAAATCTTGCCTGGCCATTTGCTAGAAGCTTGTAAGGTTGACCTGTTTTAGTATAATGAATCCCTTTTCCTTTTTTAGTTCTAGTATATTTTTTATACTTTCTTCCTATTCTTCTTCCTGGTACTACTGATTTGTATCTTTTACCTGGTCTAGTTCTAGCTGATCTAGCCCTTTGAAACTTTGTTCTAGTTTTTCTTACTCTACGCCTGGCCTTTCTTCCTGCACTCTTAGCTTTTCTTCCAGCTTTTCTAGCTATCTTGCCTATTGATTTAATTCCTTTTGATTTTGCTAGCTGTTCTAACTTATAGACAGTATTAACTAGCGTAGTCTTTGGAAGTCGTTTTAAAATTCCATGACCAATCCTAACTAAAGCTGGTTTTGACATCTTTTTTAATTCTGCCCTTGAATGATTAAGATACATCATTATTTTATCTATTTTTTTGTAGTATTTATGGAGTTATACCGTTAATTCTTTCACTCCTTCAATAAAATAATAAAAATCTTCTATTTCTTCATTAGTAAAATACATAGTATATTGTTTTCGTGGATATATTGTTTTTACAACAATTTTTACTACATCTTCTTCTTTAACATGATATGCCGTAAATGTAGGACTATCTGTATTAACCTGTTCTTCTAATATTTTTTTCCATGCCATTATTTCCACTTACCCAACCCTGCTAAAATAGGAAGTGCTAAAACTCCTGCAAATAAAATTCCTGCAATTCCAAAATCAGCTTTTGTTGGTAAGCCAGGTGTTACAGTTACCGTTGGTTCTGGTTCTGGTGGAAATTCAGGTGGAGGAACATCAACGGTTGCTGGTTCTTCTACTGCTTCACATGGAGTTACTGTTACTCCAATATTTCTATAATAATCCACAGCTTGCTGAGTTAACTCATGTGTTTGACCATGAACCGTATAACATGAAGTTTCAACTACACCAGGTGGTTCAACTTCAACTGTCGTTACTTCTGGTTCTGGTTCTAATTCTGGTTCTAATTCTGGTTCTAATGTTGTAAATTCTACCCTATAATTAGGATCTTGCTCATATCTTTCTATTGTTGAACAACCACACATTCCTTCATAAGAAACAATACCAGTAGGAATATGAATTATGTTACAACTTCGTGGACAGGTTTCCTGTGTTGGTTGTACTGTTGGTTGTGCTGTTGGTTCTTGCTCTGGTGGTAAACCAGTTGTTACAATATAACGTTCACCATGATGACTTTTAGGTATTCCAGTAGGAAATTCTGTACAGCATGCTTCCCATAGAACACTACCACCTTGATATTTTGGTTGAAGTGTGCTTATGATATAACCCTTAGATAACCATTTTTGCACAGTTGATTCTGATATTGTATAAACTTGAGCTTTTCCACTTGGTTGTTGACTTGGTGGTAAAACCCAATACAATGAAAGTGATTCAGGTGTTGGTATAGGTTCTTGAACTTCTGGTTGAAAAATTGCTATCTGACCATTAACGGTTCTAAAAGGATCTGTTGATACACCAGTTTGTTGAGTTGGTTCACCAAAAACTCCTTGCAATACACCTTGAAAAGGATCAAAAGTTGTACTTACTCCACTATCAGTAGATGGATCGTGAACATCAACTCTTGGAGGTTTTACAGGAGGTGAAACACTAGGAGGAGCTACCGTTACTGTCTGAGGAGGAGGACTAGTAAAAACTGAAACTCTACCAGGACTAGAAACTCTAGTTGGTGTTGGTGTTGGTGTTGGTGTTGGTGTCGGTGTTGGTGTTGGATCTAAATCTGCATATCTAGTTTGATTTGGTCTAGCCATTATTTATTTTCCTCCTGGAATCTATTTAATGAAAACTTGCCTAAAAACTTTGAAAATGACAATACACCAACCATTAAACCCAACATTGAAAAAATAGCAATAGTTAGAAAATCTCTACCACCATTTCTATAATATTTGTAAGTTTCCCAACCAATATAGAAAACCACAATGGCATTTACCAAATCCCAAAATTTGAATTTAACTTCTTTTTCAGGAAACATATACGGTTCAGCTTGCTGATGTTCTAAACTTCCATAATCATAGGGTTTATCCCAACCAGGAGGATTAAACGGTCTTTCACCTGGTGGTTGTGGATCTGTTGATGTTACAGGTTCAGAAGAATAAGTTTTTTGATTTGTATCTACAAACAATTCAACCCATTGTTTTGGTAGTTGATCAGCTTGTGCCATTTTTATACCAAAAAATCCTGCGATTGTAGATAAACCACCTTGAAAATAAATAATTGCTTCCATGTATTTGGCAATTAGAAAAGCAATTATGTAAAAAAGTGCAAGTTTTGTAACTAGATCCACAAAATTATATCCTAACTTTTTTTCTAAAAATTCTCCACTAACTTTAGTTCCTCTTTTCCCAATTTCTTTTGCTATCATAGCTGATTGTATAGCTACCATTTTTACACCTTGAAATTATCAATTAAAGACATGGCTTTTTTTAACAATGGTTTTCCAAATATTCTTATTGGTGCTTCATACTTTTGTAATGTTTTAGCCTGGTGTAATTCTGATTCTAATCTCTGTGTTTGTTCTGGTGTAGATCCTTTCTCTTTTAAATTTGCAATTTCAGATTCTAAATGATGAATTATAGCTGGTGCATTATCCAAATACTTGTCTAATTCATTTTCTAATTTATTATCATTTTCAACTTTCTTCTCTTTTCTAGTTATTTTATTTTTATCTTTTGCATGATTCAAAAATAATTTAGTAAAACCATAACCAAATCCTAAAACTAATCCCAATATTACAAATTCTGTAAAGAATGGTATTTCTTCTATGATCATAACCCTATACCTGTATCTAACATGTTCATATTATCTTGGTCTCTAAATATTGGGAAGGCGTGAGCTAAATCAGCGTGAATGTGCATTAAAACACTTGAGGTTGTCCAGGTTTTAGGCACAGCAGCAGATAAATAACAAAATAATGGTATTATTCCAGTTTGATAAGTACCAGTTGCGTTATCTGTATTAACTTTAATTTGAAAACTTAAAGGCTTGTCAAAAACTTTTGCTGAAACACTTGTACTAAAATTAATTATTGCTACTTGCTCTGCTGTTCCTGTCATGTTCGACATTCCAGGATCTATTATTTTATTAAGATAAGTGAAATCTCCTTCACCACCTCCTATCTGTTTGCATATGACCTGAACGTCAGAAATTTTAAAATTACCAGAAGTATAAGCACTAACTTTCATTCCCACAGCGAAATTGAACGAAATTTGGTACGCTTGGGCACTCATATCTGGCGTCCACTCCCATGAAGTATCAAAATCTGTATCATCACCAGGATGAACCATAACCATTTTATCACTATCTGTTATGAATAGATCAACTTCATCTATTGGAACTCTGCTATCTTCTAACACTTGAACAAAAGTTGCTGTACTAGGAGTTAGAGTAGCAGTAGAACCAGATAAACAATTTAATGGTAATGAGTTGTCATGTCCAAAATTTGCAACATCGTAAACGGGCTTGATAAGAGCAGGTTTAAAACTCGACATGAGTTTTAAAACCTCTATTGCTTGGTGTACCCTACACCCATTATGAAACTGGTAGTTCCAGTTTGACCAATATCATTGGTGAAAGAAGTATTGATTTTACAGCTTGTTTTCATTGGCATGTGTGTATTGTGATAACTAGCCAATGCTAAAATTCCTTGTGTTCCTGTTCCACCTAATGAAGCACAACCAGGTTGCATTGGAACTTTTAGTGGCAAAGAGTTTCCAAAGTCGTTAGATGAAAATTCACCATAACCAGTTAGTGATTGTGATACTGTATAAACAGCAGTAAAGACACTCACATACATATCTTCTAACCACATACCATCATTTACTGTGAAATTATTTCCACTTGTGGTCGTAGCAGTAGTGAAATTTGTTTCATCGTCAGGTTTGTGATAGAAATGTTCTGGTCTGCTTGGAGGAGTAGTTGAATAATGTAATGCACATGCTAAATTGGTTGCTACTGTTGGTGCAATTTGATTTGTACCTGACAAAATAAATTGTGAGGTTGCACCTTCCTGAAGTCCTGTGTTGCACTCATATGCTTCTAGTAACGGATTTACTTGAGATATTGTTGTTCCTAGACCAGATTGTATTGGAGGTACGATAATTCTTTTTGGTAAGAGATCAACAGAAAACGAATCTACTTCTAATGTTACAGCTAGCGATTCTCCAGCTGTCATGGCACCAGAACTTGAAATATATGGAACTAGCTCGACCAGGTTAACAGCTTGAGTTGGTTTTGTTAGATTGTTACCACCATTAATCTGAGTTTTTGCAGTTCCAGTTCCTATACTGGTTGCTGTTGCAATATCCCATGCTCCACTCATCTAAATGCACTCCCCGTTGAATAATCAAACGAATCTAATGGAACAAATCTTCTATTAGACCTGGCCACACCATAACTCCTATCCGTTGTTGCTCTATTCTGTACCATAACGTTAGGTGTTACTGCATATGTAGAAACTCTACCTTGTGCTGATGGTGGATCGAAGAAGCCACCAACGGCACCTCCATAGATGATCTTGGTTCCAATTCTTCCTATTGCTGCCTGTTCTGGTAATCCCATTTGTTTACCTACCATACTGTAAATTTTTCCTGCTAAACCAATTCCTGTCCATTTGTTTATAACTCCTGCTGGATTTATTCGTGGAGATCCATTTGGGCTAGGATTGTATTGATCACTAAATGCTACTTTACCAGTTAATGAACCAGTTAGAATATTAGCAGCTACTTTCAGTTTCCCTAAATAATCTAATGCGTGATACTGTGGACTAGCGTTTAAAACTTCATAATCTTTTTGAGAAAGTTGTGACCAAAATGCTACTGGAGCTGCTAATTTGTCAGCAGCTTTTCTAACCATAGATTTTACTGATCCACGTCTTTTTTTAGCTGCTGCTGCTCTCTGCTTTTTCGTTTTTCTCTTGTTAGCCATTTAATGATTATCATTAAAACTAGAAGTATTTAGGTAGATATAGAAAAAAAAGAAGGTGGATTTTCTAAGCTGATCTTATCTTCATACCAAAGACAGTTAGAGCAGTTACCACTATTGCTATAATTCCTAATAGTTCATTCTCCATGAAAAGACTACAAAATTAATCTAGTATATTATTCTTCTTCTTCTTCATAATCTTCCTGGTCATGACCGAACCAGGATTTTATCTTATCAATAATTGAAACATCTTTAATACTTGAAACTAGAAGAGCTCCTCCAAAAAAAGATAAAATTCCTATTATCAACTCACCTCTTGAACTTTTTAATTCTGTTCCAATTTCTTTTACTTCTTCCTCTACATCATAACCTAATGCCATTATATATCAAAATGTTTTCTGACCACAGCTTTAAACTTTTCATTCCAGGCTAAATCATGATGCGGTTCAGCTAACATTTCCACTAAAGTATCAATAAAAGCCTCATCTTGATTTTTCGCTTTTGGTTTTTTTTCTTCCATTAGATTCATGGTACACCACTACTATGAAAAAGCTGACATATTATAACAACTACAAGTGCCACTCCACCACTAATTCCACCTAATTTTCCTATATCATTTTTCTGCATTAATCCATTTCACCCTATCTAGTATTTATGGAGTTATTAACTGGTAGTTGAAATTGTAAAAGCTGGAGCTGAACTATAAGAAGCGGTTTGTAGTGCACTAGCCCTTTTTGGATCTGTATCGTATAACGTATTCTCCTGGAATCTCCCAGTTACAGAATAGGTACCAGTACCCCCATGCACAACATAACCAACAATATTACCATCTGCTAATTTTGTTGAGCTTGTTACAGTATTATCCGTCATTCCCGAAGTTACATCAGTTAAATCCATTGTCCAATATGTATGATTAGCTTGTGATAATAAAGCTGAAGCTGAAGAAGCTGTAAATGCTGTTAAATCCTCCCATCTACAACACGAAATACTCCCATCTGCATTAGGGCTTGAATAGGTTAGATAATTCCATTGAACATTGGTTACAGGATCAGTAATAATTGTACTATCTGATTGAATCTCTAATCCAATAGCATACCAATCATTAGACGCAACAACAAAACTATAATCATTGTTTAATTGATTCCAGGTAGTAACAACAGGTTCTTTAACAATATATGGATTAATTACAAAATTACTCATAATGTTTTATAACCAATAAGATACATTTTAAGACCTTTTGAAGCTCCACCACTATCAATTTGATCTACATCACAATCTATTGAGGCATCATCAGTTAAAGCACTTGTCAAAATTACTGGTTGAGTTAAAGCAGTTGTACTCGTTAATTCTGTTGCGTCTATCGTAATCTTGGTTGATAAAATCGAAGTATCGTTTTGCTCAAAATCCAAAGTTACTAAATTAGCTCCAGTTCCAGCAGTTGTCAAACTAGCCCTAACTTCTGTAATGGTGTAATCATATGGTAGCCTGAATGTTACCTTAGTGCCTGTGGTAAGTGCTTCATCTTCAGCTCCACAAGCTATAACAAAAGAAGTAGTCCTGGTATATGGCGATGGTGTACCTCCTGCAACAGCTAAACCAACAGAACCGATTAATCTTTTACCCATTAAAAATAAACTCCATTAACAGTATTTAGGTTTAACAATTTGGACAATCTAAATTCTTATCCCAAAAATTCACAATACAATCATAATGCTTTTTACAATCCTTACAATAAACATTAGTTACTTTTTTAGCCTTTAATCCGAAAATAAACGTAATTTTGTAGTAAATTGCCTTAATGGTTGAAATCCGAATTCTTCGGAATTTGCCACTTTCCACATCAAGTTCATAACAAAAAAAGTGTTTTCTACCTTTTTTGGTATGGTTTTCACTCTTGGTATAACTAAACCTCTTAGTAATGCCAATAACATACTTCATTTAACCTCTTTATCCTTGACAATAATTTTAACATTGTTGACAATACCTTGACAATACCTTGACAATGCATTTAAGTAGCAGTATTACCTAAAATTCATTGATTCCCAGAATCAAAAGCCGTCTTTCCTGGCGGATTAAGGCAATTTTCCGTCAGGAAAACAATTTATATATTGAAAAGTTGTAATAATTTCATAAAATGAGATGTTTATCACATAATTTTATATTTAAAACTGAAAAATGTATGAAAGGATCTTATAAATTCATGAAAAAAACCAGAATTTGCTATTTTTGTGCAAGAAAATTAAAACAATTATACGGAATAACTGAATCGGATTTATTAGAAAATAATTCTTATAAAAATTTTTTAAAATCTGGTTCGTTATCTCCCAAATACTTACCTTTATCTACTGGAATTTCCGAATAATTAAAATTACAATCTGGACATTTTTTTGATCTTTCATCTATTTCCTTTATAAAGTAAGGTATCGGTTTTATAATAACTAGTTCGTTTATTGTATTTCTTAGCAGTTCTTCCAGATAATCTCTTTTTGTTGAAGTCATTAAACCACACCAAGCCAGGTTTTTTGGATCTTTTTTTATTTCTTCGATTTGCAGTATAATACTAGCCTGGTCGAATTGCTCCCTTTCAAGATAATTAATAGTGTTATTTCTCACTTGAACATTAAAAAGATCCTGGATAGGATAGCGATAAACATACGCTAAAATATGAATTATTTTCTTTTTGTCAAATTTTACGCTTGAATATTCATTATGAATATTAACTGGATCTCCTTTTTCAAGATCTAAATCCGTAAATTCGTTTATTACATCTCTCCAAATATCACGCATTTTATCAAGATCAAAATAATAATCAGATTGTATCAATCTAGGTTTTATTCCAATTTTTAATTTATGTCTAAAACTACAATTACTTATTGGTGTTTTTGATTCTTTTATATTCAGCGTTAAAACATGGGCGTGAATATATTTAGAACTTAAAGGATCACTCGAATGTCTATACTGTATTACATAACCATAAGCTTCAATGCCAAAACTGGTCATAAATTTTTTTATCATTTTGGCAAAAGTCTTTTTATCTAAATCTTCATGCAGTTCTTTAGGTAAGGTTAAAACGATTTGATTCATCTTTAAATCAAAATCCAGGTTATCGGCTAGGTTTTGTTTAATATACTGGTACATTATTTCAGCTCTTTTCCTAGCATAACTCATAGAACAACGTGGACAAATGCCACGAACTCCACAATTAAGATATTTTACTTTTTTTGTATGTGTTGGATCACTTACACACTCATAAGTATGAAACTCACTAGCACACGTTTTAATATCTTCGTGTTTATCCTTGAAAACCCCTACCTTTTTTATAAATTCATAATACCTGACTTGCTCGTCTAGTGTGATATACCTAAAAGGTTTATTCTCTACTGGTCTATTTTCTAAGGTTAATTGTTGTAAGCTCAACAGAATTATAATAACTAACTAATAAAAAAGAGTATTCCAGGACTTAAACCACGTTGAGCTAATGATCCAAGCCTGAATATACAGCTTTAATAAATTAAACCTAAATATTTAAGTAGTATTCCAGTTTTATCATTATTTAAGTTGAGCATTTACAAAAGAGAATATGTTATAGGAAAAATGTTATTCAATCCTGAAACAAACACATACACAGATCTTAAAGATGGTCAACTATTAGCAAAAATGGAACAAAAAGAACAAGTATCAAATTTCGAGGATCTCTACGTTGTAGAACTCGAAAGAGAAAAAACCTTAGTTATTAAAAAAATAACTAATGAAACCTGGTCAGAAGAAACCAAAAAAAGAGGAACTTTTTTTCTTGAAGAAAGAAACCGAGATAAAAAAGGCATAACTCTAACTAAATCTGATTGTGGCAAAATAGCTATAATGTTGAAAGAAATTTCAGAAAAGTAGCACATTTTTTTTTTTAAATTTTTCTAAGTCATAATATCGGTTTTATTTGGAAAACCGTTTGTTATATAGTAGTGCCTAACAGCGTTTTAAGATTAAGCTAAGTTTTAAATAATACAGTACTGTACTATAATCACATGAAAAGAAATATACAAATTGAAAAGTGCATAAGAAAACATTGTAAAAAAATGGTTAAGGTAGATCACTCTATGGATATTCCAGGTTTTTGCTATGCTTCTGGTTTATGTAAAAAACATATGAAAGAACTAAAACCACCAGGTGATCTAACATGACACATGATAAATTAATTCTAGTTTATCCTAAAGAATTGTTAAAGGATATTAAGGAATTAAAAAAGGAATTTTCATACAAAGACAGCAACAACAGATCAATTTTTGATTTTTATTCACTTTCAAGAAATAAAAAAGCCTTGAAAAAAATGATAGAATTAATTGATAAATTTTTTAATGAACACTTTGAAAAAAAATACATAAATCATTATTTTGAATTTGATAAATCAAAATTTGATCCAAATATTGAACAGATAGCAAACAAAAATAATAAAACCTGGCTTGAGTTAAGCCTTTTAAAATCTTCTTGTGAGGGTTGTTTAGAGCTTCATAACCTGCCTTATCATTCTATGATCTATATTCAAACATTAGGCGATATTAGATCAGATTATAACGGCAATCACGGAAAATATAAAGCCTGGTATGTAAAGAATGGAAAACTAAATAATATTTTCATACCCGAATTTATGCGACAAGATAAAAACCATAACTGGCATTATAGCCGATCTGGTGGTAACTATTCCTTTACTCACGATCTAAACTGTGAATTTTCATTGGTTAGAAAATCCACATACGAAAAGATGAAAAAAGAAAACCCTAAAAAATACGGAAAAGATCAAAATTCACACCGTGATTATAGTTTTTTTAATTATACTGACTTATCATGAAAATTAAATCATACAAAATAATAAAAAATCGTTTTATTACTGAATTTATTGAAAAATATTCAGATGATTCTAACCGTCATTTTATCCAGGTTCTTAAAAAATGGAGGGATTTAGAAAAATGACCAAATCTAAAAATAGGATAAACATAAACAGATTAACTGGGTTAGGAATAGCTGGATCAATAGCTGGATCTCTAACACCTGGAAGTTTTTTTAATCCTCCAAAAAAAAATAAACCAATTAGAAAACCAACAATGAAAAATCTAACAACTACAATAAACAACCAGATAAGACTAAAAAAGAAAATAACAGAATTAAAAAATAAATTATTTACAGAACAGCAAAAAGAAAAGGATATTAGAAAATCATTGGAGGACTTTGAAAAATGAATAAAGAAAAATACGACAAATTAGATAAAAGACAAGATGAACTTATAGATGAATTTACAGATCTAGAATGGGATATTATGTGGAATTTATCAAGTTTAATTGAGATTAATTTCGATAGTGATACACTTAAAGTAAAAATCGTTTCTGAAATGAAATCATTTCATGAACTTAATAAAGAAATTGGTAAAATCCAAGATGAAAAAGATTTTATGAGAAAATGTGATAATGAGGGCTATGTCAATAAATCTGATCAATGGGATAAAGATGAAAAAGAGGACTTTGAAAAATGACCGATAAACATACAAAAGAAGAGCTAAAATCTGGGCAAGAATTAGGAGATATAATAAGATCTTTTCTTAATCATATCGATAAAACTTATGATTTAGATGAAACAATAAAATGTGTATGGTGTGGAAAATATATTGAAGATAGAGATAACATTGTTCTTTTTCGTGATATTTATCATTTAAAATGTATGACTTCAGTATATGAAACTGAAGAAAAGAAATTATGGATGAGGGCTAAATGATACGTCCTGAACTTCACACTTTTAAATTTTCGCCAAAGACAAAATCAAAAGAAGATTTAAAATTAATAAAAGACCTGGAACAATTAGTTATAGATTTAGATCTTACTAAAACACAATTAACACGCCAGGCTTTAGAGGACTTTGTAACATTAACTAAAAAATTAAAGAAAGTTTAACTTAATTGAAATCTCAATTTTACCAGGTAAATTGGTCATGGAATAAAGATATTGATTTTTTATTATTAAAAAAATTTAAAGATAAAACTATTTTAAATTTTCCATGTGGTATATCTAAAATAGGAACTAGAGCAGATATAGATCCATCCGTTAACCCTGATATTACAGCAGATTTATTTAATTTTGACTTTAAACCTAACACCTTTGATGTTGTTATTTGCGATCCACCTTTCAAATACTATAATCGTTTTAAATGGCTTTTGCCAATATCAAACATAGCAAGAGAATATTTTGTAATATCAACACCCGTTATCTTTTACAGTTTTAAAGGCTTTTCCGATCCTGAAATTATAGCATCCAGGCAAAAAGGAAATTTGTTCTGCCGATTATTCTTTATTTATAAGAAATTAAATCAAAGTCTTTAAACTAATTCTCTATATTCTTCACGCATTAATTTAAAACATCTATTACGTTTTATTCTTAATTCAATGTTCTTAAAACACATACGATCATGTTTTAGAATCTCTTTATTATAATAGGCTAATACTGGTTCAAGCCCTAACTCAGTTAGATACTGTTTCTTTTGTATTTCAGTTAAGGGTTCTTGTATCGATACTGCCACTACCAGAACAAGCCATACATTTTTTATAAGTTATTCTATTATCCCACTTTGATCTAATATAGACAAACCTGGTACCTCTACAAGTATGACAAGCCCTAAAGCCTCCGCAGTTATCACCATGTAATTTTAATGCAGATAGGGGGGGTATTGGTATGATCTTTTGTTGATTAGCCCATAAAGAATCAATCTTTGTAGTAGTATTATCAGCGTTTAAGGAATCGTTTTTCATCTAGCTCTTAATCTAGCCATTTTTCTACCCCATGCTTTAGCTTGTGGTGAACCTTTTACAAACTGTTTTGATCTTCTTTTAGATTTTTGTATTGTTCTTCCATTACTTTTTCTATATATTTTTTTCCTGGTTCTTTTAGTTATTCCAGTTCTAGCTCTTCTTCCTGCACTCTTAGCTTTTCTTCCTGCTTTTCTAGCTATCTTGCCTATTGATTTAATTCCTTTTGATTTTGCTAGTTGTTCTAACTTATAGACAGTATTAACTAGTGTAGTCTTTGGAAGTCGTTTTAAAATTTCATGACCAATCGCAACCAAAGCTGGTTTTGACATCTTTTTTAATTCTGCCTTTGAATGATTAAGATACATCAATCTTCTCGAATACTCCATAGATTTTTTAATATCAGATACACTAATCCTTGTTCTCGCCATTATCTTATCTAATTTTTTGTAGTATTTAGGGAGTTACTTAGATGGGTTGACCTATATCATCATACCATTTTTTAGCAAGTATTTTATCAATAACTTTATCAATTTCATCTCTTGCAAAATTCATTAAATCCTCATTCCCTGAAGCATAACCATCATAAAGATCAATAATCTTTTCATCTGCTTCTTCTAAAATTTCAATAGTATGACCAACTTGCGTTTTATATGCCATTATTTCCACTTACCTAACCCTGCTAAAATAGGAAGTGCTAAAACTCCTGCAAATAAAATTCCTGCAATTCCAAAATTATCTGTTGTTGGTAAGCCAGTTGGAGTTGGAGTTGGAGTTGGAGTTGGAGTTGGAGTAACATAACCGTAATAATCTCTAACTTCCTGGTCAGAAGGAACATCTCTACCACAATCACGAACTAACAAATGCTGAATATTAACATAATCCGCCATTGTTTGATAATCAACTGTTTCTCTTGTTGCCATTACATTACCGTTAGACAATCTATAAACATCTACACATTGAGTAAAAACTTCTGGTTCTGGTTCTGGTTCAGTAGGAGGTTCAACTTCAACTGTTGTTACTACTGGTTCTGGTGTTGGTTCTGGTGGAAATTCTACTCTATAAGCAGGATCTTGTTGATACCTTTCGATAGTTTCACAAGCACACATACCCTCATGTGCAACAATACCAGTTGAAATATGGATTAACTGACAATATTTAGCCTGGCAAGTTACATCTGGAGGTTCAACTTCAACTGTTGTTACTACTGGTTCTGGTGTTGGTTCTGGTGTTGGTTCTGGTGTTGGTTCTGGTGTTGGTTCTGGTGATTGTGGCGTTGTAATAGAATGTATTGATCCTTCATTAACCAAATAATAATATGAATCTAAAAACTCTTGTGAAGTTAACTGCCCTGATTCAACATTATTAATATTATTTCTAAACCAATCTGGATATACGGTTTGCCCCTCCCCAAGCATTGTTACAATCTGTGTAACATTACATGCAACATCAAGATCGTCAAAATATTTAGGATCAGCAACATCAGTTACAAGTGGGATTTTTAATTGTCCTTGTATTTTTGATACTTCCTGGCTTAACCTTTGATTTATAACAGCTTTTTCCGATTCTGAAATTCCACGTTCAGCTCTTTGGCTTAACAAATCTCTTATAACATCAGATATAAAAAGTACATAATCATTACAAGATCCTCCACTTGCACTTAACGATTGTTCTTGCAAAGTTGACAAATTGCCTGGTGATCTTCCTGCCATTATTTATTTTCCTCCTGGAATCTGTTTAAAGAAAACTTGCCTAAAAACTTTGAGAATGACAATACACCTATCATTAAACCCATTAATGAAAAAATAGCCATAGTTAGAAAATCTCTACCACCGTTTCTATAATATTTGTAAGCCTCCCAACCGATATAGAAAATTACAATGGCGTTTACCAAATCCCAAAATTTGAATTTAACTTCTTTTTCAGGAAATAAATAAGGTTCTGCTTCTTGGTGTTCTGGTGTACCATAATCATATGGGCGATCCCAACCTGGAGGATTAAACTGACCAGGTGCAGTAGGTGTAGAAGTATAAGTTTGCTGATTTGTATCTACAAACAATTCTACCCATTGTTTTGGTAATTGATCAGCTTGTGCCATTTTTATTCCAAAAAACCCTGCTACTGTTGATAATCCGCCTTGAAAATAAATTATCGCTTCCATGTATTTTGCAATTAGAAAAGCAATTACATAAAAAAGTGTAAGTTTTGTTACAAGATCTACAAAATTATATCCTAACTTTTTTTCTAAAAATTCTCCACTAGCTTTGGTTCCTCTTTTTCCTATTCCCCTTGCCAACCCAACTGATTGAATCGCTACCATTTCTACACCTTGAAATTATCAAGTAAGGACATGGCTTTTTTTAATAATGGCTTCCCTGCTATTCTTATTATCGGTTCATATTTTTGTAATGTCCTAGCCTGGTTCAATTCTGATTCTAATCTTTGCGTTTGTTCTGGTGTAGATCCTTTTTCTTTCAAGTTTGCAATTTCAGATTCTAAATGATGAATTATAGCTGGAGCATTATCCAAATATTTGTCTAATTCATTCTCTAATTTATTATCATTTTCAACTTTCTTCTCTTTTCTAATAATTTTGTTTTTATCTTTTGCATGATTCAAAAATAATTTAGTAAAACCATAACCAAAACCTAAAACTAATCCCAATATTACAAATTCAGTAAAGAATGGTATTTCTTCTATGATCATAGACCTATACCTGTATCAACCATGTTCATATTATCCTCATCTCTAAATATTGGGAAGGCATGAGCTAGATCAGCATGAATGTGCATTAAAACACTAGAAGTTGTCCAGGTTTTAGGAACTGCTGGGCTAATATAACAAAATAATGGTATTATTCCAGTTTGATAAGTACCAGTACCAGAATCAGTATTAACTTTAATTTGAAAAGTTAATGGTTTATCAAAAACTTTTGCTGATACAGTTGTACTAAAATTAATTATTGCCACTTGTTCAGCTACTCCTGCCATGTTTGTCATTCCAGGATCTATTATTTTATTAATATAAGTAAAATCTCCTTCTCCTCCTCCTACCTGTTTACATATTACCTGAACATTGGAAATTTTGAAATTACCAGAAGTATAAGCACTACACTTCATTGCTACTCCAAAGTTGAACGAGATCTGATACGCTTGGGCGGACATATCTGGCGACCATTCCCATGAAACGTCAAAATCTGTATCATTTCCCTGATGAACCATAGCCATTTTATCACTATCCATTATGAATAGATCAACTTCATCTATTGGCACTCTACCATCTTCTAACACTTGAACAAAAGTTGCAGTAGAAGGTGTTAAAGTTGCTGTACTACCAGATAAACAATTTAATGGTAATGAGTTATCATGACCAAAATTTGCAACATCATAAACGGGCTTGATAAGAGCTGGCTTAAAACTCGACATGAGTTTTAAAACCTCTATTGCTTGGTGTACCCTACACCCATAATGAAACTGGTAGTTCCAGTTTGAGTAATATCATTTGTGAAACTGGTATTGATCTTACAACTTGTCTTCATTGGCATGTGTGTATTATGATAACTAGCCAATGCTAAAATTCCTTGTGTTCCTGTTGCTCCTAATGAAGCACACCCAGGTTGCATTGGAACTTTTAGCGGTAAAGAGTTTCCAAAGTCGTTAGATGAAAATTCACCATAACCAGTTAATGATTGTGATACTGTATAAACAGCAGTAAAGACACTCACATACATATCTTCTAACCACATGCCATCATTTATTGTGAAATTATTTCCACTTGTCGTAGTTGCGGTAGTGAAATTTGTTTCATTATCTGGTTTATGATAGAAATGTTCTGGTCTATTTGGTGGAAGAGTTGAATAATGTAATGCACATGCTAGATTGGTTGCTACTGTTGGAGCAATTTGATTTGTACCTGACAAAATAAATTGTGAAGTAGCTCCTTCTTGCAAACCAGTATTACACTCATAAGCCTCTAGTAATGGGTTTACTTGAGTTATTGTAGTTCCTAAACCAGATTGGATTGGAGGTACAATAATTCTTTTTGGTAAGAGATCAACTGAAAAAGAATCTATTTCTAATGTTACAGCTAATGATTCTCCTGCGGTCATAGCTCCACTACTGCTAATGTATGGTACAACTTCTACCAGGTTAACAGCTTGAGTTGGTTTTGTTAGATTGTTACCACCGTTAATCTGGGTTTTTGCAGTTCCAGTACCTATACTGGTTGCGGTTGCAATATCCCAACTTCCGCTCATCTAAATGCACTCCCTGTTGATTGATCAAATGAATCTGGTGGAACATAATTTAAATTACTTTGGAATTGTGAATGTCTCCTTTGTGTAGTTGCTCTATTTTGTACCATAACGTTTGGTGTTACTGCATATGTTGTAACTCTACCACTTGGTGTCGGTGGATCAAAGAACCCTCCAACTGCTCCTCCATAAATGATCTTGGTTCCAATTCTTCCTATTGTAGCTGATTCTGGTAAGCCCATTTGTTTACCAACTATACTGTAAATTTTTCCTGCGATTCCGATCCCTGTCCATTTATTTATCACACCAGCAGGATTTATTCTAGGTTGACCATTTGGACTTGGATTATACTGATCACTAAACAATACTCTACCTGTTAACGAACCAGTTAGAATATTTGAAGCAACTTTAAGTTTTGTTAAATAATCTGCTCCTGCATAAGAAGAACTTGCATTTAGAACCTGGTAATCTTTTTCTGAAAGTTGAGACCAAAATGCTACTGGACTTGCTAAACGATTAGCCCATGTTCTAGCCAATGATTTTATAGATTTATTTTTACTGGTCTTATTTTTTCTTCTACGTCTTTTTCTTGCCATTTAACAATTATCATTAAAACTAGAAGTATTTAGGTAGATATAGAAAAAAAAGAAGGTGGATTTTCTAAGCTGATCTTATCTTCATACCAAAGACAGTTAGAGCAGTTACCACTATTGCTATAATTCCTAATAGTTCATTCTCCATGAAAAGACTACAAAATTAATCTAGTATATTATTCTTCTTCTTCTTCATAATCTTCCTGGTCATGACCGAACCAGGATTTTATCTTATCAATAATTGAAACATCTTTAATACTTGAAACTAGAAGAGCTCCTCCAAAAAAAGATAAAATTCCTATTATCAACTCACCTCTTGAACTTTTTAATTCTGTTCCAATTTCTTTTACTTCTTCCTCTACATCATAACCTAATGCCATTATATATCAAAATGTTTTCTGACCACAGCTTTAAACTTTTCATTCCAGGCTAAATCATGATGCGGTTCAGCTAACATTTCCACTAAAGTATCAATAAAAGCCTCATCTTGATTTTTCGCTTTTGGTTTTTTTTCTTCCATTAGATTCATGGTACACCACTACTATGAAAAAGCTGACATATTATAACAACTACAAGTGCCACTCCACCACTAATTCCACCTAATTTTCCTATATCATTTTTCTGCATTAATCCATTTCACCCTATCTAGTATTTATGGAGTTATTAACTGGTAGTTGAAATTGTAAAAGCTGGAGCTGAACTATAAGAAGCGGTTTGTAGTGCACTAGCCCTTTTTGGATCTGTATCGTATAACGTATTCTCCTGGAATCTCCCAGTTACAGAATAGGTACCAGTACCCCCATGCACAACATAACCAACAATATTACCATCTGCTAATTTTGTTGAGCTTGTTACAGTATTATCCGTCATTCCCGAAGTTACATCAGTTAAATCCATTGTCCAATATGTATGATTAGCTTGTGATAATAAAGCTGAAGCTGAAGAAGCTGTAAATGCTGTTAAATCCTCCCATCTACAACACGAAATACTCCCATCTGCATTAGGGCTTGAATAGGTTAGATAATTCCATTGAACATTGGTTACAGGATCAGTAATAATTGTACTATCTGATTGAATCTCTAATCCAATAGCATACCAATCATTAGACGCAACAACAAAACTATAATCATTGTTTAATTGATTCCAGGTAGTAACAACAGGTTCTTTAACAATATATGGATTAATTACAAAATTACTCATAATGTTTTATAACCAATAAGATACATTTTAAGACCTTTTGAAGCTCCACCACTATCAATTTGATCTACATCACAATCTATTGAGGCATCATCAGTTAAAGCACTTGTCAAAATTACTGGTTGAGTTAAAGCAGTTGTACTCGTTAATTCTGTTGCGTCTATCGTAATCTTGGTTGATAAAATCGAAGTATCGTTTTGCTCAAAATCCAAAGTTACTAAATTAGCTCCAGTTCCAGCAGTTGTCAAACTAGCCCTAACTTCTGTAATGGTGTAATCATATGGTAGCCTGAATGTTACCTTAGTGCCTGTGGTAAGTGCTTCATCTTCAGCTCCACAAGCTATAACAAAAGAAGTAGTCCTGGTATATGGCGATGGTGTACCTCCTGCAACAGCTAAACCAACAGAACCGATTAATCTTTTACCCATTAAAAATAAACTCCATTAACAGTATTTAGGTTTAACAATTTGGACAATCTAAATTCTTATCCCAAAAATTCACAATACAATCATAATGCTTTTTACAATCCTTACAATAAACATTAGTTACTTTTTTAGCCTTTAATCCGAAAATAAACGTAATTTTGTAGTAAATTGCCTTAATGGTTGAAATCCGAATTCTTCGGAATTTGCCACTTTCCACATCAAGTTCATAACAAAAAAAGTGTTTTCTACCTTTTTTGGTATGGTTTTCACTCTTGGTATAACTAAACCTCTTAGTAATGCCAATAACATACTTCATTTAACCTCTTTATCCTTGACAATAATTTTAACATTGTTGACAATACCTTGACAATACCTTGACAATGGATTTAAGTAGCAGTATTACTTAAAATTCATTGATTCCCAAATCAAAAGCCGTCTTTCCTGGCGGATTATGGCAATTTTCCGTCAGGAAAACAATTTTATACTAAAAAGTTGTAAAAATTTCAATAAAATGAGATGTTTATCACATTTTTTTGTATTTAAAACTAACAAATGTCAAAAAGGTGCGTATAAATTTTTCAAAAAGACTAGGATTTGCTACTTTTGTGCGAGATATTTAAAAAAAAATTATGGAATAACCGAATCGGATTTATTAGAAAATAATTTTTATAAAAAATTTTTAAAATCTGGTTCGTTATCTCCTAAATATTTACCCTTATCTATTGGAATTTCTGAATAATTAAAATTACAATCTGGGCATTTTTTAGATCTTTCGTCTATTTCCTTTATAAAGTAAGGTATAGGTTTTATAATAACTAACTCGTTTATTGTGTTTCTTAGCAGTTTCTCTAAATATTCTCTTTTTGTTGAAGTCATTAGACCGCACCAGGCTAGATTTTTAGGATCTTTTTTTATTTCTTCGATTTGCAGTATAGTATTAGCCTGATCGAATTGCTTCCTTTCAAGATAATCAATAGTACCACTTCTTACCTGAACATTAAAAAGATCTTGGATAGGATAACGATAAACATACGCTAAAATATGAATTATTTTTTTTTTATCAAATTTTACGCTTGAATACTCATTATGGATATTAACTGGATCACTTTCTTTAAGATCTAAATCTGTAAATTCATTTATGGTATTTTTCCAAGTATCACGCATTTTATCAAGATCAAAATAATAATCATTTTGTATTAATTTATCATTTGATTCTTTTATATTCAGCGTTAAAACATGCGCATGAATATATTTAGAGCTTAAAGGATCACTTGAATGTCTATATTGTATTACATAACCATAAGCCTCTATACCAAAACTGGTCATAAATTTTTTTATCATTTTGGCAAAAGTCTTTTTATCTAAATTTTCGTGTAACTCTTTAGGTAAAGTTAACACTATCTGATTCATTTTTAGATCAAAATCCAGGTTATCAGCTAGATTTTGTTTAATATATTGGTACATTATTTCGGATCTTTTCCTAGCGTAACTCATAGAACATCTCGGACAAATTCCACGAACTCCACAGTTAAGATATTTTACTTTTTTTGTATGCGTAGGATCACTTACACACTCATAAGTATAATATTCACTAGCACAAGTTTTAATATTCTCATGTTTATCCTTAAAAACCCCTACCTTTTTTATAAATTCATAATAACGGACTTGTTCGTCTAGTGTGATATATCTAAAAGGTTTATTTTCTACTGGTCTATTTTCTAAGGTTAATTGTTGAAAGCTCAACAGAATTATAATAACTAACTAATAAAAAAGAGTATTCCAGGACTTAAACCACGTTGAGCTAATGATCTAAGCCTGAATATACAGCTTT
>Ga0080013_1002646_pt1 | contig 20578 bp, 29 predicted proteins | sample ETNvirenome_6_85_FD_69236 | JGI IMG/M metagenome (GOLD analysis project Ga0080013, IMG submission 69236) | Marine viral communities from the Pacific Ocean - ETNP_6_85 (SPADES assembly) (version 2) | ecosystem: Environmental > Aquatic > Marine > Oceanic | place: Pacific Ocean | collected 2013-06-19 | reverse complement strand
CATTGTGTAGAAGGAGTTTCAGAAAATAATCTTCAAGTTAAGATTGGATTACATAATGTTAATTCAACAACAGGAGCTATAACAAGAAATGTAGATGACATTATAGTTCATCCACAATATAGTAGTTGGTCATTAGATAATGATTATGCTATACTACACTTATCATCACCTGTTACAAACTTTGAACCAATACAACTATGTACAGATACAAATCACGATGAAGAACCTGTGATGTCAACAACAATGGGTTGGGGAGCAACATCATCTGGTGGTTGGGGGTCTAATATATTGATGGAAGTAGATGTTCCAATTGATGATTCTTGTGGTAATATAGGAAATGAAGTAACAAACAATATGGTTTGTGCTGGTGATTCAAATGGTGGTGAAGATAGTTGTCAAGGAGATAGTGGTGGTCCATTGATTATGACTAATGATGATGGGGAGTATGAGTTAATCGGTATAGTCAGTTGGGGATATGGTTGAGCGGATGCTGGGTATCCGGGCGTATACTCAAAAATTCATTCAAGATTAAGTTGGTTCTTTGATTATATAGGTGAACCTGAAACAGAATTTATTCCAGATTTATATGGAGATGCAAATTTTGACGGTGAAATAAATGTACTTGATATTGTTGTCATTGTAGGTTTTATATTAGGTAATGAAGAACCAAGTGAAGAACAATCAATAACATCAGATATGAATCAAGATGGTGTTATAAATATTTTAGATGTAATATTAGTAGTAAATGAAGTTCTTGGAACATCATTTGTACAATCAGTTCAATGGTTGGAAAAAAACTTTCCAGAATTGGAAACAAAAGAAAGATTAAGCAAATTAAATAAATTACAATATTTTGCTAAATAGGAGATTAAAATGGACATAGGTATATTAAATAGTCTTGGATACATTGAAGTAATAGAAATAACTATTTGGTTAGCAGTAATGTATTATGGTAAGTGCTGGATAGATAATAAATTTAAATAGGAGAAAAAGATGGGATTTAAAAGAACAATAGGTTTCACCTGTGGTGCATTTGATTTAGTTCATCCAGGACATATGGTTATGTTTGAAGATGCTAAACATCAATGTGGTTATCTTATAGTGGGGTTACAAACAGACCCAACAATAGACAGACCAGATGTAAAACATCACCCAGTTCAATCAGTTCGTGAACGATTGGAAATGTTGAAGGCGATTCGATATATTGATGAGGTGATAGTATATGATACAGAAGATGATTTGTATGAATTACTTAAAGAAATTAAACCAAATATACGAATCATCGGGAGTGATTGGAAACGAAGTGATACTGGATTCACAGGAGATGACTTACCAATCACGATTTACTGGCACCACAGAAGTCACGATTGGTCATCATCAGATTTAAGAGAACGAGTATTTGAATCAGAAAAATGGAGATGTAAAGTAAGATAAATGAAGAATTATTTTACTTATTATAAAAATGATGTTGAATATCCTTGTAATCGATACACTAAACTGAGATATTGGTATAAATTTTTATATCAAAAAATTAAATCAAGATTTAAAATATAACACTTGTTTAAAAGTTAAAAAGGTTGTAAATTAAAGTATGTATCAAAACATATATGTAAAGAGAACAAAGACAAATAGTGAAGTACACATTTGGGATGACAAAACAGGTTACTCAAAATTTCAATATAAACCATATGCATATCTAAAATCACAAAGTGGTTTGCATCGTAGTCTATATGGTGATAAACTTAAAAAAGTAAATTTTTGGACACAAGATGATTTAGAAAAGGGTAATGTTTTTGAATCAGATGTACCTATTGAAACTCGTGTATTAGTTGATATGTATGGTGATTCGGATGAAGTTTCTGAAGGACATCGTGAAGTTTACTTTGATATTGAAGTAGAAGTTACACAAGGATTTCCGGACCCAAAAGAAGCTCGTAATAAGATAACCGCAATTGCACTATACGATAAAATAGCAGACAAATATCATTGTTTCATTTTGGGTGATGTAAAGAATACAGATGTGATTGAATCATTTCAAAGTGAAGAAGAACTATTACAAAGATTCTATCAGAAATATCTTGAAATTAATCCAACTATATTGAGTGGTTGGAATATTGATGGGTTTGATATTCCTTATCTGTATAATAGAACAAAGCGAGTTATGGGTAATACATTCGCAGCTGCTTTATCACCAATAGGAGAAGTATTCTATTCAGAACATAAGAATAGATATAAGATAGCCGGTGTATCTTGCTTAGATTATTTAGCGTTATATAAGAAATTTACATATACTCAACAATCCTCATATAGATTGGGTTATATAGGACAACTTGAAGTTGATATTGATAAGGTAGAGTATGAAGGAACATTAAACGATTTATATGAAACTGACATAGATAAATTTATAGAATACAACTTGAATGATGTTGTGATTGTAAAGGCTCTTGATGACAAGTTCGGTCTTATCAATTTAGCTATGGGTATTTCACATGTTGGACATACACCATACGAAGATGTATATTTCAGTAGTCGTTATCTTGAAGGAGCTCTATTAACTTATCTGAAAAAGATAAATGTTGTAGCACCTAATAAAAATCTAAGAGCTAAAGAACTGATGGATGGTGAAGAAAAGTTTACAGGAGCTTATGTTATGGAACCTGTACCCGGTAGACACGAATGGGTTTATGATTTAGATTTGACTTCAATGTATCCTTCTATAATTATGACTTTGAACATATCACCTGAAATGAAGATAGGTAAATTATTAGGATGGGATGTAAAAGAGTTTTTAAAGGGAACAAACAAAACATATTCGTTAGAAGTAGAAGGTAAGTTAAAAGGTACTTTTAACGAGGCTGAAGTGGCCAGTATGTTAGCTTCAAACAAAGTTACACTCTCTACTAACGGAATCCTTTACAAAAATGATAGGCCTGGATTAATTCCATCTATTCTTGAAAAGTGGTTTGATGAGAGAGTTGAGTTCAGAAAGTTATCAAAAAAGTATGCTGCGGAAGGTAATACACAGAAACATATATTCTTTGACAAAAGACAACACGTTCAAAAGATTATGTTAAATAGTTTATATGGAGCATTAGGTCTTCCAGTATTCAGATTCTTTGATTTAGACAACGCCGAAGCAGTTACAACGTGTGGTCAAGAATTGATTAAATATACACAGAAGATGGCTAATTATTATTATAATAATGAACTTGGAGATAAAGAGAAGCATGTAATTTACACCGATACAGATAGTATTTTCGTAAGTGCGATACCACTCGTAAAACATAGAAATCCAAACGCTGACTTAACCAATGATGAATATATGACAAAAGAAATATTATCAGTAACATCAGAAGTACAAGATTTCTTAAATGAAAGTTATGATGTATTTGCAAAGAGATTTTTAAATTGTGATAAACATAGATTTGATATTAAACAAGAAGTGATATCTCGTTCAGCATTTTGGGTGACAAAGAAAAGATATGGTCAATGGATTATAAATGACAGTGGAGTTCCGTGTGATAAATTAGATGTAAAAGGATTAGACATTGTTAGAAGTAACTTTCCAGTAGCATTTAAAAACTTAATGACAGAGGTATTACAGGATATTTTAGGTAATGTAGATAAAGATATTATTGATGAAAAAATATTAGATTTAAAGACAACTATGAAAAAAATGGAGTTGTCTGATATAGCATTACCAACTGGTGTAAAGGGTATCCACAAGTTTACAGATAAAAGTCGTAAGAAGTTTAACAGTAAAGGTATGTTTACTGATATAAGAAAAGGTGCACCGGTACATGTTAAGTCGGTTATCATTTATAATGATTTATTAAAACATTTCGGTTTAGATAAAGTAGAACCAATCAGAAATTCAGATAAGATAAAGTGGGTATATCTCAAATCAAATCCATATGGTGTAAAAACTATCGCATTTAAAGATTATGAGGACCCGAAAGAAATAATGGATTTTATTCAACAATATGTTGATTATGATAAATTATTTGAACGAGCGTTAAATAAAAAGATAAAAACTTGGTATGAAGCGTTATCTTGGGAAGAACCAATAGATAAACAATATACATTAGAGAGATTTTTTTAAAAAAAGGTTGTTTCGTATTACAATTTAGTAGTATATTATAACAACATAAATACAGGAGAAGCAGAGATGCAAAAAAGTAAGTTAGATAAGTTCATTCAAAAATACAATTTGGGTGGAAATGTAAATAGTGTTAAGTGGAAATCAGAGGGTGATTCACTTACTACTTCATTCGTAACACCAGACAAATCATTATTGGGTGAAGTAAAAGTAGATAAGTTTCAGTTTGAAGATGCTGAACTTGGTGTATATCAAACCGACCAATTAAAAAGTTTGATTGGTGTATTAGGTGATGATGTGTCATTAACTTTATCAAAGTTTGGTGATAAAGCTGTATCATTGAAAGTAAAGAATGGTTCAGTATCAATTGATTATGTGTTAAGTGATTTATCAGTTATCGCAGACCCACCATCAATGAAAAGATTACCTGAATTTGGAACACAGATTAAACTTGATACAAAGTTTATTGATACTTTTATTAAAGGTAAAGGTGCGTTAAGTGAAGTTGATACATTCACAGTTCTTAATAACCCTAAAACAGATAATGTTGAAGTAGTAATTGGTTATTCATCAATCAATACAAATAGAGTAAACATTCCAGTAGAAACTACAACAAATGATTTGACAGACTCAGTTTCATTCAATGCTGATTTATTCAAAGAAGTATTAGTCGCAAATAGAGAATGTACATCAGCAGTTCTTGAAGTTTCAAATGAAGGATTAGCTCGTGTAAATTTTAAGATTGATGATTATGATTCTACTTATCATATTGTAGCCACACAGGATGTAGATTAATATGAAAACAGATACAAGAGAATGGAAATATACTTTAATAGAGGAAGGTGGTACTATCGATATTTATTATGCTAGTACTTTTTTTCACATGATTATTAAGGTATTGGAGAGTAAAATTCGTAGGAGCTTAACTAATTGGAAACGATAACTCACTCTCTCTGGGTAGAGAAATACAGACCAAAAGACCTAACCACATATATAGGTAACGAACATCTGAAAAGTAAGGTAAGTATTTATCTTGAATCAGAAGATGTTCCACACTTATTGTTGTATGGAGTTGCAGGAACAGGTAAAACTACATTAGCTAAAATCATCACAAACAATATTGATTGTGATTATCTTTATATAAACGCATCAGATGAGAACAATGTAGATAATGTCAGAACGAAGATAAAGAATTTTGCTTCTACAATAGGATTTAGAGAATTAAAGGTTGTAATACTTGATGAAGCTGATTTCCTAACACCAAACGCTCAAGCAGCTCTTCGTAATCTTATGGAAACATTTTCAAAACATTGTCGGTTTATTCTCACTTGTAATTATGTAGAGAGAATCATAGACCCAATTCAATCAAGATGTCAACCATATAAGATTGTTCCACCATCAAGAAAAGAAGTAGCTCTTCAGTTAAAGAATATATTTGAAACTGAAAATGTTACATTCAAACTTGATGATTTGGTGATGATTGTAAACGCGGGCTATCCTGATATTCGTAGAGTCATCAATTCAGCACAACGACAAGTTGTAGATGGTGAGTTAAAGATTGATGTTAGTTCGGTAATTCAAAGTAATTATAAAATACAATTATTAGAAATGTTGGGTGATGGTTCAAAGTTCAATGACATACGGAAGTTGATAGCTGACAATTCAGTTAGTGATTATGCTGAACTATATAGATTGTTGTATGATGAAGTAGATACATATTCAAATGGTAAAGTAGCTGAATGTATATTAGCAATTGCTGAAGGTGAATTTAACGATGTAAATGTAGTGGATAAGGAAATATGTTTTATGTCCACATTAATTAAAATAATGAGGATAATTAAATGAAAACATTTAGAATAGAAAATAAACATATTTATGAAATAATGAAAGTAACATTATATCAACCACCTTATGAAGATGAAAATATATTAAATAAGACTGGTTGGAAAAGTAAAGATGTAACAATAACAGAAATAACAATGGAGATAGAAGATGACAACAATTAAAGGTAATTTCGGAGATAATCCACAACAACCATCAATAGATTTTTCAAAAACAAGTGAAATAAAATGTGAAGTGTGTCTAAATGATACATTTGAACAAACTTTATTATTAAGAAAACTATCAGCATTAGTATCACCAACAAATCAAGAAACTATTGTTCCAATGGCAGTGTTCGCTTGTCAAAAGTGTGGCCACGTTAATAGTGAATTTAGACAAAGTGAATTGGATGTATAATGCCATTCTACACTTTCAGATGTCCATCTTGTAATCAAGAACAAGAAGTATTACAGAAAATGAATGAACCAGAACCAGTATGTGGACGATGTGTCAATGCTAGTTGTGGTGTTCACATTGTAGAGATGAAACGACAATATACAAATAGTGGTGGTTTCGAACTTAAAGGTGGTGGCTGGTTCAAAGATGGTTACACAAAATCGGAAAAATCAAAATGAAATATAAAGAATATATAAAAAACGTATCAGATTTTCCAAAAGAAGGTATAAGTTTTAAAGATATTTCACCACTATTATCTTCACCTGAATTTCCACAAGTGATAAAAGATATGGGTAAATTAGTGCAAAAACCAGATTATTGGGTTGGTATAGATGCTCGTGGATTTTTATTTACCGGGGCATTAGCATATGAGTATGGTGGGGGAGTTGTTATGTGTAGGAAAAAAGGTAAGTTACCACCTCCAACTGAAAGTTATTCATATCAATTAGAGTATGGTGAAGATACTTTAGAGATACAACCTGGTAATGGAACTGTTGTTATAGTAGATGATGTGTATGCTACAGGAGGAACTATGGAAGCTGTTGAAAAATTATGTGAAAAAGCTGGATATAAAGTTATAGATAAATTATGTTTGATAGATTTATTATATCTTCACGATGATGTCAACTGTAAATCATTGGTAAAGTATGAATAAAGACATACAAGTTATGTCAGCACTTGTTGTTGAGTGGGGAAATGAGATTGAAGAATATGTTTCATTTTCTGGAGTGGGAAAGATAAATGCCACAATTAAGACATTAGAGGTCATTGAAAAATATAAACCGAAGATGATAATAAATTATGGTACTGCCGGTTCAACAAAGGGCGTTACAGGATTAGTTGATTGTACTAAATTTGTACAAAGAGATATAGATGCATCATCTTTAGGGTTTCCTAAAACAATGACACCATATGAAAGTAGTGTACCACATATCATAAATTTTTCTAAAGTAAAAAATCCAATAAACAAAAAAATGTCTTGTGGAACCGGTGATTCTTTTGTAACTTCTGATAAAGGTGTCACTACTGATGTTGTAGATATGGAAGCATATGCGATAGCTAAGGTTTGTTATCTAAATGATATAGATTTTATTTCATTTAAATATATCACAGATGATGGAAATGCTGATGATTGGAAAAAGAATTGTGGTGAAGGTGTTAAAGAGTTTAAAAAAGTATTAGAATATTATGACAATAATTAATTGGATAAACCAGTTATTGATTCACAAGAAATCGTGGGAAGAACATTCAGAAACGGATAGAAAGACATTCAGTCCATTCATAATCAATAGATGGTTGTCAATGGATATAGATTTTATCGAGATAGTGAACTACTTTCAGAAATATTCTATTGGCCAATTAAAACCTAAAGAAGTATATAAGTGGTATTGTGATGTATTACCAAAAGGCAAACGATACAACAAATATATCAAAGGTAATAAATTAAAAAAATATGACGAATGGTTAACAAAACTATTGTGTAATCATTTTGAATGTAGTAAGTTACAAGTGATAGAATATCTTGAACTGATAGACAACCAAGAATTAAAAGACATTTTAGAGATGTATGGTATAGACAAAAAACAAATGAAGAAGGTATATAAATGAGTAAAACAATAAAAGATTCAGCAGATTACAAAGAATACAAAAAAATATTCAATGGTAAAACACAAGAAATTAATTCACTAACAATTACAGATGGTGATGATGGCGATGCAATTGCATATATAGAAAAAACATATCCAGAAACAGCGAAAGAGTTTCAACGATTACAATTTGAACAATGGAATTTATTTTGTAAGAAGCAGATGGACTATGGTCCGAGTAATATTGCGATGGGTACATCATTAAATACACCAGAAGAAAAACGATTGAGTAAGATAGGTCTTATAGTTAGGATTAACGATAAGGTACAGAGACTAATCAATCTTGTAGTTAAGAATAATAGAGAAGCTCAGAATGAACCAACTATCGACGCATTCAAAGATTTAGCGTGTTATGGTATCATAGCTCAAATTGTAGATAATGGTAAGTGGGGTAAATAATTGGGTAGAATTTCATATTCACAACTTTCAATGTTTTCAGATTGTCCGCAACGATGGAAACTTAACTACATTGACAAATTAAGAGTATCAGAACCAAGTATCTATTTGTTATTTGGTACAGCGATGCATGAGGTATTACAAAAGTATCTTGAAATAATGTATTTTGATAAGGTAAAATCAGCTGATATGTTAAATCTTGAACAGACACTACAAGAGAAAATGATTGAACAATTCAATATAGACAAAGAAGCTTATGGTAAAGAACCTTGTACAAAAGAACAATTAAAAGAGTTCTTTCAAGATGGGTGTAACATACTTGATTTCTTTAAGAAAAGACGAGGTGAATATTTCAGTAAAAAGGGATACGAACTAATCGGTTGTGAAGTTCCTGTTGAATTAGAGTTACAGAAAAACTTAAAGTGGGTTGGGTATCTTGATATTGTAATCAAGGATACTATCAGAGATGTAATCAAAATCTACGACATCAAAACATCTACAATGGGTTGGAATAAGTGGCAGAAAGCTGATGAGAACAAAACACAACAATTACTATTATACAAACAATTTTATTCAAAGATGTATAACCATCCAATAGACAAGATAGAAGTAGAATATTTCATAGTAAAACGAAAACTCTACGAGAATGTAGATTGGCCACAAAGACGAGTACAAAAGTTTTCACCGGCAAGTGGAACTGTGTCAATGAATAAAGTGGCTAAGAAACTTTCAAAGTTTGTTGGTGAAGCTTTTAATGAAGATGGTACTCATACCACAAATGTATTACCACCAACACCAAGTAAGAAAGCTTGTCGATGGTGTGAGTTCAATAAGACCGAACATTGTAGTGTGGGGGTTAGATGAAAATGAGATACTATTCATTAAGAATCAAATTAGATGATGTGATATTAAATGAAGATTTTGAACAAAAAGTCTTGGAAAATATAAGATATTGTCGTAATTTAGTGGGTAAACAATTCAGGGTAATCTTCTGGAACGAAAACTTAACAGAGAAACAATGTGAAGAGTTTGTTAAACGAAATGAACATCTATTGTTTGAAGTACATACAAAGATTACACGGAGTTTTAATACAGCATGGTATCTCATCGAAGGTGAGGGTGAAAAAAGTAGATGGAGATACAAATCAGAAGGTGATATTTTAGATGGGATATCGTCATATATCAAATTAGTAAAACATATGACTAAAGGAAACAAATGAGAGTAGGGTTAGTAGGAAGTCGGTTATACGAAAACAAGAAGAAGATAAAAGACTTTATATTCAAACTCAAACAAGAGCACGGAACAGATACAATTATCGTAAGTGGTGGTTGTAAGGATGGAGCTGATAAATACGCTAAGAAATACGCTCTTGAACTTGGATTACAATATGAAGAATACCCACCATTTCACGAAGTTCATAATTTGTATTGTGTATTACCTGAATCGGTATATGGGAAACCATATCATGTTAAAAACTTTTTCGCGAGAAACAAGTTAATAGCAAGACATAGTGATTATGTTGTATCTTTCATACCGGAAGGTGCTACGTCAAAAGGTTCTCTATCAACAATCAAGTACGCAGAAAAATTTAATAAAAAGACAATAATAATTGATTGATTTCTCTACTTTGTATATACTTATATATGAATATACAAACACAATGGAGAAATGGTTATGAAGAATACCAAACTTACATCAGTTAAGATTTTAGAAGGGTTGTATAATAGATTTAAATTAGCAACTGTGAACACCAAAATGACATTACAAAAATTAACAAATAGGTCAATGGATATGTATCTTAATGATGAAGATTTCAGAGAACAGATAGAAACAAATCAAAATTTAATTGAGAGTGGAAGCAACTTTTAGAATAAGGAAATAGGTTATATGAGTGAAATAAAACTCCCAAAGTTACGAAAGATTGACCCAAACAAACCCAAAAAGAAAAAGATATTACTATTATCAGATGATTTAAGAATGCATTCTGGTATAGCAACTCAATCTAAAGAGTTTGTTTTAGGAACAATTCATAAGTACGATTGGGTTCAAATTGGCGGAGCAGTGAATCATCCAGAAAATGGTAAGATTGTAGATATGTCAGATTCAGTTAGAAATGAATTTGATATAGAAGACGTATATCTTAGAATATACCCAATATCAGGATATGGAAATCCAGATTTATTAAGACAAATTTTAGAAATAGAAAAACCAGATGCCATAATGCATTTTACAGACCCACGATTTTGGATTTGGTTATATCAAATGGAACACGAGATAAGACAACACATTCCTATTCTATATTACAACATTTGGGATGATTTACCTGATCCACTATACAACACAAACTTTTATAGAAGTTCAGATGTGTTACTATCAATATCAAAACAAACATATGGTATAAATAAAAGAATACTATCAAAGTTTGGATATGAAGATTGGCAAACTGTATATGCACCTCACGGAATTACAGATAAACGAATGTTTAAAGTTGACAAAAATAATTCTGATTTTAAACAATTTGAAAATAAATATAGTTTAGACAAATATAACTACAAAATTCTATATTTGAACAGAAACATCAGACGAAAGAATCCCGGTGATGTTGCTATGGCATATAAACATATGATGGATAAACTTACACCTGAACAAAGAAAAGATTGTGTATTTGTTTGGCACGCGGCACCCTCTGATGAAAATGGAACTGATATGAGAGTACTTTGTCAAACACTTTTACCAGATTATCCTGTGATATTTACTTACGATAGTGGTGGACCAATGGATGATACACAAATGAATTATCTTTACAATTCAGTTGATGTATATATCAATCTCGCATCAAATGAAGGATTTGGTTTAGGTTCACTTGAAGCACTCACAGTTGGTACACCAATAGTCGTAAATGTAACTGGTGGATTACAAGACCAATGTGGATTTAAAAAGATAAAATACGTTGGAGGTAAAACAATATCAGAATATTTAACTGCTAAAGATTATATAGAACTTGGCTCAAACCACAGAGGTGAATATAAAGAACATGGTGAGTGGGTTAAACCAGTATTTCCATCTAACATATCTTTGTGTGGTTCACCATTAACACCATATATTTTTGATGATAGATGTAGATATGAAGATGCCGGTGAAGCTTTGAAATACTGGTATGACAAAGGACACGAAGAAAGAGAACGATGTGGTGAAATTGGTCGCCAATGGGTATTGGGTGATACAGCTCGTATGACCGGAAAACATCTATCAGAAACATTCATTGACACAATAGATACTACATTTAAAAATTGGAAACCAAGAGAAAAATATACATTGGAGACTATTTAGTATGAAAAAATTAATGTTAATATGTGCACCTATCACATCAAGAAGTGGTTACGGAGCTCATGCGAGAGATTTGGTGTGGTCATTCTTACAACACGATAAATATGAAATAAAGATTTTAGATGTCCGTTGGGGTGATTGTCCACGAAACGCTCTTGATGAGAACAACACACGAGATAAACAATTATTAGATTGTATCTTACCAGAACCACGATTGGACAACCAACCAGACATTTATGTAGATATTCGTATACCAAATGAATTTGAAACACATGGTAAGTTTAATATCGGCATAACAGCTGGTGTAGAAACAAATGCTGTGTCCGGAAAGTGGATTGAATGTTGTAACAAAATGGATTTAGTCATAGTTCCATCAGAACATTCTAAAGCAGGATTTGTCAATTCAGTATATGATGCAGTTCAACAGGCACCAGATGGTTCACAACAAAAAGTAGGTGAGTTAAAACTTGAAAAACCAATAGAAGTTTTGTTTGAAGGAGCAGATGAAGAAATATATAAATCATTAAATAGAAACGAAATAGATACAGCTGTATATGATTTGATAGAAAATGTAGTACCAGAAAAGTTTGCATTCTTATTTGTGGGTCAATGGGCGAAAGGTGGATACGGTGAAGATAGAAAAGATATAGCAAAATTGATAAAGATATTTTATGAAACATTCGCGAATCAGAAAAAACAACCAGCACTTATATTAAAAACACACGGAGCTACATTTAGTATTTTAAGTAAAGAAGAAACATTACAAAAGATAAATTCAGTTAAACAAATGTTTCCAAAAGATGTTAAATTACCAAATGTGTATTTATTACATGGTGATTTTACTGATGAAGAAATGAACTCACTTTATAATCATCCAAAGATTAAATCAATGGTTTCGTTTACTCATGGTGAAGGATTCGGAAGACCTTTACTTGAAGCTTCAATGACAGGACTTCCAGTTATAGCTTCTAGATGGAGTGGACAACTTGATTTTCTTAGTCAAGATAAATCTATACTCATAGGCGGTGAAATGCAACAAATTCCTAAGTCGGTGGTTTGGAAAGATGTAATTATACCAGAAAGTAAATGGTTCGTCATAGATGAAAATTCAGCACGAGGTGTTCTACGATATGGGTTTGATAATTCAGGTGAACTCAAACGAAAAGGTAGTAGTTTGATGTATGAGAATAAAGATAAGTTTACATTAAACAAGATGACAGAAAAGTTAGATGAAATAATAGAAAAACATACACTAAGTTTACCATCACAAGTTCAACTTAAACTTCCTAAACTTAAAAAAGTGAGTAGTTCAGAATCACCTAAAATTAAATTACCAAAATTAAAGAAGATGTCGGAGGAAGTATAAATGAATATCGTATCAAATTGCCCTTTGTGTGAAGAACATTCACTTCATATTTTAGGAGAAGAAGAAGCTCAAATGATGCAGTGTCTAAGCTGTGGTTATACAAGTACAACAAAGTTTATTGGCGATAAAGAAACAAATGAAGAATACAATAAACTTACAGAAGATATGAAAAATTGGTCAAAAGAGTTTAATGGTAGAATTTGGATTCCAACAATGATGACATTACCAATTGGTATGTTATATCCAATTGATGTAGAAGAAGTTGTCGGAGATGGTAGTAGAACTGTTATGAAATGGGCCTTTGCTGAAATGGTAGATATTCCAGAAGAAGATAGAAAGAATTATCCAGTTCCAGGTGATATTGAACAATATTATGAGCGGAGATATGATGTAGACAATGCAAAAGAATATGATGAGTTTTTTGAAGGTATGGTTGAATTAAATAGTAAATTAAAAGAAGTAACTAATGGCTAAATTAGCTAAAGTAGCTCATTATTCAAAAAGACTTTTAACACAAAAAGTTACAGAAGCTAAAATATTACCTGGTATGTTATTAACTTTTGAATATAGTGAATCAGATATTACAGATAGAAGACCTTTGATATTGGTGTTAGGAGTGATAGGTGATAGAATAGAAGGTGTTAATTTCAATTATTTAAAAGAGAGTGAAATAACTCGTTTTTATAAAGAGTGTGAAAAACTTGGAGTTCAACCGTTATATGAGAATTTCATAAAATTACCAGTTGATTATGTTAGAGTCCCATTGAATACTAAATTTAACCCATCTAGAGAGGATGGTAAAGTTGTCTACACAAGAATATTTAAAAAATATAAACAATATAGAAACGCTTTCCGAAGTTATAAACTAAAAAGTATGACAGCAACTAAAGTTGTTAATTACAAAATAGAAGGATTAGAACAAGGTGAATGATATATCTATCTCATATTCAATTCTAACTCACAACGAAGATAAATCATTACAAAAACTACTTGACTTTCTTGTTGAACATAAAGATGAGAATGATGAAATAGTTATACTTGACGATTTTTCAGATAATCCAAAGACAATAGAGATACTTGATTTCTATGTATCAGCACACAACATCGTATATGAACAACGAGAATTATTAAAAGATTTCGCGAATCAAAAAAACTACTTGACTCGTATGTGTAAAAGTTCGTATATTATGAATATAGATGCTGACGAAATGTTATCAAAGTTTTTTATCAATAACATCAAAGACGTATTAGAAGCAAATCCAACAATTGATTTGTTTTGGTCACCGAGAGTTAACACAGTAAAAGGATTGACACAAGAACATATAAACAAGTGGGGTTGGCAAGTGAACGAAAAAGGTTGGATCAATTGGCCAGATGTTCAAGGTAGGTTATACAGAAAACGACCAAACATCTTATGGGAAAAACCAGTTCACGAAAGAATTATAGGTTACAGAGAACACTCATTCTTTCCACAAGAAAAGAATTGGGCTATCATTCATAAGAAAGAGATAGACAAACAAGAAAAACAAAATGAGTTTTACGAAGGTATTTAATGATATTTTGGAGAATATTAGATAATCAGTTATATCCTGTCGATGATGTAGACAAATTAGGATTTGAAACATCAGAACAGACATTTATTCCAGATGAATATTTAGACAAACAAGAATTTATGGTTATAAGAACTGCACACGGCATCGGTGATTGGGGAATCATATCAACAATGCCAAGATTACTTAAACAGAAGTATCCAAATTGTAAAGTTTATGTCCCATCTAAAAGTTTATTAAAAAAGTTATTTGGTAAATCACATAATAATGTTGAGGTTGTATTCAAAAATAATCCATATGTAGATAGATTCGTAGATTCGGTTAGAGGTGATGTATTTCACGACCATTACAGAATTTATGATGACAACAATGTAGATACTCCACTTGTTGAACAGATGTTAAAGTTTTGGCAATTTGAAGAAAATGAATATTCAGATTCTCAACCAGAAATGTATTGGGATGATAAGGAAAAAGAATTTGGTGATAAGATAATAAATGAATACACAGATGGTGAGTTTGGTTGTTTATTGATTTCGGACAGGTTTGGAACACAAAGAGGTAAATTTGATAAAGAAACTTATGATAGAGAAACTGATAAAATTTCAAAAGTTTTGAGAGAAAACGATTTATCTTATTTTTATTGGACATGTAAACCACTTAAAGAAACACCATTTGATTTTATAAATGATGTGTTAGATATGAGACATATAAATTTGAGAATACAATTATATATCAAATCAAAAGCTAAATTAAATACTGGTAATCAATGTGGAACAAATCATTCTGTTGTCAGGTATTCTGATGTTTATGAAACTCAAAGACAACATCCATTGAGCCATAACTTTGTCAAGGGTGAGTATTATTTATGAACAAAAAGGTTATATACACAGCAATTTTCGGTGGATATGACAACATAACAGAACCATCCTTCATTCCAGCCGGGTGGGATTTTGTATGTTTTACTGATAGCGATATAAAATCAGATATATGGGATGTTAGGAAAGTTTTACCTTTATACGAAGATTCAACAAGAAACGCAAGAAAACACAAAATATTACCACATAGATTTTTACCTGAATATGATTATAGTATTTGGATTGATGGGAATATCTTAGTTAAGAATGATGTGAATGAATTAGTTGGAGAATATCTATCAGAATTTAATGTTGCTATGATGAATCATGCTGATAATCAATTAGATTCACGAGATTGTGTTTATGATGAAGCCAACACTATACTTCATTTTGGTAAAATAAATAGAAATTATAAAGATAATCCACAATTGATAATAAATCAAATGGATAAATATAAATCAGATAGTTATCCTTCAAATAATGGATTGGCTGTTACAATGGAAGTTTTGAGAAAACACAACGAATCAGATGTTGTTGAAACTATGGAAAAATGGTGGGAAGAATTGAAGTATAATAGTAAAAGAGATCAATTAAGTTTTAATTATTCTTCTTGGAAAACAAATTTAAACTTTAAATGGATGGCCGGTGATTCGAGAGACAACAAATACTTCCTACATACAGGAAAACACAAAGGAAAGAATAAAAATGTTGAAACTAAATATGAACCAATTAGTTTAGAGTATTTTTTAAATATGGAATTACAACCTGGTGGTGGTGGTAAAGAGGTGATATTGAATAATAAAACATTAAAGACTGTTAGTGATGTGGTCACATTTTGGAAAGATAGTACAAATGTAAAAGATGTTCAAAAATATCTAAATCTGAATAATTGGCAATACTTTAATTGTATGATGAGTGAATTTAGAAAAGATGTAGCAGACCATCATGATATAGGTTGGGATAAGTTGACAAAGGAATACTTTGAATCACTTGAACTTATGTCAGATGATGAAATAGAAAAGGTTTTAAAAGACAATCCAGTTGATTTTGATAATGGTTACATCAGACATAGTTATCACAGAGCGTGTGCGATGATTGGTAGGTTAATTAATGATAAGAAGTATATTCCATTCTATATGAAGAAAGAAAAGATATATGATACACCACGAGATAAAGATGGAATGCATAGAGTTTTACCTTTAACACGAAATGTATCTAAATTAGATACATTAAATTTACCAAAATCTGAATATACAATAACACAAAGTGGTATATTAGCTTTAATGGGAATCAGACAAAATGATGACATTGACATCATTATATCAAGTAAAGCTAGAAAAGATTTATTTAATGATACAAAACAATTCTTACGATTCAATAGTGGAGTAGAAATATTTGAACCAAATAAGAGTAAGTTTTTAAAGTTTGGTGCTATTGACGATGACGATTTAATTAATAATTATAGTTTTCAAGTTGATGGATATAACTTCCTCGAACCACGATTTTATTTTGGTAGAAAACGAAAAGATAGAGATAAAGATATAAACGACTGGAGAGGTATAAGAAAGTTCTTTGAAATAGAAAATTACAAAGGTTATCCATTTAATAGATTAACATTAGAACAATGGGGACATGAATTTATATGAAAAATGTAGTTTTTATGATGGACATAGATTTGGGTGGTGAAGGTAGATATTCATCAGACCGTAGATTGTCATATAAATACTCTATTGATAGTTGGAAACAATGGTGTGATAAAAATGATTGTGAACTATTTGTGTTAAATGATTTGTTATTTGATTATCAACGAATGGCAATATGTTTCCAACGATATTATTTATTTGATATATTAGACAATAATAATATTGATTACCATCAGGTGTTGATGGTAGATGCTGACACAATAATCCATCCAAATTGTCCTAACTTTTTTGAAGAGACGGATAATAAATATTGTGGAGTTAAGTGTGATGGTTGTTATGAGTGGGTAAATAGAAGTATTAACAATTATGGTGATTTTATTTTTAAAGACCAGGAAAAAATAAAACCATGGGAATATATAAATGGTGGATTTCAAATTGTCAATAAAGAACACAAACAATTTTTTCAAGATATAGTTAAGTTTTATTGGGAAAATTCAGATTCTTTAATACAAGCACACGAAACATTTAAAGTTGGTACAGACCAAACTGTAATTAACTATTTACTTAAGCATTGGGATATAGATGTTAAAATTTTACCGACTTGTTATAATTTACAGGATTTGTTTAGAAAAAACTTATTACATATACCTGGACATAGTTGGTGGGAAGATAAGTTAGATAATCTCTATAATTCGGGGTGGATATATCATTTTAATGCAATACCAAAGAATGATAGACATTCAAATTATTGGATTGAAAGAACATATAAGGAGTTGTATAAATGAATATAGCATTTTTTAGTGAATCAAACTTTGATGGTAAAATAACAAGAGATTTTGATAATATGAGAACAGAGTATGCTTGGTATGTTGCACTTGATGCTATACATCATTGGATAGGAAGTTTACCTAACTTACAAGATAATACTTATGATTTAGGTATAGTTATTATACCTAAAAAAGATATTGAAAATCTTATGAAGTTTCCAATGACAGAAGAAATGAAAAGAGTATGTAAAAAGATAGGATTCATGCAAGAAGGTCCTGTTTGGTATTTCCAAGACTATCCAATGGAACAACAGATATGGTTTTATAATTGTTTGATGGAGATGGATGTTATATTCGCTCATAACCAATCTGATGTTAAATATCTGAAAGGATTAACACAAAACAAACATGTATATCAGAATAAATCTCTGATGATTGAGGATAGTCTTAAAGAACCACAAGAAAAAACAAATAGTGTACTTATTGGTGGTAACATGGTTAGATGGTATGGTGGGTTTGATTCTTATATAGTAGCTCAGGAGTTTGGTAAGTGGGATAGTGAATCTGTTGAAATACATGCACCTTCAATGGGAAGAAAGATAGAACTAGAAGATCATTTGGAAAATATACATCACCTACCATATATGAATTGGGTTGATTGGGTAAATAACTTATCAAAGTTTAAGTATGCTGTTCACTTGATGCCAACACACGCTGCCGGAACATTCGCATTGAATTGTGCGTATTGGGGAATACCCTGTATTGGTTACAGAGGACTAGACACACAACACGAACTACATCCAAAATGTACAGTAAGTGATGGTAATTTAGATTACGCTAGAGAGATAGCCAGAAATTTAGTTAAGTATCCTAAATTTTATGAAGAATGTTCAAAAGACACCAAGAAAAATTATAATATACTTTTCAGCGAAGATGTATATATACATAATATGAAACAAGTTATAGAAAAGGTTATGTCATTATGAAAAAAATATATTCAAAAGTAGAACCAGACAAACTATTACATATAATAGTAAGAAAAGATGATTTAAAATCGGGTAGAACCGAAGTTGTATCAGAAGAACATTTTATACAATGTGCTTTACTAAATATGGAAGAAGGTAAAACATTTAAACCTCACAAACATATATGGAAGAACAGAACACGAGATGTTATAGCACAGGAGAGTTGGATAGTTGTACAAGGTAAGGTTAGATGTACATTTTTTGACATTGATGATAAAGTTATATCAGAACCAATTTTAGAGCCTGGTGATGCAAGTTTTACTTTAGAAGGTGGTCATACCTATACTATACTTGAAGATGATACATTAGTATATGAATATAAAACTGGACCTTATGAGGGACAACAATTAGATAAGGTGTTTATAGATGAGCTTTAAAGTAGTTACTGAATTTGAGAATGAAGTAAAAGAGTTCTTCGGTGCACCACACGCTGTAGCTGTAGATTGTTGTACCCATGGAATTGAATTATGTTTAAGACAACAAAACATTAAAAAACTAGTAGTACCAAAAAGAACTTATTTGTCAGTACCCTTTCTAGCACACAAACTTGGAATTGAATTAGAATGGGAAGATAGAGATTGGCAAGATTATTATCATGTAAGTGATTCAAATATTATAGATGCAGCTGTATTGTGGAAACGAAATAGTTATATACCTGGAACTTGTATGTGTATCAGTTTTCAGTTTCAAAAACATTTGAGTTTGGGTAGAGGTGGAATGATACTTGTAGATACAAGAAGAAGAGCAGAAGAATTAAAGAAGATGTCATATGATGGTAGATTACCTGATGTACCTTGGAGAGAACAAAACGTGCAGAATGTAGGTTATCACTATTATATGAATCCCGAAATAGCACAGATTGGATTAGATAGACTACCAACTGCAATTAATACAAAACCAAAAAAATGGGTTATAACAGATTGGCCAGATTTAACAAATATGGGAGTATTTAAAAATGATTAAAATAAATATGGGCTGTGGTTGGAGAGATTTTGGTAAGGATTGGATTCACATTGATGGTGGTGATTATTCACATTTAGATTCAAACGATATATTTAATTTATCATACGAAGATAATTCAGTTGATTTAATTTACGCTTCTCATATCATTGAATACTTTGATAGAGAAGAAGTTAAGGATGTATTGAAAGAATGGATTAGAGTATTAAAACCAGATGGCATATTAAGATTAGCTGTTCCAGATTTTGAGGAGATGGTATCTCTATATATGGAATGTGACTATCAATTAGAAAAGTTTTTAGGACCATTGTATGGTAGGATGGTTATGGGAAATGAAGTGATATACCATAAAACAACTTATGATTTTAAAAGTCTTAAATCTTTGTTAGAAAGTTTGGACATGAAAGATATCAAAAAATATGATTGGCAAGAAACAGAACATTCAGAATTTGATGACCATTCACAGGCATATATTCCTCATATGGATAAAGTAAATGGAACTTTAGTTAGTTTAAATGTAGAGTGTACGAAGTGATACAAAATATAAAGATAGATGATATAAAAATTAGGTTATTTGATGAAAATCAAATTATAAATCCTCATAAGATAGAAAACACTCCACACTATAAATTATTGTGTGGTGACAAAATTTTATACGATAAGTATT
>Ga0080013_1002645_pt1 | contig 20580 bp, 55 predicted proteins | sample ETNvirenome_6_85_FD_69236 | JGI IMG/M metagenome (GOLD analysis project Ga0080013, IMG submission 69236) | Marine viral communities from the Pacific Ocean - ETNP_6_85 (SPADES assembly) (version 2) | ecosystem: Environmental > Aquatic > Marine > Oceanic | place: Pacific Ocean | collected 2013-06-19 | reverse complement strand
GGATATATACGATCAGCTCACCGCAGCCCGTGACCGGATAGAGGAGATGGAACAAAGGGTCTTGCGCTTGGAGGAGGCGGGCCTTTGGAAGGACGACCCGCGTTATTAAGATTAAGAAAGTCCTTGACATTTATTAAAGCCTGTGAGATAATGTATTTATGAGCTTGACCGAAAAAGATATTCTTGACATGACCGCTCCAGAGTTTACAAAGCTTCAACGCTTGGTTGAATCTTGCAAACGCAAACGACGTGTAAATGCGATGGCTAAGGGTATTACTCCAGATGAGGTACGAACGACGATTCGTAATGCTCTTTCGAGAGTGATGGACGGACCTCACTTTGTTTTGAAAAATCTTAAAAGCAAGCAGCGAATTGATGCATATTTGAAACAGTATGGTAAACCCTCTGCCTATAGGGATTTCACCCGAGCGATGGACAACTTGTATTTTACTGAAGCCTTGTGCTTGGTTTATGCTTCGAAAACCGACCAAGAAAGATTCAATAGGGCTGTGCGCCAGCTCACACGGGTGGCGGATAGTTTGGAGCTGCCGCATCACAGGGATCTTGGTCCAGGGCGTGATCTTGAAGGCCGACCAATTATGAAGTGGAGTAGCCATGACCCTCATTAATTAAAAACCTTGACAACCCTTGAACCCTATGAGATAATGGGTTCAGAAAGTGAGACAAACAATGACCGAACGTAAAATGATCCGGGTGACGATTGGCTCTTTGATGGAGCATCAACTCTCCGTTAGCTTTCCTGATGGGCTTACTTCAAAGATTCAAGCGGAGATTGACGGGAAGGAGTCCCTTGGAAAAGACGAGATGGAAACCATTAAGTTTAGCAATATCACCTTGAGCATGGATGCGGGTGAAGATTGGGGCGATATATACGCACATCTGTATATTTGGGGTGATCGCCTAGAGACTGCTAAAGAGATGAAAAAACGCCTCGAAAAAGAAGCCAAGCAAGAGCGGCGTGAAGCACGGGAGAAAAAGAAAGCCGAAAAAGAAGAACTTGCGAACTATAAGCGCTTGAAGAAAAAGTTCGAAAGTTAATCTTTTTTCTTGACAACCCTTGAACCCTGTGAGATAATGGGTTCAGAAAGTGAGCGACTCAATGTCAATACCAATGTCAACACCAGCAACAATTATAATCGTTCTAACGGGCGCTCATTTGGGGATGTGTTTGTTTTTGCATGGCGACAAAAAGAAACCCGCTACGTGGAATTTCTACGAAACGGCTTTTTTTACTGGTCTCAATATGGGGCTGCTTTATTGGGGCGGATTCTTCTCGGGGTAAACCCCAGGCCGGGGATGGAACCCCCACAGGGGGTTTCCCCGGCACAGTGAACGCCTACAACACATACATACACATACACAAACACTGTCCCGGCGAAACCCTACATAAAAAAGGTTAAGAAAGTCCTTGACATTAAGAAAGCCCTATGAGATAATGTGTTCAGAAAGTGAGACGAACAAATGACTGATAATAAAATTGTGGGCCTTTATGGCATTGTTTACCGGCCCGGGGAGTTTGGGACGCCTCTTAGTATGAACTCTACGAGAGGTACGCGGGTGTTAGTCGCCACATTTGACAGTAGAAATTCCGCAATCCACTATGCGCGAGAAGCAAGAGCGCGCCGCTGTCGCGAGGGTTTTTACCATTTCCACCCGGATTCTGTTTTGCACGGGTTTATGGACTGGGAGGTAAAACCCTACCAAAAAATAATACACAATCCAATAGTGAGCTTGGGTTGGGTCCGGGCAAACCCTACATAAGAAAGATTAAGAAAGTCCTTGACATTAAGAAAGCCCTATGAGATAATAGGTTCAGAAAGTGAGACGAACCATGGGAAAGAAAATCAAAACCTCTAAAGCATTCCGAGCAGAGTGGCAGCGGACCTTGAACGCACGTGAGAATTACTTGAGCGATATTCAAAAAAAGCTGGATCAGCTCGCTAATGATGAGCAAGCCAGGATTGCCCTCTTTGAGGGGGGCAATGGCTTTGAAGTTGGGCATCGCGTTTGCAGAAAAGACGACGGGCGCGGGTTTGGGTATGAGGCGAATGGTTGGATCGACCGCGATGGCACGATCATCGAGATAGGGTATAGCCTCCAAACCTTAGACGATGATTATTATAATCCTACCGAGGTTTATAAGCCCTCGGTGTGGGCTTGGGCTGAAGTCCAATGGGATCCAACCCCGAGCCAAAAAAAGAACGGTCGCAAGGGATCTATTCGCAGGATAACCCTTAGTAAGATCGTGAGGGTTTCTGACCACATCAAGGTGACTTACCCTGACGGGTCAACCCATGAGTTTGACCATCCCAAGGCGTGAGGAGGGCGGATGGAACCCCCCCATGGGGTTTCCCCGGACAGTGACCAATACCACCACATACATACACATACACGAACACTGTCCGGGCGAAACCCTACATAAGAAAGATTAATAAAGTCCTTGACATTGATCGAACCCTATGAGATAATGGGTTCAGAAAGTGAGACGAACCATGGGAAAGAAAACGAACAAACCAGGCAAGACCTTTCAAACCGAATGGAAGAAAACTCTAGATGAGAAATACGCCGCAGAGGCGAAACTTGTCCGCTTTGATAATAAACTTGCAGAACTTATCAAAGATGAAGAAGAGCGATTGACTCAAACGATTGAATTTCCCTTTGAGGTGGGAGATCGTGTGGAACGAAAAGACAGCTATTTCCCGCTGCCCGGGATCAGATCCGGGTCGGATTTTATCGACCGGCCAGGAACCGTCACCGGCTGTTTTCTTGAAGTTCATGGCGGGGATGGCGAGTATTATAATCCTGGTTATGTCTGGAAGCCTGCAACGCGCCTTTATATTAATGTCCGATGGGACCAGACCCCACGACAAAAAGAAAAAAATCGAAAAGGTTCTGAAAACACCGAGATTCCCAGCCAACTACGCAAGGTCAAATGAGGGGATGAAACCCCTATGGGGTTTCCCCGCCACAGTGAACCACACACACCCCCCCACACCAACACTGTCCGGGGAAACCCTACAAAGGGCATCCACATAAAAGCGCATATGTTAATCTTTTAACTTGACATTTATAAAAGTCTGTGAGATAATGTGATCATGAAATTATACGATTGGTTAGACGCTTGGGCCGAACGGAATGAAGTTTTGTTTTTCCTGTTGATCTGGAGCCTGCCATTTGTTGCCTTGGCTGGCCTGATGGGTTGGTCGCTATTTAGACGTGGATTGCTTTAAAAAAACCTTGACAACGCTTGAGCCCTGTGAGATAATGGGTTCAGAAAGTGAGACGAACAATGTGTAAAGTTGGAAATTGGGAACTTTATGGAATTAGAGAATATATGTTGGGCGGGGCGCGACTGCTCGATCCGATCGAATCCGCTCTGTATTTGGTTGCAACTTTCAGCACCGAAAAGAAAGCAAAAGCCTATGTCAAAGCCTCTTTGCTGAAAAATCAGCCGTGTGGTCTCGATAAATCGTTCCGGGCGAAGAGTTTGCTTCGAAGCTACACAGACTATGAAATTCGTGAAAAAGAAGAATCAGACAGACGTCCGTATGACCCCGAACTATAGGGTTTCCACATAAATCGTCATATACCTAACCTTTTCTCTTGACATTGACCGGAGCCCATGAGATAATGGGTTCAGAAAGTGAGGCGAACAATGATTGAAAGTGGTAAAATTGTGGGTCTTTATGGTCTGAAGCTGCATCCCACAGACCCGGAGGCATCGCTGTTTGATGTGTTGGTGGCTACCTTTGACAATCGGGAGGACGCTTTCAAATATGCTGGCGAGGTTACGCTTCGCCGTGACCGATACTCGGGCCTTGAGGAGTTCCACCGCGACTCCGTGTTAGCAGGATTTAATGGGTTCGCAATCAAGACCGGACCAAGAATAATACACAATCCGAAAGCGTGATAAGGGTTTCCACATAAATCGACATATACCTAACCTTTTCTCTTGACATTGACCGAACCCTATGAGATAATGGGTTCAGAAAGTGAGACGAATCATGAACTTGACCGAAATCAAAAACGCAACCCGGATCGAATTGCTCCTATTCCTTGAAGAGGCTGGCTACGATGTTTACCCTGACGACTCCACGCAAGCGCTTCGCAATGATGCGAAGGCTTTGTACTGGCAGGATAACCCTAGCGATGGCTTCGGTTTCGAGAGCATCGAAGGGGCCTACTAATGAAGATTAAACCAATCGGGCCAAACCAGACCGAGATCCATGGCATGGGATGCGAAGTCCTGTTCAGTTATGAAACCCCTGTGGCCCTGTGTGGGCCTGATGGCACCTGGTATCGTACAGAAAAAAGCTGGTCATCGACCACCAGCAAGCACATCAATAAGTGGATCCCCAACGGTAGGAATAACCCTAACGTGGTGATGCTGCCCCAAAATGTGCTGGACAATTGGGAAGCCTGCGTGACGCCCTGCGAGCCCGAGTTTCCGGGCGGGCAAGCTTACTCTTTTGTGCCCCCGGTCACACCCGGGGGTTAGACCGCCCCATAAAATAATCTTATTAATATCTTGACAACCATGGCGGGAGTCTGAGCCTATGTTCGATAACTTAGATTTGTTAGGGATTGCCCTGTGTTGTGGAGCCGCTGCGTTCCTGATAGGATCGGTTATGCTTGGGCTTGGATGCCGTATGGATGAGTGGTAGGGTATACCCGGGATCTATGTCCCACCGGGGGTGTGGGGTAGGGTTTTCCCGGCCAAACACATTCACAATCCCTCAGAAATTTTCGAGATTTAAAAAATGGCCAACAAAAAAAACGCCAAATTCCAAAAAAACGAGATGGTAAAGACTTGCTGCGAAGAGGAGGGTTCAACTTGGGGAGTTTGGGAAAACCAATATGGCATCGTTTTGGATGTCATATACGCTGGGGGCGGGCAATTCAGTTATTTGATTTATCTGCAAAGTGGGGAAAAAACTCGCTTTTATGAACACTACCTTAAAAAGGCATAAACAATGAACAATCCCAAATTCCAAAAAAACGATCTCGTGAAGATTAATGATCGCTTCGACCATCTTTTCGGTGCCCTCGGCTTTGTTTTGAATATCAAGCCGCGTGGTCTTGGCACCGTCTATTATTCGGTTTATATGCAAAACGGGCTTGTACTCACCGTTCACGAACTCGACCTTACAAAGACATAAACAATGAGAAAGCCCAAATTTAAAAAGAATGAATTGGTAAAGATTAATGGCTATGGAGTTCCAGCGCATGGTCCATCACTGACCAGGACGTTGGCAGGCCAATATGGTATTATTTTGAGCGTCAATCCGCCTGGTTTGGGTTATTCGGTTTATTTGCAAAACGGCACCTCTTATCTATTTTACGAGAATGAACTTGAAAAGCTAACACAATGAGCAACCATAAATTCAAAAAAGGCGATCTTGTTGCCATAAACCCCGAGGTTGGCGAATTAGCATTACCGCAACCTAACTTTGGCATTTTTTTGGAATACGAGCCGCCCGGGTGGGGCTGTTTAGTTTGGTGGGCTACGGCCAGCGGAACTCACCCAGAATTTGAAGCAAATTTGATATTAATAGCAAAATCATGAATAATCCAAAATTCAAAAAAGGTGATTGGTACATAATGAATAACCCAAAATTCAAAAAAGGTGATTTGGTCGAGTTCAGATCTGCTCACCGAGGGTCTCTGACATGGGTAAGGGCAATTGTTCTTGGTTATCGGAATGTTTATTCTTGTTACTTGTTGTCCAGTGACGGCATTTCATACTCTGTTGAAGCTCGATGTTTGAGAAAGATAGCATGAACAACCATAAATTCAAAAAAGGTGATCTTGTAACAATAAAAGGCAATCTTGATCCAAACTACGTTGCAATATTTATAGAATACGAGCCCAAGATGGGGGTCACGCAGTCTATAAACAGCGCACATATTATATGGTCTAATGGAAAATCTGAAATTTGGCTTGCAGACATTCTGCAACTTGTCACAAGAGCAAACGAAAAATGACAGCAAAATTCAACATAGGTGATCTTGTTGCCGTAAAAAACAGAAGATACTCAAACATTGGAATTGTGGTGGGAGAATTCGATCCTCATGATCAGTATAATACCTCGATTTGGGTGCGATGGCAATCAGGAAGAACTTGTCAAGAAGAACCCAGATATTTGATTTTAAAGGCAAGACCATGAATATTCAACCAAATGATCTGGTGCTGGTTCGAAAAACTGTGGACCGTTACCATTCACGATCCGCGCTGACCTCCGTGCGAAGGTTTTTAGATCAAATGTTGATTCTTCCTGCTGGGTATGCGATAGTTACGAAAGTGATATTTCGACCCGAGCGCCGCGAATACTACATAGAAGTAATGTATCCTGATGGCTCCAAAAACTCTCTTAATGAAGATGAAATAGAAAAAATCATAAAACCATGAATAACCATAAATTTAAAAAAGGCGACTTTGTTCGTTTCCTCGTCCGCGCAAACATTCCCTTTCACCGCGATGACCTGTCCCGCTACGAGGATGGCTGGCATTATGGCATTATTATTGATTTTCCTATTGACGGCGAAAGCTGGGCACAGCTCCGTATGCCTGACGGAACAAAAACAACTGTGTTTGCCAAAGATTTGGAAAAACCATATGAACAACCATAAATTACAAAAAGGCGATCTTGTTCGCGTCAACGTGAATAGGCGGCGATGTCCCTGTGGTTTTATAATTGGGTTTGGCGGTGGAAGAACACCGTGGATTCAATTTGCTGATGGGGTGCGCCAATATTATGCAACAAAATTTTTAAAACTGTTAGCAAAGGCAAACAAATAAATGGGCATTGGCGGAAAAATTGATCCTGGTGATTTTATTATGATGACGAACAATCACGTGCCTTGGAGTTTACGACCAGAATTCGGCCCATATATCTACGGGTTTGTCCTTAAGGTAACGTCTCGCCAGGGTTTTAAATATAGATGCGATATTTTTAGTTCTTATGGTGATATTATTTGGAACGTTCGCGAAGATAGGGTTATCCTCCTCTCAAAACCCTGCCGAAAAAATTAAGGTTTTCCCCCATTGACAAACCACACCAGATGTGGGATAATATGGGGTAAAAATGACTGAAAAACTTCACATAGGCGACTTGGTTGGCTGGGCATGCGATGTGGCGTCGCCGCCGTGGATATGGGCGACTGGGGTTATTATTCGGGATTTTGTCGGTACGGATGTTTTTTTGGTGCGATGGAATAACGGCAGAAAACTCTATGCGTCACAATCTCAACTTACGCTTCGTGCAAGGGCAAAACGATGAACAGCAAACAAAAATTTAAAGTTGGCGACCTTGTTAATGTGTCGGGCGACGGTCTGTCGGACACGGAGTTGAAAGCGGAGGAGTTGATTGGTGAGCGCGGAATTGTCGTCGGGGTTCGGCATAATAACCAGGAAGGTGATTTGAGATACGAGGAAGTGATTGTTCACCTTGCTAACCCATCAGAGATCACTCTCCGTCTCCTTGGCGGTCGCATATGGTTTAAAAAAAATCGACTTAAACTTCTTGCGAGGGCAAAACAATGAAACCTTATAAAACCGGCGAGATTGCCCAAAAAAACGATCTTGTGTATAAACTATCGTATGATCATAGTCGGATCGGTCTGGACCTAAACCCAATAAAAATTTATGGTGTGGTGATCGATATGGACATTCGTGATTCTGGTTGGGGCTATCCATTGGTTCATTGGACATCTTTGCACACCACAAGCCGACAACTTCCACAACTCTTAAGACTGGCAGCAAGGGCAAAATAATGAAATTTAAAGTTGGCGAACTTGTGCGGGTGCTTCCTGGTGCCGTTGCCGGTTTTCGCGGGGATGACCGACATGAAGGACATGACCAGTACCAAGATTACACGGAGAACCTTTATGGGCTGCTCGGTATTGTTACAGAAATTAACAATGACCGCGATGCTGGCGCTCACCATAATGATATTTGGGTACACCTTCAAAACGGACTAAACAATGTCTTCTTTTACGAGAACGAACTAGAAAAGGTGGCAGAATGAATTTTAAAGTTGGCGAACTTGTGCGGGTGCTTCCTGATGCCATTCCTGGTGGACCAGGAACACTAAATATGGTGGGTGACGGCATAGGGATGATTGGCATTGTTGTACTGATAGACAAGACGGTCTGTTTCAAGGCGTCGAGATATTACGTTCACCTCCAAAGCGGACAAAACAATGTTTATTATTACGCAAAGTGGCTAGAAAAAGTAACGGCAAAATAATGTTAACAACAGCAGAACTTAAAAACTTGCGCAAAGGCGATTTAATTCGATGCCCTGGTTGGGAAGACCACCTTGGAATTATTATGAAAAATGAATTGCCACAAATTGAAGTTTCTTGGAGTAATGGAGATTATCATATATATCACGCTTCCGTCGATCCTGTAGGATGGCCGGGATTACCGATGTGGCCCCCTGAGCCTAGCAGTAGGACTCAACATAAGAAAATGTCCGACTTAATGTTGCATACAGAATTTGTTACAAAAGCAAAATAATGAACAACGAGCAAAAATTTAAAATTGGCGATCTAGTCGCGTATGACAACGTGGTCGGCCGGTTGTGGGGAATTATTATTGAGTTCGATGAGTGGACCCCCAATTCCAAGACCGCTCAAGTGTATTGGACCATGGGGTGGAGAGCTTGGTATAATACAGATTATTTAATTATGAAGGCAAAAGCAAAATAATGAAAAACCCCATGAAAGACTACGCTATCTATGAAGACGTAATATTCGAAATCAAAAAAGGTTACCTTGTTGCTCGACGGATACACGCAATAGAAGGAAACAATCCAAAAACCATTGGACTCGTATTGAGCGTTGTTTATCCCAATGAGCACCCAAGAGGAGTTGCGAGAGTTTCATGGGCTGGACCAGATGGAATGTGGAAAAGTTTGACCCTTGTTGAAGATCTTAAGATTATTGCAAAGGCATAAACAATGAATAACGAACGATATTTTAATATTGGCGATCTTGTGCGGATTGATTTAGCTCGGCCGAGTTCTCACCCTAATGGGTTTTTTGGAATTGTTTGCAAAATCTCAAAGATACCCTACAGTGAATACTTTTTAGTTCACTTGCAAAGCGGTAGCAAACACTGGTACTGTAATGACGAATTAATAAAGGCATCAAAATGATAGAAAAAGAAGACATCAACGAAGGCGACCTGGTGCGTATATACGACAAGCGTGGTGGTTTTGAATATGGCCTTGTTTTGGCAGTATATGGCGGTGGGCGGGGCACCTCGAAATATCATAGCAGCCCATGGGTTGACGTTCGTTTTACAAACGGCGCAGAATCTACTGTATGGCTGCGCGAAATTGATAAAGTGATGGCAAAAGCAAAATAATGAATAACGAACAAAAATTTAATATTGGAGATCTAGTCGAATATGATCACCTACCGGAGAAACCCCCTATCAATTGGCTGAATCTTGATGGCATAATGTGGGGAATTATTATTATGCTTGAACATCGTGGCTACCAGGGCACCTTCGCTAAAGTGCAATGGGGCACGGGCTGGGCAGATTGGTATCATACAACTTATTTAACCAAGGTAGAAAGGACAAAACGATGAAAACCCAAGATAAGTGGAAGCTTGGAAAGGGCGATTTGGTTGAATGGGTTGGCACTACTGTAGGCGAGTGGGGCGGGCAACACCTTGGAATTGTAATAAATATTGACATTCCGCTAGAAGAGGATAGTCATGATATTTTTGTGCAGTGGAATGATGGCGATAAGGACTGGGAAAGGCCATCAACTTTAAAACTCGTGGCAAAAGCAAAATAATGAACAACGAACAAAAATTTAATATTGGAGATCTTGTTAATGTTCCAAAGTGGTTTTCAAAAGGCTCATTTGGTTTGGGAATGGTTGTTGCAAAAGAGGGGAGTTTCTACCACCACACAATGATGATGTCAGTAACAATTCGTTTTCCTGATACACCGCCCATTCTAATTTGGAGTGATGAAGGCATATGGGAGCAAACTAAACTTGTTGCGAGGGCAAAATGACAGTTTTTAATAATGGCGACTATGTTCAGGTATGGTGCGCTCGGATTCAGCGTGGCGAACACAACCCATTTATCGGCCATGGCGAATATGCAATCATTTTGGACGCGCGATTCAACGGTAAGGTTTATTGCGTTTATACGCAAAATGGCACAAAACGCAGAATTCTTGCAAAAAACCTGCGAAAGGCATGAAAAACGAAAAACAAATAAAAGTTGGCAGTATGGTGAAAGTAAAATCATATGTTGGCCTCATGGACTTGGTGAAGCGGGGGGGACTTTATGGAATTATTTGCAAGATTGAAACATACTGGTGCAGCCCGGTCGGCCTGGCCGCCGAAGTACGTTATTTTATTCATTTGCAAAATAATAGAAGTTGTTGGTTGCGGCATGACGAGTTTGAGGTGCTAGCATGAAAAACGAAAAACAAATAAAAGTTGGCAGTTTTGTTCGCATTATTAACAACCAAAGTTGGGCTTGGCAATATTATGGAATTGTTTGTGAGGAGATCTCGCTTAACCAAGTCATCATTCACTACTGTATTCATCTTCAAGGCGGCTACGAGACCACCTTCTATAAATCTGACTTTGAGGTGCTAGCATGAAAAACAACCAAAAAATCGAAATTGGGGATCTTGTGGAGGTGCCCCGGAGGGGCCGCATGGACCACTTCCTCTGCACCGGCATAATTATATTAGAAAATGGAAGAAACGTAACATTTCCCGAGGAATATAAAATTCTTTTCCTCGATGGCGATATTGGATGGTATTTAACACCTGATGTTAAACTTAAGGCAAAATCAAGATGAATAACGAACAAAGATATAATGTTGGCGATCTTATTAAAATAAATTATAAAGGAGTGTTTAGTTATGTTTTTAATAATGTGGGCATAATAAAAAAGATAAAGAAAACCCCCAGTGGAAGGTTATTATATGAATTAGTTATGGTCGGTGGTGAACATCGAATTTTCGCAGAGGGTAGTATGACATCACTCAAATTATTATCAAAGACACAACAATGAATAACTTTGAAGTTGGAGATTTGGTTTGGCATCCTTCTTTGAGCCCCGCCGAGACGGGCATGAGCTATATGCACGGAATTGATTTTTCCAAATCTTGGCGCGACGGAGATTCGGGAATTTATGGTATTGTTAATTGCGCAGATAAAGACTCATTATCGGTTCACTTTATCGATCCAATAGAATCATTTAGATTGAGTGACTTGCAACTTGTCGCAAAGGCAAAACAATGAATAATTTTGAAGTTGGAGATTTTGTTGAATGGACAGGTCCGCTTGGCGAGCGGAATGGATTCTTTGGAGTTATTGTGCCTGTGCCTCATCATGTACTTGAAGCCATAAAACACAAAAAGATTCGCGATTCACATTTATATGTTTGGGTTCGATGGCAAGACGGCAGACAAACCACTCATCTTAAACGAACCATTTCCATTGTCGCAAAGGCAAAACAATGAATAATCTCAAACACGGCGATCTTGTGATAATTGAGGAAGAACCGAGTTTTCTCGATTCTGAATATAATGGCTTTTATGGAATCGTTTTAGAGGATCCTACCTGCGAAAGCACCAACTTAGTAAAAATATACATGAACAACGGATTAACATCACATCTTTGGCGTCGTGCGGTAAAGAAGCGAGCATGAATAATAAAAATGACATAAAAAAAGGTAGTCTTGTTAAGGTAACTCTACACAGAATGCGGACGGTAGAAGAGAGATTTGGCATAATCACTGATCTCGGCCCAATTAAAGGTTTACCCAAAGGGGCTATAAAAGTTTACTGGGCTGACGAATCATCGAGCGGACAAGAGTGGGTTTTTCGTTGGGATGTAAGAGTTATGGCAGAACCATGAACATCAAACCTATTTTTAAGTGCGGCGATCTTATTAAGTCATGGGAGTACAAAATTCTGTTTGATGACGGAGGGCGTGCCGTTCGTTCTGAAGTTTATGTTATGTATGGAATATTTTTGAGTTACTCGTCTTGGGGCGGCCGATGTTGGGTTTTGGATTCTTGTGGCAAGAAGGATGAATGGAATTTAAATTCTACTACTCTTTCTGCAAAGGCATAAACTCAAAATGTTGCATATTTATATAACATGGGTGATTTGGAGGTCGGTGACTTGGTTGAAGTAATAAAAAATAATGACCTAAGTCCCACTTTGCGGTTTTTTCACAACAAACAAGGAATGATTGTTCGTTTGATTGCAGAAAGCCGACATCTTGACGAACATCTAAAAGAGTGGGAAGTGTTGTTTGCTGACGGAAGGCGAGCGGCTTTTAAACACTACGAATTAAAACTGATTGCGAAAGCAAATGAAAAACAAAAAAACTGACATTTTTGGTATCATATCTTTTATATTTTGTTTTGTGTTTTGTGTGATGGTTTTGGCCTTGACAAATAACATAAAATGTGATATAAATGAACAAGGAACTTTTTATGAACGATAAAGAAAAAATTGTGGCTCTTTTGGAGGCTGCAAACATTGACCACGATGAGTGGAACGAGCATTTGATTGTCTTGGATAATGCTTATGTTGAAATTCATTTTAACTCGGAAGGCGATCTTTTGGACATTGTGGCGGCTGAAGGGGATAAATATGTTTAAGGTTATGGAAAATTTCCCGTCAACTTGCGGCTGTGCCGCTTTCATTAATGCGAGGAAACAATGAACAAAAAACTATTAAATAAAATTTTAAATACGAAAGGCGGTGATTTATTGTTTAAAGCTGTGGTTTATCCGACTATTCTTTGTGTTTCTATGGCGGGGGCAATAATGATCCGATTTGGGAAAAACTAATGAAATATAAACCCAAGGTGGTTATTGGACAACAATATTTGGAGGTTGTTTCAAAAACTGATGGCACTTGGAGCGTGGAGCTTGTAATTGAATCTATGCTTAACACTTATTGGTCACCAAAAAGAAGCCTGCCAATATTAAGATATTCTTTAAATAACTTTGAATCAATGCTTGATGGCGATAGGTTTGCTGATGGGCGAAGATTTATTTATGATAAGATTATTTTTAAACACGATTTAGTGTAAAAAAGAACTTGACATTCTCTCTAGGTGTGGTATAATGTACCTCATTAAAACGTGAGACAAAAATCTCACACAGAAAGGCAACTATGACAAATCAAACAGTTAATTCAAGACTTATCCGCACAATCGGATATAATCCCCTGACGGAGCAACTTTCCGTTACTTTGCAAAAGAGCCCCAACACCACTTATGTGTATCGGAGCGTCGGTCGGAAGACGGCTAATGATTTTGTGGAAGCAAAATCGAAGGGCACTTTCTATAACCGCAATATTCGTGGCAAGTTTACTTCCACTAAGACTGCAAACTAGCTGATTTCTCCTTCTGCGATTTAATGTCGTTGGCGCTGCTGATTAATTTTGGCAGCGCCTTTTTTTTGAGCTTATAATTAAAATTATGGGCTTTGAAAAATTATATAAGAATTTTCCTGAATTATTGCCCGATCCAAACATTATTGAAATCGATGACGGTTGGTATATAATTGTTGAAGATATGTTGAGCGCAATCAAAATATATCAAGAAATGAATCTGGGCAAGAGCAGTTTGATTCCCACCCTTTTTACAAAAATAAAAGCAAAACAAGGCTGGCTTGAAATTGAATATAATGGTGGAGACGATGTGGTGGACGAAATAGTTAAATTTTGCAGAACTCTTAGCTTTAAAACGTGTGAAGTGTGTGGTAAGATAGGGCAACTGTATTGCTCAGAAAAATGGATGCATTGGAGCAATAAAAAAACCTTATGTACTGATCACGCGGTTAAATTGCTTTATTATACATTAGCTTAACTCAGATTCTTCTTGACAAACCCTCATATTTGAGATATACTGTCGGGAGATTTTAATGGCTTGCATGGTGGAAACGGTAGACACGAAAGATTTAAAATCTTTTGCTAATAAGCGTGGGGGTTCAAGTCCCTCTGTGAGCATCTATTCAGAGAAAGGAGACATTTTATGTCAGTTGAAGTAGTTGGTGCCGTGGTTGGTGTTGTAATCGTGGCTGCATTCATTTATATGCGTACACGAAAATAATTAAAAGTAAACAGTTCAAAACAAAAAGGAGAAAAATATGAACAAAAATACATTTACTAAAATTGGAATCGGCGGCATCATCATTGGTGCTGCACTCATGACTGCAAACTATGTGTTTGCAGCAGAAAGTGCTTTGTGGACAAGCATGAACGTTTCGGGAAAACTCTCGAATGGTTTGACGCTTGCGGTGGAGGAGGAGTTTCGGTTCGCTGACCTTGCGGGTCCAGAATTGGCTCGTCAACACACCGAATTTGATGTGGCTTATGCTGCAACGGATTGGCTAAGTGCGAGCCTTGGTTATCGTAATGTAAGTACGGGTGAGCATCGACCATATGTGGGTGTTGGCTTGAATCTCGGTGATTGGGGGCCAATGTCCTTGTCAAATCGAACGCGGATGGAACTTCGCATTACAGATGGCGAGGATTGGCGGGCAAGAACAAGCGTTACTGCTTCAATGACGGGTGATGGTGTTCTTGGTCTAAATCCGTGTGTAAACGAGGAAGTGTTTGTTAATGGCGATGGGCTTTCAGAAAACCGATTGTCTGTTGGCGTATCCAAAAGTCTTATGGATTATATGGATGTTGGCGTTTATTATATGTGGAACGCCTCAAACAGTGATTCGTGGACACATGCTCATGTATTTGGGCTTGACTTGTCAGTATCCCTCTGATTTTAAAGAAAATCTGAGCTATTTTCGCGGCGGCGAGGTTGTAATGACCTCCCGCCGTTTTTTTTTATTCTTCGTCTTATTTAAGAGACTATTTATTGTATCTACGGAGATAATAAATGAAACTTGACAAAGATAAACTTCAACAAATTCTAAATGAAGAGCTTAAAAATGTTGTAAACGAACAATTTCCTCATATAAGTCCGCCTGCGACCAAAATGTATCACGATCCCGAGTTGCCATCGCCAATGCAAGGATTAGGGATGGGGGTGACGCAAGAACCCTCACCAGTTACAGCGCCCATAAAGCCACCAACAGCAAAGAAAAAGAAAAAAGGTCGTTGGGTTAAGGCACCTGCAAAATATTTACGAAACATTGCTAACGACTTTAATAATCGACTGCAATTGCGATGGGGTCACCAGGGTCCAGTTGTTGCAGAACTTCAAAAGATGTTAAAACCTCTTGGTTTTTATAAAGGAACTATTGATGGTAAATTTGGTAAAGGCACACGCAGTGCAGTTTTTGCCTTTCAAAAGTCGCTCGATGATCCGTCCATGACGGGGATGGCACCAGATGGCATTGTGGGTTTTAACACGGCATGGGACTTATTAGATATTATGAGAAAAAAGTGGAAAGAGATCGATCAGAGCCACTATAAGCAATACAAGCACAAACAAAACATCGACACGGCCCGGCGCTGGGGACCAGAGCCCGAAAAACAGTATTATAAAGAAAATCAAAGCAACTTAACAAAACCAAAACTTCAACAAATTATTAAGGAGGAGCTTAAAAGTGTTTTGAATGAAGCCTTACCGGCTGGATGGATTAGATCCCCCGAGCGGAGGAAATTTTATCAACAATGGATTAAAGATCCCCAAAAAAGTAGATGGGGAGTTGGCGGGCGCAAATACAACGACGCAGAAGTTGCTGCTGCTGCGCAATGGACTAAAAGCCAGCAACCAGCAGCAAAAGCCACTAAATCAGCTTTACCTCCAAACGAACTCCATCCACCTCCAGAATCGCGAGGAACCGAAACACCAAAACCTGTGCCACCAGCAAAGAAAAAAGGCCGGTGGGCCGCAGCAGGAACAAAAAGCTTGGCTAATGCAGCAAAAGGAAAAGGCCAACTTCGATGGGGACACAAAGGGCCAGCTGTTGAAGAACTTCAAAAGATACTAGGCGTTAAAGTTGATGGTAAGTTTGGCAGGGGTACATTAAGAAGACTAAAGGCTTTTCAAACAGAGTATGGATTGAAGCCAGTCGATGGTATTGTTGGTCCTGAAACAGCAACAGTGTTAGGATTTAGTGATCAGAAAAAAACTCAAATTAAACAACTAATGAAAGATATAGAACTCGGGAAAAGCGAACCAAAACCGCATTCTGGGGGGGCTGCTGATGGAGCACAAGCTCGCGCTGAGTTTAATAAAGGTATGAGTTTAATTAACGCTGATCAGCCGACTCTTAAAGGTCTTGAAGCTGGCATCGCCGCATTGGAGCGGGCCAATGCCATTAAGCCCCACCCCGACACGGAGTTTAATATCGCATTGGCACAAACGAAAAGATGGAAAACGGTGCTATTCCAACTTAAGCAGCAGGGTGCCAAGGCCGCGCCTCAAAAGAGTGTATCTCAAAAAGCAGCCAAAGACCGGGAGGATCGTGGGAGGTCTACTTATGGAGCATCGAAATATTATTAAAGTGGGTTATAAATGAAACTAACTAAATCAAAATTAATTCAACTCATAAATGAAGAAATAAAACGATCCTTAAATGAGGAAAAAGATTATATGGGCTTAGAATTTGATGATAGTCCCATTCCAGAGGTTGCGCCAGAGGAATATTGTCAAGATAATCCATATGCGTGGGTTCAGATAAGGCACAAAACCGTTCCATGCGAAGGAAGAGTTAAACTTCTTGATAATTTTGCCACAATTCTTGGTTCAGGCGAACAATGGGCTGAAGATATTCTCAATAGACACGATAGACCTGAATCACCAGAAGAGGCTGCCGATACGATATTAAACGAATATGAGAACGCTGGTGGATACGAATACTCTGTAAAAAGACTGGTGAGGCTAATAAATGATGTTCTTGAGGGAAAACCTGCCGATGAGCCGGGAGGACTTGCCGACGACATCGCCAAAACCCTAGAAAAAACGGGTAGAAAAGCTGATCGTGCAATGCGGGAGCGAAATCAAGAGAGTGGCGGTTATTTGCCCCAGATGTATCGCAAGGGATAAATTAAAACTTCTTTAACCTTGTTACACCATCAATTATAGTAACATAAGTCGTATGTTCTGTCCAATCACCTGAATTAACGTATGTTTTGATGTTTTGGTCCTGATCTACCCAAATTAACACTTCTGGTTCGTGTGTATGACCCATAATAAAGACATCTGCTTCATCATTCCACTGAACAATGTCCCAAATCCTCTTTAATTTCATTTTATTGCTGAAAAGGTGTTGCCACCAAGCAGATAAATTCCATTTAAAGAGCCTTTCCAAGAAATCTCGCAGTACACAGATGATTCTAATCAATGTTCTTCGATGAATGATGCCTTTTTCGTATGTATCACCATGCTCTATCCTGTATTTCTTGTTATCTTCCTCAAATTCCCACTTTTCAACGAATTCTACCCCAAATATGGTGGTTCCAATGCAAGATCTAAAGGGAATGTCATGGTTACCCACGATATAAACGACTTTTCCAGGGAAATCGGCCACAAATTGGAAAAGTTTGGCCGATTGCTCGGTAAATGTCGGAATTAAGAGAAAATCGATAATATCACCGGCCAAAATTAGCTCATCGAAGTCATTATTGGCTCGCAAGAAGGCTAAAAGCTCTTTTTCCTTCGAATGAGAGCAACCAAGGTGCAAATCAGAGAGAATTAACCGTTTCATCTATGTATATTCCTTCATTTTATCATTTTTTCGCTAAAAGTGTAATTTTTTTCCATTTTAAGACCTTTATTACTAAATATGCGCCTAAAATGTCTTGACTTCACAAATATGGTGTGTTATCATAGCATATGACAATGAAAAACACGTTCTTGGTGATAGATACGGAAACCGGGGGTTTAAATCCCGAAATAAACAGCATTTTAAGCATTGCTGGGGTCGTTTGGACCCCAAGAGGCGAAATATCTAAGCTTTTTGACCTTTATGTGCAGGAACCGACCCTTAATGTTGAAGATCAAGCCCTAAAAGTTAATAAAATCGACTTGGCGGACGTTTATAAGCACGGGTTAACCCCAGAAGTGGCTGTAGGGTATATCCGGGGCACTTTAGACGCCCATTTTGGCACCAATAGACGCCCAATTCAGCTGGTAGGGCACAATGTGGCCTTCGATTTAGGGTTCATTAGACGGCTTTACAGGCTGGCTGGTGCGAATTTTAAGGATGACTTCCGAGATCGGGCGCTTGATAGCTGCTCAATACTGCAATTCTTAATGATTTCGGGCAAAATTAAGGGTTTTCGAGCTTCTGCGGACGTTTTATTCGAGTCTGCGGGGGTTAAAATCGACGAAAAAGACCGTCATACGGCCCTTGGAGACGCTTTAGCGACCGCAAAATCACTAGATATTCTATTAGATAAGTTTTAGGAGAAACACATGACTGACAAAAAAGATACAAAAAAAGAGGCTTGGGGGCAACTTTTAAGCGAAAAACCGACCTTAACTGAGATAAAACAGTTTTTCAAGGGCAAAGGTGGTGGGCCTGAAGGCGAATCACACGTTATTGACGCAAATGCAGACAAAAAAGAAGGTTTTGTATGGGTCTATAGCACCAACAAGGATGTTGCCAAGATTATCGAGCGTTGTGAAGGCGCAATCCTTGATTATGACTTTTTAGGCAAGGTTGGGGTTCAATTAAAGATTGATCGCAAAGCTTTTCGCGGTATTCATTGCGCATTCCGCAGTGTGAAATAAATTTTTAACTATTTACCATAGAAATATGGCTAAAAGTAAAAGTTACATAATCACCACCCTTTCGGGTAATTTAAATCAACAAAACAAGAGAGTTTTCACCGAGGCAACCCCTGCAAGGCTAAGATTGGCTTATGCGCCATATACGGTCGTAAAATCAAGAAAAGGAAGCCTTGAAGACGACGAAGATACTATTAAATTTCCATTTGGGGCTTATGAGCCCGTTTATGATGAATCTGGCGATTTTATAGGAATCAGAAAAGTAAACCGCGATTAATTTTGGATTATGTCTAAAAATAAAGGTTATATAATCGAAACAATTCTATCTTCTTCAAAAGAATATGGATCTGGCTCCGTTGGGGGCCAAATAGTCTTAAAACAGGCTCCTTTTAGTTTAAGGCCTTATATAGCAAGATTCAGAAAAAGTTGCGTTCCTTATTTGGTGGGATCAAGAACCGCTTTAGATTTAAGGCTAAAAAATTGTGGTAAAACCTTAACTTCCTCTTGTCAGGGCGTTACTTCAACAGATGCCTCTTTTTGGATTACATCGTCTTATAATTGGGCTGATGGGTCGTTGGTAGAGGGAACATATAAATATACTGATTATCCTTCGGCGCGGACTTTTCATACAGGCGGTGTTGAAGGTTTTCAAAGTTCATCAGCGCCGTTTTCGGCCGTATCCCAATCTGTTTGGTCATATTGGGTTAAAAGACAATTTGTAGAAACAATAGATGCGGTCGATTTTTATGCTTCTGCGCCCTGGTGGTCACAACTTAACACCTCTTCGGTTGCAATGATTGCCGACAGCACTTACGGTATGTTTGTAGACACCCCGTTCTCTCTGGGTGGTTATAATAGTTATGAAAATACCGCTAATGGTCAAATTTCAATGGTTTTTTCTGCTGCGAGACCAAAGGATCTTGCGGGAAATGTAACTGGTTCTTATTATTCTATTGTTTCTAGTAGTGGATACCCACTCACTGGTACTTGCTGGTATCATGTGGGGTGTTCATATGATGGAACACAAGCAACTAATAGTGATAGATGCAAATTATTTATTAACGGTCAAGAAGAAGATACAGCTAAAAGCGGAGATATACCACCATATTTAGCTTTTGCCTCTGGTTCAGATATGTATTTTAATTTATTTGCCTTTGGGTATAATGGTTATTCGGGATATTGGCGCGTTTTTCAAAGTGTTTCTGGCGCAATGGATAATGCATCAATATTTTTACATGCCACTGCATCAGCGGCAGACTTTTTAGAAATGTATCAGAATTGTACTCTTGATCCAAGAAACCACTCAAATACTCAACTGGCGTCCAAGGCAACGGGGTGGTGGACTTTTGGTACAACTGTGGCGAGTGATTATCCAAATGTGGTTGACCAAATTGGCTCTGTTGATGGTGTATTTATAAGCGGGTCTACTACAATGATTTCTGGCAATGTTCCATGTAAATATATTTCAAAATAATAAAGGAAAAATTTTATGAATGAAGAAGAAATGGTTAAATTATTGAGCGATGAGGTTGGCATAAGTGAATCAAGAATTTTGCTTAATAATTCCCCAGCGCCTACTGCAAAACCATTTAAAGAAATTTTTTTAGATGCAGCTCCAACGGGCATAAAAATATATTATATACATTCAAGAGGACCATCAATGATATTCCTAAATAATTTTGATGACACCTTAAGCGAATGGTCAACTTGGTATAACTTAAATAACCCTTAATTCAAAATTGTCGATAAATTAATCAAATTTGCTACTTGACGTAGACTCCAAGGTGTGATATAATAATATCATCATTAATTTGGAGGTGACGGGTGACAAAATCCCAAAAGGTTAAGAAAAAAA
>Ga0080013_1002641_pt1 | contig 20605 bp, 26 predicted proteins | sample ETNvirenome_6_85_FD_69236 | JGI IMG/M metagenome (GOLD analysis project Ga0080013, IMG submission 69236) | Marine viral communities from the Pacific Ocean - ETNP_6_85 (SPADES assembly) (version 2) | ecosystem: Environmental > Aquatic > Marine > Oceanic | place: Pacific Ocean | collected 2013-06-19 | reverse complement strand
AATCGTAATATGTACTCAATTTTATTCTCAATATCTCACACAAATCTGAATATATAACTGTATCTTTAAACAGTTTTATATTTGCCATCATCTCTTCTGTCACTGGAACCAAATGATACATACCATCTGTTAAGATAATTAAATCCATTAATCTTTTTTTAGATCGTATCTTCTCGTTCCATTAGTTATAATTTTCCTAAGACCTGGAGCTGCTAATTCTAATTTAGCATACTTACTCCATGCTTTTTTAAGTATGTTCAATTCTAATAAAAGAACTGACCATTGCTTTGGTGTTATATTCTTACTACTTATTGTTATTATTTTTTCTTTCATATATCCTATATAGGATATCTAGGGATATTTGTCAACCCCTACCTTGGCCATTATACGGTTTTTTTCTTTGTTTTTTATTAGGGTTTTTTGAATGCCTTCCTGGTCTCTTTCTTTTAGTCTCTTTATGGTAAGTATTAACCCCCCACTTTGGTGCCTTAGCCATTATTTATCTCTAGTAACTAATTCTATTTTATCACCCGCTGTAACTGCAGGGATATAACTTATTTTCCCATTGATATGTTGTCTTAAATCACTACCACACGTCACACATCTATAAAAATCTGGAGTTATTGATACTAACATAGTAGCCTGCTCACACGTCGGACATGTCCCCGTCACTACTTCCGCATTGAATTTTAGAAACTTTTTTCCTGTCATAAACTTTCTTAGACTTTACCACACGTTGGTGATAACGTCCATCACTTAAATCTTGCGCTATATGGTTTTTTGGTCTATTCTTTTTAAGGAAAAAAGCGTATGCTTTTTTGTTCATTGACACGAAAGACACTCATCACTGTCATTATCAAGGTCAGCGAGAGCTTCTTGTTTGCAGTTATCACTACAAAACATGTCTAATTCTTGTTTAGCTTCGAATTCTTTCTTACATTTATTACAATTTTTTTTCATTACTCTAGGATAAGTTTTTTAATAGTTACAGACCCGTCAATATTTGTCTCTAATTCCGCCATCGATTTCACGCATTGATAGGCTACATTTTTTGAAGTATTACCCCTCATCGCGACACGCTTCCCCTTAAGGCAATCGGACATCGCCGGCTGGATACGTGCTTCCTTAATCTCTCCTTGTACTATCATAAGTAGGGCTACCACTAACTCGGTCAATGTGTACCTCCATTTTTATTTGCTCTTACTTTATCTTTTAGATCTTCAACATCAAGTAAAAGCTTCTCAGTTTGTTTTTGAATAAATTGGATATTCACTTTATTGTGCATCATATCCTCGATTCTTATCTCAATTTTCTCTACGGTTTTATAAAGATCTTCCAATAAAAATAGTTGCTCCTGGTCCACTGGGACCTGCTCAGATTTTTTAAGCAAATCATTTTCAAACAATTCTCTTGATGTCTCCAGCGATACAAGTCTTGCCGTCAATTCTGTGTATGCGAACACGCCGGCTGCGACGAGTAAAATCAGAGAGGCTACCGTTTTCATCGGCATCTGTACAGCTGCTGATTCAGATATGTTTAAAGGTTTATCTTTAGCCATTAGTTATAATTATACCCCGTGTTGCCTTGTTCTAGTTTTTCAAATAGTTTTTTATGTTGGTCCATTATCTCTTCATCCATATCAAACATTTCATCCATCTTCTGATCCATTAATGTGATTTGCATTTCAAGTTTTTCAACTTTATTTTGAAGTACAGCTTGACCTGTAGACAATTCAAATGTTCTAGATAGTGACCATCCTCCTAATGCTATTAAGAGTCCAACTAACAAAGTTAAAATTTTTTCCATCATTACTTGTTTCTCACCTCATTTTCAAAAGACATGTCTGTTGCATGATCTTTTTGTTTTTTATAAGTTCTTTTACATTTGCAATTATCACAGGTACACAATCCATAATCGTCTGCATGTAAATCTTCTTTGCAGTGACAATCACAATGACAATTTTTACACTTACTCATTTTTCTTTTCCTCAATCTCGTAGAAGAAATTATCAGTATCTTCTGTCCTCCATTTACGAGTATCTTCAACATTCCATTCTGAAGTTTGTACCTTCCAATCGGGAATTTCATCTTTAACTGTAAAAGATGGTATGTCCCATATTAATCTATTGTTGGGTTGTGCTGCATAGTTGCCGTTTTCTAACGCAAGTATGTGTGCGCACTTGTGCTCGTGCGGAATTTCAGAATGATCTGTATCTACTATATTACTATCTGGGTGGGCAAAATCAACCGTAAAAAGATATGCACCATGGTACCATTTCTTGTCTTTACCTATGTATTTACCGGCTTGACCGTCTAAAATATCATAACTAGTAACAGCAGGGAAATAAGAAAAACAATTCCAAAGTTGAAGTTCATCAAGTCTTTGATGTGGAACAGTTTCCGGTTCATAACCACGTTGAATAAAAGCCGATATTGGTAACCTATAAAAGACAGCACCATTTTCCATAATACAATGAAAGAGTATAGGGCGTCCTGTAATAGACGCAATTCCAAAGATAACACAGTCTTCAACTTCTCCGTGATGTTTTTTAAGATCATAGAGATATTCTCTCCTGATCTGTGCGTACATCACAGGTATATTTGCGTTTAGATATGACATACATACCTAAAATATAATTGCGCCGATTATAAAACCAACAACACCACCAATGATATATTCTCTGTGCATAAGCCAGTTGTGTTCAATATAATCTTTAGCTTTTTCTATTTGTTTGTTCATAGTTTCCTCCTATTTTATATTACCCCAGTTGGGTCCCGATTCATAGTCTACTTTGTTAGGAACTTCAAGTGAAACTGCATGTTCCATTATCTCTTTTATTTTATCTGCATTATCACTTACAGATATATCTAGTTCATCATGTACCTGAATGTGTGGGATAATTTTTTCTTTATGTAATTCAATCATTGCTTTTTTTGTCATGTCAGCAGCCGATCCTTGTATCAATTTATTTAAAGCTTTATAAGTGTAAGCACGTTTAATCCCTGGTCCGTGTTCCGCGAGCGCTGCATCATGTGTTAATGGTTTATGAATACCAAATTGATTTGGCTCCCATAAATGAAACCTACATAGTCTACCAAGTAAAGTTCTAATCTGACCTCTCTCTTGTCCTCTCTTCATTACAGCATCCATTAACTGTTTTACAAAAGGTACTTTATGATGATACTGTTTAAATAAATCGTCTGACTTTTCTTTACTGACTCCTAGCTCTGCTTGTAACTTGTTTTTACCCATCCCGTAAAACAAACCAAGATTTATGGTCTTAGCTTGTTCACGAGGGATCTCAGCCATGTCTGCCACGATAGTATGGAAATCGGCATCACCTAGTTTATAGGCTTCCAATACTTCGTCCACGCCATAGAGATTCTGTAAAGCTGCATAATGCACTACCAACCTAGGCTCTTGTTGAGAATAGTCAAATACACCCCATGTATGGCCCTCCTCGGGTATAAATAATGACCTAATCCGTGGTCCAAGTTCCTTGTTCCGTGCTGGTATTTGCTGTAAATTTGGGTTTGAGTATGAGAATCGTCCGGTTACTGTTCCACCATTATCTCCTCTTAGCTGATTAATTTCAGCATGAATTCTTCCTTTGTGGTTATGTTTTAATATGGTATCAATGAATGTGGTATGAGCCTTGTTAATTTCACGGGCTTGGGCAATTTGTTTCACTAGCGGGTGGGGGTGATTCTGTAAAAAGTTTTTAGTAAATGATGGAGAATTTGTTTTTTCGGTTGTCTCATATGGTAGGTCAAGTTTTTGAAAAACTTGCGCAATGGATCTCGCTGCCCATATTTGCGTGTCTACTCCAGTTTCTTTTTTTACTAATTGTAAGCATTCTTTTTCTTGTGCAACTAATTGTTGCTTTAATTTGTGAGCGCCTTCTTCGTCTACACGAACTCCTAAAAAACGCATATCAACTAAGCAAGGAAAAAGTTCGGTCTCTAATTCAAAAATAGATTGTATATCTTGGTGAAGTATTTCTTTTTTAAGTTCTTGCCAAAGTTCTAATGTAAGCTCTGCATCTTTTTCTGCATATGCACCTACATAAATGGCAGGTAGTTTATACATTTCTGCCTTGGGGTCAACCCCCCAACTCTTCGCTGCTTCATATAAAGCTGTTTCATTCTTTGTTTTTCCAGTGTATCTTTTACTGCAGTTGTTTAAGTCATAACGCATTTGATTCTCATCAACCAGGGCCGATGCAATCATCGTGTCCACAATAAGACCGTTAACACTTAGACCTAACGCGCGTATCCAACACACATCATACATAGCGTTGTGAAATATTTTTTTAGCTGGTGTATTTAATACACCTTGAAACCATTTTAAAACTTTCTTACGATCCATATTACCACCGCCTTCGTGAGCGATTGGATAATAACCCGACCATCCATGTACAGCTACAGCTATTCCAGTAACATCTCCTCTTCCTGTAATATTACCTGATCCCATTTTAATTAAATCTGGATCTTTAGTTTCTAAGTCAATTGCAATCTCATCATACTTAGATAAATCTGGAAAAGAATCTGGTGGTAACCATTCTGTTTGTGGTGCAAATAAAGGTTTCTGTATCATCTAGTAATTATCCCCCATGAGTTATCTTTCTCTTTTGGTTTTATTTCTTCTTTCACTGGCTCAGGATAGTCTCTATCAATTGCCATGTCAATATAATGTTTTGCTTTTAACAAATCTTCTTTTTGATTTTTTTGTTTGTGCCTACATAAATATTTAATTGCGTTTCCTTCCGCAAACGGAATATTATTTCTATTAATAAATTCTGATGGCTGAATAACCATAGATTTATAGTGATCACCACCTACCTGCTTTTTATAAATTTTTTCTTTCATATATCTCCCATTGGAAATGATTTGTTTTCATCTTTTGGTCTTACAATATGTAAATGTTCCTTGGTCCTTGTTGCACCAACATAGAACAATCTATTCTCATCATCTCTATTACGTTCATAAGCTAGTTGTGTGCTGTGTGTTAAGTCTGGAAGAATAACAACATTGTCTTCTTCTCCACCTTTAACACTATGTATTGTAGATAATTTTATTCTAGCACCTTCTTTTAATGATTCACCATTAGCTCTCATCTTTCTAATATAAGTAATTCTTTTTGAACCTGCGTTATCAAAACATTCATACCATGTTTTTTTAGTATTTAATCCATACCCTTTAGTTAATGCATCAATACCATAGAATGAATCTTTAACTAAAGCTTTAAGTTTTTTCTTATCCCAATTGGTATCACTCATATAGAGTGCAATTTTTTGTATATCTTTCCCATGCATTACTTGTCCTTGTCTTAGGTGTTCCCAGTTAGACGCGGCTTCTTGAATTTGTTTTTCAAAAGATTTTCCAAATCTATTTTCAAAATATAATCCTTTTTCTTTTAAAATATCTTCTAAAGGTTTTAGTTGGTGTCTAGTTCTAGATAATACTAACCAATTACCACTACTCATATTAATATCTTCAAAGTTCCAGTGTTTAGTAATTGATCCTTCATGTGCTTTTGGTTGCCAGCTCTTCGGCAATCTATGTGAGACTCTTTCAATAATTTTCATAGCATACTCATGAATCTTTTTAGGAATCCTGACTGATTGAGTCAGATTTAATATCTTTCCTGTTTGTGTAATGAAAGAATCTACATCTGCTCCGGCCCATCTAAAGATGGCCTGGTCATCATCGCCAGCAATAAATGAATCGTTCGTATTAAAACTATCAACCATATCCCATTGCATACGAGATAAATCCTGTGCTTCATCTATGAATACTACATCAAATTTTGGAGATTTATCAGACTTAACAAAGTCTAATATCATGTCATTATAATCTATAAGTCCATATTCTTTTTTATATCTATCTAATTCATTCGCTATGATTTTAAGTTTTGTGTACTCTAATTTTTGGTTGTGCTCTTTAAGATTAAATTGTTCATCAAGAGTTATGTTTCTAAGTTTAGCTAAATGTATAATACGCAGGTAATCACTTTTAGTTGTAAAGAGTCCAGTCTCTTCTTCATCCCAATCATTATAATCTATTTGTATATTTATTTTTTTACCTAAATCTTCATAATGTCTACGTTGCATTACATTATCTTTATTAATTCCTAATCTTCTAAATGCTAATGAGTGTAAAGTTCTAAAGTATGGAAGGTCATCTTCGGTAAAATTAAATTTATCAATTGCTCTTTCCTTTGCTTCGTTAGCTGCTTTCTTGGTAAAGGCAAAGTAACCTACCTTGTCTGGATCAGTTTCTTTTAAATAATCATCTACTTTATTTAAAAGAGTATGAGTTTTTCCTGTGCCTGGTGGTCCTAATACAATAGTTTTCAAAACGCATCCTTTGGTTTAAGTTGTTTAGGTTTATAAACATCTTCTGGTTTATCAAATTCATTTACTATCATGACACTTGGTCTTTTCTTACCCACATAAATTCTGTCATCTTTACACTCACAATGTTGTACTAATAAATCTTGTGTGGTTTGATGTTTCTCTGGCCATTTTCTTCTTTGTAAATAACCATAATAAAATTTATTAAATATAAAGTGATGTTTATTTTCTGATGTCCAAACATTTCCTAAAAATATTTCTTCTTTATTTGTTGTAGCTGCAGAATCGTTAGTGCAATACTCTTCTAAATGAGATTTTAATTGCTCAATCAAAGATGAACCTGCAGGTGCTGGTATTAATTCTACGTTTGTTAATAAGAGATCTGTATACTTTTCAAATTCTTTTACTGTAACTCTTGGTGGCTTTCTATTAATTTGTTCTGTTACTGTCTTTCTAAATAATCTTTGCTCCATTAAATAATCTATATTATCTAATCTAACTCTCATACCATCCACGTTAACCCAATAGTATGGTTGATCTAACTCTACTTTTTGTAAATCTGTTAATGCAGGAAATACTGATTCTCCACTAATTCCAAACTTTCTAGTTTTACACAACGCTTTGTCACAATGATTACACATTGGTTCTTCATTACATTTAAAACCTAAATCTTTTTTACTGTGAAATTTTATTTTATCTTGAATGACTTTATCTTCTAATGGTGTGGTGAAGTATGTATAATTAAATTGATTTATTTTTTTAGCCCAATCTTCTGGCCATTTTCTTTTTGCATATTGAATGAATTGATAAATAACTCTATCTCTACCATCTTCTAATTTAGTTTGTGTTAAAGATTCTATACATGGAGGACCATCACTAAATTCTGATTCTGGTCTTTTAACTTTTAATTTTTCTAATTGTTCTGGTGTTTGAACTTGTTCATTATACAATAAATAAAAAGTTTCTAGATTAGCAGCTTGTCCATCGTGATCAAAGGAATATCTTGTTGTATCATCACCATTAAAGTATGGTAAGTTTAAAAAATTTCCTGTATCCTCTTCGGATTTTAATTCTATTTGTTTTGGAAATACTTCTGATCCACCATAACCTAATACTGCACTAATAGATAAAAGTTTATCTCTTACTAATTTTGCTTCAACAGGGACTGTTGTAAATAAAAATACATGAGCACCACCAGATTTAGATCTAAATACTATTAGTGGTAATTTTAATAATTTAATTTTGTTAATTAATTTTTTATGATCAAAACCTGCATAGGAATCTATATCTATACAACCCCATCTACATTTGTTTTCATCATTAATAGGAATAACACCAAGACTTGGTTCAGTCCCTTGTAAGTGTTTTTGCCAAAGATCTTCTGTAACTCTTTCTCTTAAGATAAAAGATTTACCCTTTATCTTCTCCCCATCCGCGCCCTTCTTGTCCACATATGTGACACCTCGTGCACGTTCTAATCCTTGGAATATATTTTTAAAATTTTCTACCGACATAAAATTTAAAAGTGGGCGTATCCACTCTCGCTTAGACGCCCACTACCTAGGATTCTTTAGTATGGTGTACTACTTGTTTCCTCTGATCCATGTTTAGCTTGAACTTCACCTTTGCCTACTCGCTCAGCAAAATTCTTAGCTATATCATAGATAGATTTATCAGTAACAGGACCAATCTTAGCTACATCCCATCCAAACCATGTTCCTTTATCGTTAGACATCTGAACAGTCTTTAGATTATAAATGTGGCTGTAAGTTGGCGGTGTAAATAAACCGTTCTTACCCTGTAATTTAATACCCATCATCATTGAATTCCATTTTCTACTCACTTTTAATTGAGTAGCTTTCATTGAAATTAAAGCTGTAGTTGGGCTGTCACCCATTAATATTACAAAATGACTAGCAGTATTTTCTAAATAGTTACCGTTTGGTAATCTATCTTTGAAAGATTTATCACGAGTAGTTGTACTCACAATATCACTATCTGCTTCGTGAATTGCAACCGGTGCTCCAGTGCTTGTTCCACGATCTTGCCACTCTATATATTGTCTTTTGTAAAAGACAGGTATAACATTTATATTGTTATACAACTCATTGGTAACAGTATTGATTATCTTGCCAGGTTCTGCACCTTCGACATATTTTCCGTGAGATTTATTTACCTCCGGAGATAATTGTCCCAAAACTTTTAAGAAAGGTAACGCAAGATCTTCTTGCGAAATGTTTTGAGTACCTTTATTAGCATCAGCTTCAAATAGATTAGTGGCTAATGCTCCTTCTTTTTTTATTGCTACATCATTCATGTTTATTGTTTCCTTTTTATTGTAGTTTTATTTCCAACAAATATGTTGAAAATTTCCGTTGGCATTTCTTTACCTGCCTCTATACGCTCACGGACTAGCGCTTTAAGAGTCATGGGCTCAACCTTCAACTTTTGTGTCGGTTGATACCCACGCTCTGTTGCAAGAGCAGCATAATCAGCTGCCTTGTTATCTTCGTTGCGACCAAAAGACACGAGTATCTCGTTTTTGATTATATCTCCTAGTCCATTGTTACGAAGCCAGTTAAAAGCCGCTTCCTTATTAGCAACACTAATATTAGCACTGTAATGCGGCTTAACATCTACTGAAGAACCATCTATAAGTTTGAGATGGGATAAACCCATTTCACTCATCATAGTTGGAATAACTTCTCCAGATAAATGTTCTAATTCTTTTTTAGTACTTTTCATATTCTCTTCTTGTAGTTCAAGTCTACTTTGTAATGATTCTAATCTTTCAACTTGATCTGCAAGAGACTGAATGTTTTCAGTTTTATTCATTACATTTTGTTGGTCCTCTTCAAAATTTATTTTACTCATCTATTTTTCCTTTCTCATATAGGTTAATTTCAATAGGATAATATTTTCTTTCTTGTTTATCCCATTTTAGTAAGTTGTATTTACCATTTGTCATATCAGAAACTATAGAACAAGCGACGCCTATTATAGCAGGATCTCCTGTTAATAATAAATAATCTTTTGGTTTATAGTTTGCTAATTCTTTTCTAAGTTTAAAAATAAGTGGGCCCGGAGAAAAAATTATCTGAGACAACTCTGGTAATAAAAACTTAAATGTACCATAGTGAGCAGCTCCCAATATATTTATTTTAGGTCTACCTTCTTTCGTTCCCGGAATTTCTTGAATTATGTGAACGACAGGATTACTTTTTTCTTCTGTGTTATCTTTAATAAATTTCATTAATTATTTTCTTTCATGCTTGACAATATAATGATTAAGAATTATATTGTCAACTAGAAAGTAAAAATATTATGAACTATAAATTTAAGACAAAGCCTTACGCGCATCAATTAACTGCGTTAGAAAAATCGTGGAATAGAGAAAACTATGCCTATTTCATGGAAATGGGTACAGGTAAAACTAAAGTACTCATAGATAATTTAGCTATGCTTTATGATAAAGGTAAAGTTAATGGTGCTTTAATTATTGCACCAAAAGGTGTTGTAGGTACTTGGTATAATCAAGAAATTCCTACTCATTTACCTAATCACATTGAGAATGTGACTACTTTATGGCAGCCCAATATAACTAAAAAACAAAAAGAATCTTTAGATGAAATATTAAAGGTAGGGGAAGAACTTCATATTTTAGTTATGAATGTTGAAGCATTGTCTACAAGTAAAGGGGTAGATTTTGCCACAAGATTTTTAAATTCACATAGACCCTTAATAGCTATTGATGAGTCTACTACTATTAAAAATCCTAAAGCTAAAAGAACTAAAAATATTATTGATCTTTCTAATCTTGCAAAATACAGAAGAGTTATGACAGGATCTCCTGTTACTAAAAACCCTTTAGATTTATTTACTCAATGTTATTTTTTAGACCCTTATTTGTTGGGGCATGAGTCTTATTACTCATTTAGAATGAGATATGCTATTATGAAAACAGCTAATATATCAGGACGCCAAATACAACTGGTATCTGGATTTAAAAATTTAGGTGAATTGTCTGAGAAATTAAAACCTTTTTCTTATAGGGTTTTAAAAGAAGATTGTCTTGATTTACCGGATAAAATTTACATGAAAAGAAACATAAGTTTAACTCCTGACCAATTAAAATTGTACGATCAAATGAGAAAAGAAGCATTGGCTACTTTAAATGGTAAAACCACTACCACTGTAAATGCTTTGACTCAATTAATGAGATTACAACAAATTACTTGTGGTCATTTTACAGCTGATGATGGAAGCACTCAGTCTATTAAGAATAATAGAATTACTGAATTAATGGATGTTTTAGAAGAAACCGAAGGAAAAGCCATTATATGGGCTCATTACCAATATGACATTACTAACATAATTAAAGAGGTTATTAAGGTCCATGGTCCGGGCTCCATTGTTGACTATTATGGATTAACTCCTCAAGATGAGAGACAAGGTAACATTAAGAAATTTCAGTCCGACCCTAAGTGTCGGTTTATCGTTGGAACGCCGGCTACGGGCGGCTATGGGATAACTTTAACGGCTGCAAACACCGTAATCTACTATTCTAACGGATATGATCTTGAAAAAAGATTACAGTCAGAAGATAGAGCACACAGAATTGGACAAAAACGATCTGTAACTTATGTCGACCTGATGTGTGATTCAACGGTGGACGAAAAAATCGTAAAGTCTCTCCGTAAAAAAATAAACATAGCATCAGAAGTTTTAGGAGAAGAGTTAAAGTCATGGATTTAGTAGGATATACGCGTGGGGCGCGCTAGAATTTTAGGATACGACTTTTCCGCCGGACCATTTCATCTCAGGTAGGCCGTTTTCGTAACTTTTCCCATCGTAAGTCAAAACTTGTTTTCTGTTCGCACCTTTTTCATTGTACGACACGTGGACCCAGCCCCCTGCGGGATCATCTTTTTTGTAGAACTCGAGGATCAATTGATCGAAGTCACAATTATTTTGAATCCAATAAGCTGTTTGAATATTAGGCACGCCTGCTATTTCGAAGTCGACCGCTTGGCCTTTAGCATGCTGACTCGTTTTTTTCGAGCCGATGGCTTCGCAAAGTGCTTCCGATCTGTAGCCAGAGGTAACAGTAATGGGTTTATCAAACTTCGCACGAACCGGTTCCAATATTTCATAACATACATTCTCCAAGTTTTTAATGTCGCCAGCTCCTGGGGAATTGTCTATTCCTTTTCGAGTAGCGGTCATTGATTTAGTAAACTCTTCTAATTTAAAATGTTTTGATAGTTGCATGATTTTTTATTTTGTGATTAATGTAAATATAACATATCCCATTCCTGAGATCAAGAAGCCTACAGATACCAATAGAATGCTTTCAATTCTATGTATTTGTTTTTCAATAGAATGAATTTTATCATGAGTTTGTTTCTGCATAATTCTGCATAACTTTTCATGTGATTCTATTTTTTGTAAAGCATTTTGTTTAGCCATTATACTGTTACATTCCTTTGTTTACGTCTTAACGCTTTTTCTGTGTTAGACAATAACGCCTCTTCAGTTGTTGTCAACCCTGTATCTTGGTTAATATTGCTTGGTAATGATGAAGTTTTTACAACTTCTTCTGAAACATCAGTTGTTTCAATTGGTATATTAGGCTTCACTAAAGAAGATGTTTTACCAAAATAAGGAAGTTTTATATCTCGGTCTATTCGTTTTTCTTTTTGCTCTTGTTTTCTCTCAATATCTTTTTGTTTTCTCTCAATATCTTCTTCTAGTTCTAATTGTTTCTTTTCAATCTGTTCTTTTAATTTTTTCTGATAGTATAATATTCTTAAGTCTCTAGGTAATTTGAATCCTTCTATTCTATCTTTTTCAGATAAACCTAAAGGAAGTTTGTCCCATTCTTTTTCTATAAATTTTAATTGTTTTTTATTTAAAAAATCAGCAACACTAAATCCTGTGTTATTTTTTCTATTAAATTCATTTACGATAACTTCAAAAGTTCCTTCATCAAATTTAGGCACATTAGTTGACACAAAAACTCCTTTCATTAAACTTTTTACATCTTTTTTAGAAAAGCTACCTCTATTTAATAGAGTGTTTTCAATTTCTTTTTCTGTGTAACCCATTCCTCTCATTAATTCTATATCACTATAGGCTTGAGACCATGCCTTGTAATAATTTAATTGTAATCTTTCAAATAATTTAGGAACAGCCTCTGCTGGATAACCATTCATCATTAAACTTTTATCGTCGTGTAATCTTTGAGTTACAATAGCATTATTTATAAATTCCTTTTTTGCTCTTCGTAAATCACCCACTGATTCTTGAACTATAAATCTAAAATTAGATAATGGATCTACTTTAAATATACTTACACCACTTATTGTTTTACTAACTTCTAACATAGGATCCATTTCAATTTGTTGATTACTATACTGACCTTGAAAAGATTTAATAATTTTTTCTACGTTTTGAAGTGTTGTAGGTAGGGCCATATCATAAACATGAGTCATAGCTTCTAGCCATGGATTTTCACCATGAACATAATTAATTTTATTATTATTAGAAATACCATATTTATTTGGCATAATATCCCAAATAGTTTTAGCAGCAATAGACGGACTAACAAAAGGTTCAATACTTCTATATATTGATTTTGCAAAAGCTTCGGCATATAAACTAACATTACTTTGGTCTACACTTGGTCCTTCATTAATCACGCCTGCAAAAACTTTAAATGGAGTTTGAATATCAGCGTAAGGATACATTGCATCAAAATCATAAGCGTACCAAATTTTTAATTTTTCATCCCAACTTGTAGGAATAATAGTGTGGTATTTCATGTAGTCTGGAGCAAATCTTTTTTTCCAGTCTTCTATCATTCGACCATCCATTCCTGTCATGTATAAAGCTGTGCTGTACAGAGTCGGTCCTAAAGTTAAAGCTGTAGTACTAAAACCAATTAATCTTCTTGCTCCCATTTGTCTAATATATGGGTTGCTTGATGCCAGTTCCTTGTTACCTCTACTTAAAATTTGCCAAGAGTTTCTCCACATTTCAGAAGTAAAACCAACAAAGTTACCCATAATAGGTATCTTTCTAATATTCTCTACCACTCTAGGCACCATAGAATAATTAGGATACATTTGTCTAGTTTGAATACCAGCAACTTCTTTTATGGCATCATCTAGTGTCTTTAAATTTCTACCGTTTGTGCCTGCTGTACTACTTCCAGCTTTATAAGGGTTCCATTTATAACCTTCTACTTCATCAAAATATTTTTTAACATCATCTAAAGTTCTAAATGCTGGTTTTAATTGAGACTTAGTAAATTGATAACCAAATAATTTCCAAATGTTATCCCCTAGTTGATAAGCTTCAATTGCTTTTTGAACTACTTTTCCTGCAGCTCCTTTGTTTGTAAACATCCATTTAAACACTTGATCAGATGTGCTATCAGAAAAATTAAGACCTTGCTTTAAAACATTCTTAGTAGCAGGATCTATTATAGATTTACTCGTTCCTCCAATGACTTCAGGTATCAAAGCTTCTAGTTCTCTTGCAATTGTAGAAGAGTCTAAGGCTCCTGCTTCCATTGCTTCTTCTAATATTTCTCTTAAAGCTTTTGGATCATCAGCTTCTCCTAGCATTTGTTTAAATAACATTTCAAAGTTATCGGCAACTGACGCCCCTGTTCCCATATGTCCATTAGACAAAGCAAAAGCAGCAGCTGTTGTTATGTTTCTCATTTGAGTCATTATAGATAAAACTGTTTTATTCATTTGCACCGTAGCCTTGACCGCTAATGCGCTTTTGAAGAAAGGTACTTTTAAAAATACATCCATTAATACATTTGTATCTGTTATAGCCTTAGCCATTTCTGGTAATGCTACCATGTCAGAACCATCTGCGTTTCTAAATATATTGCTTAAATTTGTATTATAATTTGACTTAATGTTTACAGGAACTACTTCTCTAGGTGATAAAATACCATTATCAGCAGCCCATTTTTGATAAGTTGCTCTATCTTTAAATAACCATTTGTTCTTTCCAAATCTAGTTATATCTTTAAAGGCATTATAAGAATGCAATGTATGAGCTTGTTCTATAATTGTATCTAGAATAATACTTTTAGGATCGTTGACTTTACCTAATAATTTAGCAATTTCATCTGGAACACTTTTTGGATCTTTAAATATATTACCAGGTAAAACACTAGCATCCCCAAGCGCTTTTAATCTAGCAGATGCCGTGCTTCCTTCCGTAATACCCACTTTTAATAATTGATTAACTTCTTGAGTAGCATTAGATATTAAAGTGTTTCGTTCTGATCTACTTAAGTTTCCAAAAGTCTCATCTAATTTTTTATTACTAAATTTTTTATATTTAGATAATTGTTTCATTTTATTTCTTACAAAAAATTGAACTGCATTTTCAAAATTTTCTTTAGTAGGACGGTAGTTAGAATTTCTAAATATTTCATAACTTGTATGCAAATATTTTCCCATATTATCAATAATAGTTTTAGTTACATCAGTGGCATCATCTTTAATTAAAGGTAATAATTTTTCACTTTGATTGTCTATTAAATCTCTTAATGCTCGTGCATCAAACCGCAATTCTTTTGGTAATCTTTTTAAAGCATCTTCATATTGTCGGGTTCCTTTTTTTCCTGCTGTTTTCATAAACTCTAAAACATCAGCCCATTTACTTAATGCTCTTACAGAAGTAGAGGTGTTAAAAATCTTACTGCTCAAACTTGCATCTACCATTTTATACATTAAACGATCTAAATTTTTCATATAACCGTCTGCTAATTTTGTAGCTGTTCTAACATTATTTTCTATAGATCTAATGGCTTCTGCCGTCGGTTTATCAAATTTAAAATTAGACATAAACCTAGAGTACACTGCTTCAAATCTCTTCATCCAAGCTCTACCTAATGACGAACTTTGTACATCAGAAAATTTCCATAAATCATATTTTGGAACCCCTAATTTAGTTAATCCTTTTTTAGCACTTTGATTTACAACTCTAAACCATCCTGGAATAGAAGTTATATCTTTAGCAAGGTTTTTAATTCGAGCTATATTTTTAGCTGCACCTTTTAAATTGTCTGTCTTAGTTCTTGTAGCTAATTTTTTTTGCCATTCCATCATAGGGATTTTAAATTCTACTCCACCAATTGTTAAAACTTTTGCTGATTCTTTTGTTCTTAATCCAGTTTTAGGATCAATTTTCATTACTCTTGACCAAGGATTAGTAATGGCAAGAGGCTGCTTAGCTATATCAAAAGTTAATAGTTTAATAGGTGTTGTGTATAATGGTTCAACTCCATAACTCAATATCTTACCACTTCCAAAAGCTAAAGTTTTTAAAGCTTTACCTGTTAAAGTAAGTCCTCCAAAAATAGCTGTTCCTTCTGCACCAAATTTAAGTTTATTTCTTAAAACTGCAGCAGCTCTTTCTTTACCACTTAGTCCCTCAAGATTTTCTGCTCTTTGATTAACTAATTTTTTTTGTATCCAATTACCATCTTCTTTAGCAAAAATGTCAGCAATTGTTTTATTAGCTTGACCTGATACAACCATATCTCCAATCGCTGCAGGTAGCACATAATAACCACCATACTTTGCAATATCTACTCCGTGTTTTCCTACGTTGAAACCTTTTACTTTAAAATCTTTTGCTTTAGTAATTGCTTTTTTAGCTAATTGTTTTGATGCTCCTTTTTTAATTATTTTTTTTGCAATAGTACTTGCTACACCATAACCAAATCCATATTGAACAAGAACAGAAGTAAATTTGGCTAGACCTCCTTCACCTTCTCTGTACACTTCATCTAAATCAATTGCAGGTAAGGTTTTTTCTAATTTTTCTAAAGCATTGTCGGTTAACCCTGTAAGGTCTCCTAACACTGCAACTAATTCTGCTGTTCCTTGATAAGCATTATATAGTCCTGTAGCAGGACCAACTGTCATTTGACCAATAATAGATTCTTTTACTTTTCTTTCTGCAATTTTTCCTTCATTAGATTTTTTTCTATAAATTAAATCATATCTTCCTTTACCAAGGTATTGAAAGTCTGCCCATTTACCCATGTCGTCTGGATGAGCGAGTGCCTCCACTACTTTTTTATCTGTTAAATCTATAGGGTTGCCTTCAAGAACAGAGTCAATATATTTTTTAACAATGGTAGTATCTTTATTAAAAATTTGAAGAAGTCTATCTGTCTCAACTGCTACTGAACCTGGAACGTTATCTAATTTTTTTAGATAATCTTCTTCAAGAATAGCAGAAGGATTATATTTTTTTTCTTTTTGTTTTAGTCGATCGTTTTCTAGTTTTTCTCTAGTATTTTTAATCCAAGGAATGTTTCGTATTTTCTCTAGAAGACTTAAGTTTTCTTCAGCCATTTAATCCCCCTAAACTTGTTGTGCGTCTATTACTAATTCAACTCCATATTTACTATTAAAAGCTATTACGTCTTCTTGGGATTCTATCTGAGCAAAATCTTCAAACGCTTGAGGATTGTAAGCTATTAATGAAACAATATCATCAGTTATTTCTTGAGGTAATCTAGCTCTTAATAAAGCAAAAGCTTCTCCACCGTCGCCTAATCCAGACCCTTGTTCCATATTGTTATTCATGTCACCACTTGCAACTTCAGTAGCACTTGCTTCTATCATTCCGTCAGGTATCATTTCTGTTTGAGTAATTTCTTCCGCATCTCCTGGCATCAACGGTCTCGTACCTTGATATAAACCAACTCTTCCCCCAGCAGCTTTAGCTATTACAAATCTGTTACCAGTTAGCTTAGCTATCAATGCATCAATGGCCTCTTTAATTTGACTTGCTTTCATGTTTTCTAAAACTTCTTCTGTAGAGTAAACTTTAGCTGCGTACTCGGCTGCTCTTGCTTCACTCCAAAAATTTTGTCCTAAGGCTAAAGTATTTAATGCTTCAATCTCATCTTTTATATGTTGAGGAATACCCCCTTCAACATTTGCGTAATCTAGTTTTGCTTTTGCCAACATGTCTCGAGCCTGTTCTACAAGTTTCTTTTTAGCATCTACATCTAATGGTCTTACTCCTGCTTTAGTTATTGCAAGATCACTCTCAAATTTTTCATCTGCAATAATTTTTGCTTCTCTAGATTCTAGTGCAGCCAATTCTGCAAGGTCTCGTTTTTCTTTTCTTTCGTTTCTAACTTTATCTATCATTTGAGATTGCTCCCAACCCATTTCACCCGTAGTTTTATAAGAACCATCTTCATGTTTAGGGTTAGCATAGACACCAAACGATGAAATTATATCATTTACCTTTTCATAAGGTTTAGGTGCAAAAATTTCTTCTCTTTCGGTAGCGATAATTTCTCTAGTATCCCCTGCATATCCGCCTGGGTGCTGTACTAATCCTCTTCTAGGTGTATCTAAACCTGAAGTGATACCAGTTCCTTGAGCCTGGTAACTTGGGCCTCCTCGCTTGAACATCGGTCTTTTTAAAATTCTATTGTACATAATTATTGATCGTGCAGGTTAGCTAAAACTCCTTTATTAACATTGGCTTGATTATAGCCTCCTCCCATTGGATTAAATCCTTGGAATCCACCCATAGTGTTATACATATTTGCAAAGCCACCAATACCTTGTACCATTGGACTTGATGTAAATTTCTGTGTAGGTGATCCAGGCATTGCTCCAGCTACAGATCCATATAAGTTTGCTACATCTGTCATTCTTTGCATTGGTAATTCATAAGCTTGTTGATTAGCTAATGCTAACTGGTTAAGTTTTTGTTGTTCTAATTGTTGATCAGCCATTCCTAAAGCTTCTAAGCCTGCTGCTTCTTGAGCTTGGGCTGCAGGAATTCCCTGCATCATTTGTTGTAAATTTCCTAATTGTTGTTGCTGTTGTCCTAAGGCTTGTTGATATCCTTGACCATATAGACCGGCTAACATAGCGGCTCTGTTTCTGTCTGAGTCAGCTTGATACTGTCCCATTTGCATTCCTGCTCTCGATCCACCAAAAGCATTAGACATTGCTTGTTGTTCTCTAATGTCTTTTCTTCCTATACCAGCTTGAAGATCATAGTCTTGCATAGTTGTGTCTATGATTTCCTTTTGGTAAGGTGACATAAACTGTTGATAACCTTTAGAAGGATCTAATAAATTTTGTGTACTAATTTGATCTAAGTAAGGTTGATAAGATGCAATCCCAGTTCCCCCAGTAAAACCGGTAGTCATTCCTGTAGCATCTCTTTGGATAGATCCAAGGCCTGACATGTCCGCAACTCTTTGTTGAGCTGCTTGTTGGAATGCTGTTTGACCTGCAACTTTAGGAGTTAATTTTCCTACATCAATAGGAGTTCCTAGTTGCCCGGTACCATATTTAAGTATCTCTTTACCGTAAGGTTGTAATGTTCCACTTGGTAATAAACCAGCTGTGCTGTATTGATCTGCCATTATGCTGTCATCCTTTTAGCTTGTGGTTGTGCTTCTAAATTTTTCATAGTGTCATACATTCTTTTTGCACCTTTATTAATGCTTCCACCGCCTGCAGCTCTTACTGCATCAGCTGTGAATACAAATTCGTTTTTAGATAATCTTGCTGGGACATCATCTTTTTTTTCATAAGCTCCAATTGGAACAAAGCCACCGTTAAATCTGTAGTCTTTTTCCATACCACCTAGATTCATGATGCCTCCTACATTTCTTTTAACTCTACCACCTTTTCTTAAACCAATGACACCACCTGTAGCCATATACTTAGTTTGAAACTTTAACATTTCTTCTTGGAACATTTCTAATTCCATTTCATTAAGTTGATTATAAGGTTTATTAAATAACTGCATAGACATCTCATTTTGAGAGTCTCCCATACTAGGTGCAGATGCCATCTGATTTTCTCCTTGAGGAATTGGTGCTTCACCTTTAATCCAGTCTCTCCAACTACCGTCTTGAAAGAACATTTCAAAATCAAATTCAAAAATAGATTTATCTGGAGTACTCATTTGATCCCAAATCATCATAGCGTTTGCTCTGTCGCCTTGACCAGTATTATAAAAAACTTGTTCACCTATCTCTACTCCTTCTTCTTTTTGAAGATCGTATGGAGTTATTACTTCTTCATCCATTTCTAGGACTTCTGTCTCACCCGTTCCTTGATAATACTTTTTACGAAGACCACTAATACCACCATGTTTTAAACCAGTGGCTGCTGTGTAGTCTGTAACATCTGCTTTTGTACCTGGAACATTTGAAACTGTCATAGGTGTTAAGTTTAAATCTATTGCTGCTCTAGCTTCTTGTCCTGCTTCTTCTGCAGCTTTTAAATAATCATCGTAAGCAGCTTCTTCTAATTCTCCCCTTTTCTTTGCGTCTTTATAATCTAAATATCCTTTAATTCCTGAACCAGCCATTTTAACAAGTTCAGTAGCATTGTCCTTAGCCCAATTCCAAATACTTCCTAACCAATATCTTTTTCTTCCGGTCTTAGTATCCATGATACCGCCGAAAGCTGCTGGGACTCTATGTCTGTGTGAACGTGCCATATTCTATTTCCTAAGTGTATGATTATATATTAAAATCGCAGGGATTATACCTGAATTTAGCAGTTTACTTAATTTTTTCGTCATCGTCAACATCATCTTATAGGTTACTTTTAGTGCCTAAACCAAGGTCTAAAACCTTAACATTAACATCTCTTCTAAGATGCTCTCTTTTAGTGTCTGTTTCTGGGTTATCTACATCAGCGTCTGCTTCCGCATCTGACATATATTCTTTACCTGTTTCAGTATTAGTTAATGTAATCTCTACTTCAGGGGTAATAACGTGTACCTTTTTACCGTCTATTATTTGATATTCACTCTTCGCTTCTTGTTCTTTAAAGGGCATATTTCTCCTATGTTCTGCTCGTTTGTAGTACCGCAGCTGTCATCTTTATAACATTTCCTGTGGCACATTTCATCCTAATTATATCGCCTGCTTCTAGGATGAGTATATTATTAAAAGTCAAAAGATCAACTCCATCACTAGCTGTGACATTGGCTATATCATATTCATAATCAGTAGTAGATGAGGCATCATATATTTTAATCTCTACATCTAGGGCTGACCCATGAGTATTAAAAAGCTTTATTGTTTTAACAATAGATGTAGTCTCAGCTGGAGCTGTATACATATCATCAAATGAACCTGCAGAGGTTACTTTAGCTTGGATATTTTTATATACGTTTGCCATTATGTTAAAAAGAAATTAAACCTTTCTG
>Ga0080013_1002640_pt1 | contig 20614 bp, 23 predicted proteins | sample ETNvirenome_6_85_FD_69236 | JGI IMG/M metagenome (GOLD analysis project Ga0080013, IMG submission 69236) | Marine viral communities from the Pacific Ocean - ETNP_6_85 (SPADES assembly) (version 2) | ecosystem: Environmental > Aquatic > Marine > Oceanic | place: Pacific Ocean | collected 2013-06-19 | reverse complement strand
GTGGCTCTCTAACCGTGAGGTCAAAACCGTCCGATCCACCATACAGGGGCATGGTAAACTTGCCCCAGCCGGCATTACAAAGATCAGTAAATGAACTAGAAAGCAGCCTGCTGTTACTGGGATTATTGCTAACATAGATTCCAGCTGCAGTTGCAGATGTACCATCTGTTCTAGAGCCAGAGGCGTGCACCAAGTGATAGGCGTTAGTGCCAATTGTTGATCCGCTAAGATTGTCTAGTGTGAATACCTCTTGAACCAAGTAAGTTCCAGCATCATAAGTGCTAGCTCCACCTGCTTCATCAGCCTTTTCTCTAAGAATGTCACGAACTGAAAAATCAAAAGCTCGGCTAGACCCAGCTCTCAGAGTATCAATACCCCAGTAAGCGTCAAACCTGCTGGACAAACTAGCGTCGTTTGATGTTGATCGCAACGATGAAGAAGGGATCTGTACACCAAACTGCAGTAGTCCACCCATGATCAGCGCCTGCGCTTTGGCCAGCCCGCCAGCAGCGCTGGTGCCAACCATAACATCACTTGCCAAGGTGGCCAGAGCTATACCAGCTGCATCTTGAACTGTACCAGGAGGACTAAAGGACTGAAGGTTCGCCGCCCCACTAACAAAAGTAAAGTTTTTGTACTTTGTTGGCAAGTAGAATCCAGCCGGTAGAGACTCAGCATCAAGACCAACACCGCTCTCTAACTCTGAGGTTAGCTCAAGTCTAATGTATCGAGACCTATTTTCATGTTTACCAAGCTTTCTTAATCTATTGTCGCTATCACTAAACTCATAGCGAACAGTTCCAATCCTCGCACCAACAAAGTTAGAAGAGGCGGGATCAAGACTTAGGTTATCAAACCTTTCAAGAACTCTTGGGCTCGCATCTGTATCCTTAATATCTCTAATCACAATAGAGAACGTTCCATGTGTCTGGAACTGATTCCTTGGCGGTGAGATATTATCAATAGAAATTTTTAGATTGTTCTGGTGCCACTCGCCAGAATCAAGCCCAACAAACTTGAACAGCTTCTGAGCGTTTTCTGGCTGATAATCACCAGCCGTGCCCAGATCCTGCGCAACAACCCACCCAGACTTTCCAGGCTGAGCGCCAACTGTATTTTTATGGTTGTGCCCATTAAAGCTGCCACTATCTAAAACAACAGTCGCTCCAAAATAGGTTCCTGTCGTCACTTGACCGGGAAGTCCTGCCTTTGTAACATATTGTTCAAAGGTTTCTCCAAGGAAATAAGTTTTACCACCCTGGCCGGATGGGACTCCAACTGTTGAATTCCTAGAAGTTAGGGCAGGGTTTGTATTAAAAACCTTTCTAATGAATTTGTCAGAATCTCTATCAAAGTTAAAAGTAATTGTCTCGCTAGGTGATGCTGAAGTGGGCCCACCAATATAAATGTCCATTTTGAACTCTGGCTTAGTGTTGATTGACTCAACTAGGACACCATGCGAAGAGGTAACCTCAGAGCCTGCGCCATTGCAAGCGATGGCACCGCTAAGCGATAAGCGTGTATCCGCATCTGTTGTATAGAAGATGGCAGCCAGAGAGCCGGTTACGGTGCCGGCGCCAGAATCTGGTGTTCCTCCAGAAGCAGAGGGGGCGACAATCAATCCGTAAGCACCACCACCAGTTGTTGCTGCATATGCGCTCCCAGACCATCCAGCTTGACCAGCTGTGGTTGCATCATCATGAGGTGTTCCAATTAGTCTAAATACATTAACTGGTCCGTTGTTTCTCAAGTATGCCTGAGCAGCGTAAGCGGCGTACAGGGGTGCTGTTTTGTTTCCCTCTCTCCAAGCGTCTCCGCCAACACCACCGGGGTGTGGAGATCCAAACACCTCTAGAAACTCTGAAAAAGATTGAACCTCTACTGGTCTCATTGTTGGACCACGTTCAAATCTACCAATAACTACTGGGCCACGCTTTTCAGGTACTCTAGGTCTTCTTGACTGGTCAATCTCTTTAATAAAGACTCCAGGTGAAACAAATTTAAATCTTCTCTCAGACATTATGAATTATCTCCCATGATGTAAGATTACTTACTATATCGTCTTAATAAATAGTAGAATGCGGGTCAAAAAGAATTCTACTCTCTATAAAATCCATTCTTACGGAGGTATTCGTTGATATCCCCCTGGATAACTCTTTCTCGGGGTATTTTTACATCAACAAAATTTTCTCGTTTAACAATCTTTGGACGCTCTTGATTGTCGCCTTCGCCGACAATATATGCCAAGACTTTGATTTGAACTGTTGTCTGGTATTTTCTCTCTTCGCTGGAAAGATTAGAGGCGTTGTTTGCTTGCGTAAATTGTTGCTGAATAAAACCTTCATAGAAGTGGCCGTCCCTTCTTAGGGGAAACGAATTTATTGTATTTGTTCGGGTTATAAACGGAGTTAAGATCTCATTCATCTGTTGCTGGTATTCTGTGTAGAGAACAACGTTATACATCACCTGAACATATACCGGGACAGGTATCGTTATTGTCTCGTATACTGTTTTCTTGGCCACCCCATCCCGGTGATTCGTCTGCCCATATAGTCTTTTTGACCTAGCGTTTTGATAATTTCTAGTCTTATCCTGCTTTATTTTACGAGCTATGGTTATCGTGCCGCCTTTCTCATCAGCTTTATTTACAGGAATATTTGAAAAAATAGTGGCTCGGTCACTTAAATCTTTTGTTATACTAGCCCTCTCAATGCTTATAACAGGCTTAATAATAACTCCAGAGTCATCTCTAAGTTCTTTCTTATTTTTAATTTGATATGATCTCTCCGCAGAGGTCCAAACGATTGGTACCTTCTTCCAGCCTTCATTCGTGGTACAGAAGATATTCAAAGCTTGATCAACGTATTCCGTAAGGGCCGCATCTATCGTTTCTATTGTAGAAGGCTCGAAGGATACTTCTTTTACATTTTCTTCTTTATGCTCGGATATACCGTCATTATTTACACTACGTGGCATCAAATAACCCCTTTCTCGCTCTTACGCATTTAGCTGATATTTCAATGCGATGATCAATCTGGCCAAACAATTGTTTAGGCTCACTCAAAGTAACTATCTCATAGTAGATGTTACCATATAAAACAAAGTCACCTTCACGGACAAAAAGATCCTGGTCTTCGGTCAAACGTCGTTTATGGAAGTGGACTGTAATTTCTGACACCTTATCCACACCGTAGCCAGTATCCGTCTTCGTATCAATGCCCTCCCAACGGACGAGAGCATATACTCTCACGGGGGGCAAAAAGGTTTTGCAGATTGCTTCACCATACAAAGAATGAAAATTTGTATGTTCCAAGCTTATTGGATAATACAATACTTGCTGCCCGATGACCCTTTCAATAAGCTCATCATTAACTTGCTTAACAAGGTCCCGTTCTTTTGCGCCCAAGAACATCGGGGGTGGGGGCTGATCTGGTTGTGACCACTGGTCGTCGCTCATCTAAATTACCCCACAAAAATCGTCATTGGAACGTGTTGTTGAACTTTATTTGTAGCTTCCATCTTGGCAGCTTCGTTCTCGGCAAGCCTCGTATATACTAACTCATCAAGGATTGTCTTCAGCTCCTCTCTTAGCTTCTCCTGCTCGGATTTTCCCTGCTCAATCAACGCACTGTGGTTTAGTGTAACAGACTCTCCGGGAATTGGGACTGTCTGGAATTTTCCACGCACTTGGCCCAGCATCTCCTTGCTAATCGCCAAGGCGAAGCGACGAATCCACTGCTTGCCGATAGAATTAATATTCTTATATGGTATGTTAGCAAACGGTAAAGTGTTTATGTTGTTAATCCCATCTGCGCCATTCTCACGATTAGAGTCCTCGGCCCAAGGATCGGTGGGGACGGAAAATTCAACCCAGATATTCTCTGGGCTGTATTTTGTTGGTCTGGGATATAATCTTATTTTATTATTTCTTATCTCATATGAGTAGTGAGACAATCTCGTATATACAGAATCGTCAAAGGCCATGGCCTGCAATTTGTTTTGCCACGCTGGAATAAGCTCAAAGCTAGAATCATCACTCCACTGGCCATAATTGTGAAGGTTTCCGACAACACTTAGGCCACCATAATATCCAAAAAATCTCCACATAACATAGGGAGACTTATAATATACTTTTCTAACCAATACCTTTTTATTGTCAATTTTATTATAAAATTCAGAGCTAGCAGTTAATGATGCTGAATACACAATCGTTTGTAAATCGTAATCCTGAATTCCCCCCGTGACTACAATCGACGCCGAATATATTGTTTCGCTTCCACCAATTCCCACATTAGCTCCGACCGCCTCAGATACTCTTTTTGTATACCCATAATCAATTCTAGGTAACTTAAGAGCAACGTTGGTGCCGCTCAAGCTTGAAGAAAGCTCGCCGGCTTTTATTTGACCATCATGATCAAAAGTTCCTGTACTTGCCCCTAGGACATCAGATAGAATATTTTTTGCTTGATGAATGTTGATGAGATATGAATATTCTAGAACAGCTTCTTCATATGCCGAATATACTTGATACTGAGTCAGTTCAACATCAAGGACATCACCGCCGAGCTTTTTATAAACATAAGCAACTTGATCTACAGCCCCTGAAACAAAATCAGTTGAAGTTTGCGACCCAGCCGTACCGGTGTAGATTCCAAATGGAAGGGGATTGCTTGTTGAGTTAACATTTGAGTGTGTGCCAGTAACGGGTAAACGTATCGCACTGGTTTGACTCGCAGGTGTCAATGTTGGGACTGCCATTCAAAGGTTCCTCCAGGTATACCATAAATAGTTTCCCACAAACAAAAACCCTCGCCTACTATGAGACGAGGGTTATTTGTCAATCAATAAGATTAATTATCGATTATCCACTGAAGTCCTTGACGATAACCAGACCGTACATATCAGGTCTAACCATCTTCTTGGCGTAGCGGGTCATCACGCCCTTACGGGGCACGAAGTCCTCGACACCGAAGATAGTCGGAGTGACTTGTAGGGGCACGTAAGGAGCATAAACGTATCCACTCTCAAGGAATGAATTACCTTTACGTCCAACCAAGACAACGTTTCTTGGGAAGTAGGGATCTACATAGACATCCCACTTCTTGGAAAGTGCACCGACCTTAACAGCACCAACGGTACCAGTCTCTGCATCGCCGGTAACAGAAGCACGGAAGCCAGCGGTAAACTCCAGAATGTTTGCAGTCTCAGGACTAACAACAATGAAGTTTGCGCCGCCACGTAGCGTCTTGCGGTGAATCTGAGCCGATACGTCGTTGATGGTTTCGACAAGAGTCTCATACCATTCAGAAACAGTACCAGTGAAGTCAGCACCAAGGAGCGACTCGTTGGAGTATGTGCTGATGTCAGAGCCAGTAGTGCGATCAATAAAGCGACCGGGGCGTCGTGACCAGTAGTAAGTACCGGCAGTTGCACGCTGCACAAGGTCGTTAAGGATCTCACGATCAATCTCAAGAGCAATTTGCTCTGAAAGAATGCTGGTTAGCTCAACCTCAGCATCAAGGTTATGGTAAGCATTGAGGTCCTGAGCAAGCTCGGGGGTCCACTTAGCTTTGAGCTTCTTGGTGACGGCGGTGACAGCAACACTGTCCACCTTAATGTCAATCTCAGGAATCTCGTTATTAACCGCTGCGTCGTTGAAGGTAGTAGTACCATCACCAGCACCTTCAAGTCCCCAGGGAGCAGTACCAACAATACTACCAGCAGCATCACCCGTTGTGAAAGAGTCAGCAAGCGGATAGTGCAGTGTAGCATCAATGGTAGTTACGTCACCAGTCGTAGCTGTGGAGTCGCCGTGCATGGTAAAGAGAATGTACTTGGTACCAGAAGATTCAACCAGCCTTGTAAGGCGACGAACAGGACGGATGAACTCATCTTCACCCAGCCCATACGCAACACCAGAACCAGAGCCGGCGGGGCGAAGATCGTGAGCAATCGCATTGTCCCTGTTGATGTCATTCCAGACAGCATCAGTTATTTCAGCTGTAACCTGGAAAACAAGATCAGTTGATGTAGCATTCAAGAGATCTGGGTCAAAGCGAAGTTGCTTTTTCTGAGCATCAGTCAAGGCGCTGATGGCCGTGGCTGCAGCAAGATCTGCTGTAACATTTTGATAGCCAGAGTCAGCTGTAATCGCTGCGGCGACAAGAAGCTTGCTAGCTGCGAGTACAGCTGAACCAGTCGGTGAGGCATAGCCTTGGTTAAGGTTATAGAAACTCTTGTCAGCATTATCACCAGTTGTTGTAACAGTGGCGCTACGTGCTTCCTGACTAAGATCGACACCGCCAGTCAACTGACTTCCAACGGCTCCACCACCATATAGTGACTGATCAACACGGTTGTCTAATCTATCATCACTAAACGTGAAGTCTAGGAAGAAAATAAGCCCACTAGGCAGGCTCATCGGCTGGACAGAAACGAGTTGGTTGGCAACGAGGCCACCAAAGACACGACGGACGATGGGGAATGCGACGGCAGCGAAGCCCTCAACATCTCCACCGGCCATGGAAGAAGCTTCACGAAGAAGCTCCTTGGCTTGGTTCTCAAGGAGAACAGCCATACCCTGACGGGTTTGATCATTTAGGCCCTCTAAGAGCCCTGTGCTTTCCCACTTGTTGAGTAGAGCAGCACCTTCTTTTTGAAGATCACGGTTAACGATACCTTCAGTAAGTTTTTGTAGAACAGACATTAATTATCACCTCCTTTAGTGTTTTTGAATACCAGCTAGACGCTGCATTCGTTCTACTACAGGATCAGAAGTGTCTGACTTCTGACCTCTAGTGTGATAGAGTCGTGAAGACTTTCTCTGTACTACTTCGTCCAGTGATTTTGGCCTTCTCTCACGAGTTGAACTCTGCACTGTACTCTGAAGCGTATCAAAGATAACTTTCGCTTCTTCTATCGTCTTTGCGCTGGAAATCGACTCGACAAGTTTTTCTTTTTGTCGCTCATTCAAGGAGGCGCTCTTCAACACACGATTGGAGTAAAGAAATCTTGCGTTGTCAAGTGAGACTTCGTCAAGCTTATCCTTAAGCTCCAAAATAATTCTTTTAAATTTATTGCTTTGTTTTGCAAATTGGTCGAGTTTTTCTTTTAAATCCTCGTTCTGGGATTCCTTCTCTTCCATCTCTTTTCTAACTCTTTGAATCTCTTGGTCCTCTTCAATCTCAGAAGTTGGAGCGCTGCCATAGCCATTCGGAGAAGGGCCGCTAGCGCTAAACACAAACTCTTCGATAAGCCCAGCAAGATCATCCTCAGAGATATCAATTGTTTCTTCAAGTTCTTCTTCCTCGTCATCGTCACGGCTTCCAACTACTTTGTCCAGGACCTTCCCGGCGGCGGCACTTGCGACACCTCCTGCAATCGCTGCGCCAACAGGAATGGCAGCCAAGGGCAGTACTTCTTCAAGCTCTTCTTCTTCGTCAAGCTGGACGCCCTCGGCAACCAGTTGATCAAAGTCAATCTCAACTAGTTCGCTATCAATTGGCTGATTGCCAAAGTTAGCACCAGAGGTGGCCGCATTGGGAAATTGCTCTAAAAATTGTTGATCGTCTGGACCTGTGGGGGCATCAGATTCTAGTCCCAGGCCGATATCGTCTTCTACTTGCTCTAGAAGAGAATTAACTGCCTGCTTGATCTCTTGAGAATATTTTTCAAGGATTTCTGACTCAGCATTTTTAACCGCAGCTTCTTTTAAAGCCGTGGCGTCAATAATAGCTTGTTCTAACATTGAAGACATTATATACACTCCTTTGGACAATGACTCTCAATAAATAGTAGCTCACTGTTAAAAAAGCATCTAATGTAGTTTATCCGACACCACTGGATCCAGTCCAGTTATCATAGGTCCCTGTTAGTTCCTCTCTTGGCACCATAGTTACGCCTGCCGCTATTTGAGCTGTGACCGTATTGGTGGCATGGTCACAAGAAAGATAAATATCTTTAACTCTTATATTTAGAGTGATTCGGCTCAGGGGATCCAAGCCGTCAGCACGTGCAGGCAAAACAATATAGTTTCGCTCAGCATCTGCTGTCTCGCCAGATTGCCCACGTACCCCAAATTCTGAAAAACCAACTCTCAGGCCATTACTATCATGAGTATTTTCAATTGTAACCCACTGTGTGACATAGGGAAACTCAACTTTATATGCTGCACTGTTAGTTCCTTTTATTGTATGACCTGATCCACTCAGAAAGGGAACGCCGCTAACCTGATAGGCACCGGCACTTGAAAGGCCTGATCTATATTTAAAATTATTTGGCATTGTTACTTGTTCTCCAGTTCTTTATATTGCTTTTTTAATTGCGCATTCTTACGTCTTATACGAACGTTCTTCTTATTTCTTTTGGCTGAAGGTTTTTCAAAGAATCTTCTTTCTAAGAATTCTTCAATCACCTTCTCCTTCTTTACCTTTCGCATAAAGCGCTTGATTGCTTTTTCAATAGGCTCGCCTTTTCTAACAACAGTCTCTACATTAATTGGTTTTCCCATGTCTATACCATATCCTTCCATTTAGATCTAAAAAGATTACTAATATCAACGCCTGGGTCCCCCGGTGCAAAATTCTCCAGCGGGGAGGCGACACCAGAGCTTCCAGGGTTTCCACCCTTACTGAGAGGTTCTGTCCCTTCAAATATGTTAATACCGTTTAAAGAGTCATGGCCAATGGCGTCTAACATCTTTTTTCGTGTTTCTTGAAGTTGGCTACGCTTTTCCTCTAGCCTCTTCTCTTCTTCAACGGCGAGGCCTTGAGGAGGAGATTCCTTAACTTTTTCGCTGTTTTCCATCAAAAAAGACGGATTGGCCGTGCTCTTTACCACCTCACTAATAATAGTTGACAGGGCACCTTCTTCAAAGATTACCTCTTTAATACATTGTTTAATTAATGGCTTGAGGGCCTTTTTTAATTCATTTTGCTTCATGGTTAATAATACTATCTAATAAAGAGTATATACTCTCATCCTGGTTCTGTAATTTTTCCCGATGCTCTCTCAACATAAAAGCGTTAGGGGTAGACGGCTCTGATACCATATCAAAACAAATTAGTTGAAAATCATCCTCAACAATAGTGCCTCGTGACTCATTGCGAACAGAACCCAGCCCCCTAGAAGAAATGCCAAGCTTGACGCCACCATTGACAAGTTCCTTCAAGATCTGTCCAGATGGCGTATTCAGGATCTCCATCTTGGCCATAACTCTATCGCCATCCCACCACATTTCAGTGATCAGGTGCGAAGCGTTCTTTAAGTTGATAACGCTATCCTCCGGGTGGTCTAGTTCCCCAAGAGCACGCCTCTCTTTCACAAGTGTTTGATATTTTTCAATTTCACGATGGAGTACTGGCCTAGGATAAATTCTGCCGTTGCCATTTAAGCGTCCAGCATGCTGAACCATTCCTGTTAAGATCATAACGCCTTCGCTAACTCGACGCTTCTCATCCTCAGTCAGGAAGTCTTGGCAAACTCCTCCTTCGCAAAGCTCATAATATTCTCTTAAAACATAAGTTGACATCTTATTCTCCAATTGCTGGGCTCACCCCAGCATGGATATACATCCATTTTTGCAACGACGAACTGGCTGTAATTTCCATCTACTGTCCATTATTTTTGTTTACTCCTAGTTGAATGCCATTATCCGACACCAACATCGTCAAAATATATGAAGTTCCGCTAGAGAGCCAACTTAAAATAAAAAGATTAGCCAGCGAATATTCAAAGGTAAATAGTTCTGTGAAACCATTTATTCCAAACAAAAAGGAGCCAGACCAGAACCCGACACACATTGGACAATGAAAGAAGCCTTTAAGCTTTTTTTTGGATGGGCGAACGTCTTGAAAGATTTTGCCATAAACCAAGATCTGCGTAAGCCCATACGCAGCCAGGATAAAATAAACTAAATCCATTTCTCACCTATTCGTATCTATAGATTGAAGATATACCATATGGACTATAAATATAGCCGGGTCGAATTGCCCCCTTCTGGCCGTGCTGGGGGACCTCTCCCAATTCCGTTGATTCATCTTCATCAGGATCGGTATACCTATCTTCAAACTCATCCTCAAATTCTTGATACGTGGAAAATCTATCTCCTTCCACCTCTAGAAAGTTATGGATGTTATATAGTACTGCCTGGAGTGTACTAATCTCCTCGTTATCCGGGAAAGATCCCTGCATAGCACCAAAGGTTTTGGCACCTTGAATACTGTCTGGGGTGACTACCCCACGGCGCACCAAGTATTTAAAAAGAGCATTTTGTGTGTCATATACCCTATCTGTATACTTTTCTTTTGGAAAAGCTGTCACTGTCTTCTTCTCGGGGTTGACCACAATATCAATCTCTTGATGATCAAATATTGCTATGTTACCATCTAGGGTTTTTCTAGCGTGGAGAGGAAGCGTTATCTGGACTTCTCTTTCTTCGCCGTTGGGACCAACTGCTTTTCCTAGTTTAATAGTTAACGCCATTTTCTCAAAGTTCCTTTACGAGCTTCTGTATTTTTAATATTTGGCCGACGAGGATCTCATCAACAGCTGCCCCTTTGTAGTCCTTTATTATCTCTTGAACTTTTTGTACCTTTTCCATCAGATGCTCATCCTGCCTTACGGCCTCTGATTTTGCGCTCTCACTTAGAATGTCTTGAAGTCTCATCACCTCTTCGCTTAAATACATTTTGAGATCGGTGGAATTATCAGTGAAAGAAACAATATATTTACTCAACAGTTCCTTCTGCTCATCTAACAAACTGTCACTATACTTTGAATTAAATTTCTTGACAAACGAATTATATACAAGATTATCAACTGGGGGCATTGAGCTATTAAAAGCTTCCTCGCCAGCAATTAAATTCTTTATGACCTTGCCTTCCAATATAACTTTTGTTTTTACTGGCGTTGTTTTGTCAAATATTTGATATATTGAAGCCAAGGACTTATAGCTGGGCACAAATACATTAAAAGCATCCTTAGAGAGCATCTTATTTATTTTACTTATAACTTCATGCTGCTCTTTGAATATCTGCTCCTGATTCAATTTCTCGTGGAGCCTTTTCGCTTCATATACAATCTTCTCAGCAATAAAAGGATGTAAGTCATCCCTCTCAGTCAAGGACTGATATAGGTTCAGTTCTTTTTTTAACTCAGTGTCAGAGGAAAAATGCTCCTTAACAATCGATATGATACTATCTTTTGCTTTCTCGTCCTGCTCAATAACCGCCTTGGTCAAATTTCTAACGAGAACCTCATATAGAAAAGCAGTATTTCTCTTTTTATTGTGTTTCAATTTCATTATTTACTTGCTCCACCTCAGAAATCAATTCTTTAATCTCTTCATCAATACTAAATAGTCTATTCTCTTGCTCTTTGAGGGTGTGATGGCTACTTTCTGTAATCCCAGCTACAAGACTTTTTATTTCTTGTCCGCCGGGGAACACATTTCTAGTCGAGCTGCCTGCCAATTCCTTCTTATAGGCGGCTTTCATATTCTTCTTTCTGCCAGAAGAGCCACGCTTTCTCTTATCATCGCTAGTCGGCTTGTACCACTTGCCCTTTGCGCCTGGAGTTGTAGTCTGCTCCACCTTTCCAAATACATCCTTGCGGACCTTGCGTAGCTTAGGGTCGTCTCTCTTTCCAGCTGGCTCGGCCAAGATAACATCTTCCTCGCCGCCTTCGTCGCCACCGAGGTCTTCTAGGCCGCCTTCGTCGCCACCGAGGTCTTCTAGGCCGCCTTCGTCGCCACCGAGGTCTTCTAGGCCGGCGCCAAGGCCGCCTTCATCGCCGGCAGCTTCTTGACTTTCCTGCTCAGCTACGGCCTCAAGGCTAATTTCAAACTTCTTATCAAAGTACATTTCTCTTTGGTTCTTAATAATCTCTTCTTCGGAAACATTAAATATATTCTCGGCCACCCAGCGCTTACTAAAATATCCTTCCGTGGCTGCACCGGCTATGTCAAACTTTGTCTTCCAATGCTCAAGCTCTTGCATTTCAGCTAGCTTAGACGGATTATTTAGCTTAAGTTTAAAGGATAGAAGATCACTAGCTCTATATCCCATAATATACAGATGGATGACCCCGACTTTTTCCAACTCTGTGACTACAGATCTTTGAAGCCTTTGAATCGTTCTTGCAAAGCGAATATCTTTTTGTGCTAAAGTGGTTTTATCTTCGCCCTCTCCTGCTTCATTGGAGAGATAGCTGCCAGGAATCTTTAGAGCGGAAAACAACTTATCCCTCAAATATTTAACATCATCAATATCGCCAGTATAAGTTCCACCGGGTAAACTTTCAACCTTACTGGAACTGCCGCCTCGGACTGGAATATAGTAGTCCTCCTCAATACTAAGTGGGTTATAGCGTAAATCCACTCGCCCAGTATCTGAATCCACGACTTGATTCCGCTTCATCTGGGTGACGACCTTTTGCATGTATTGTTCAATTTCTTGATTTGGTATATTACCAACATCAATATAAAAAACTCTTCGCTCTGGGGAACGGACGATGCGATATGCCATAACAGCATCTTCAAGTAGAGTCAGCTGTCGCCAGATTCTCCTGGCTGGGTCGAGGACGGAAGTTCCATATGGAGCAAATTTATCATTGCCGAGGATGCGGAAATGGCCCAACTGCCAGTTCTCAAAAGTCATGCCGCCGGAATTCCACTGAAATTGGACATAGTTGGGATTTGTTTTATCTTCTCCCTCCAATCTTTCAATTTCGTGTGGCGGAAGACCAATAACGTTAGTGATCCCATTTTCTTCATCAATGTCAAGATAAAGAAAGAAGTCACCGAATTTACACATTGTTCGGCACCAGCCAAATAAATTAAATTCAAGGTTCAGTACTCCACTGTATAGCCCCTCAAGTATACTTTTTATCTCTTCGTTTTGACATTCGATATTCAGCAATGGCTGCATTGAAGACATCGTTGACATCTCATCAGCATAAATATCAAGAGCACTTGCAATTTCAGGCGTGTATTCCATCTGATTGAAATCAGCATACCTCTGCGATCTACCTTGTGCGGCTAAAATGTCTGCGTGTAGATGGTCTAGAGGATTGTGAGTTGTCTTCTTAAATTGTTGGCCGCTGGCAGATCTGAACCGGTATTTATCCAGCCTCCTCCTCGTTAGCATACGAGTATTCTGACTTCTGTAGTCAGTGATTGGGCCCGAGAATAATCTTGTCAATCTTCTAAAAAGTTGAGAAGCAGGATTGCGAGGATTAGTTTTGTTGTTAAATCGATTTGCCATATTATTTTAGCCTTTTATGATCCAAGAAAATTGTTTGTATTGATCTATTGTATCCGATTTCTTCACTTCTTTATAGCCCTGTTGTCCTGGAATTGAAGAATTCATAATTGATTTTGTTGTGAAGATAGAAGAGATGGCTGTTTTTGCATATTCCATCTCTTTCCTATTCTCCACCAAAGCAGTATCTCTCACCCAGCAGCCAATCGCACAAGCCATAATCAAGTCATCATTATACCCTCTTTGTGATTGAGGCTTACCATTGTGCCAAACAAAAGTTTTCAATTCATTAGACAGCCTAGCTGAATATGTAGTAATTAGTTCATTCCTAACGAATTCTTCTAGCTTGGCAATAATCAATGGCCTTGTCTTGGAAGTGGTGGAAAAACCAGCTACGGCTGCCGATGTATAGCGAGCTGACATTGGGTCTATATATTCATGAGTTGATTTGAGAGAATAATAAATATTTGGATATTCCCTGTCTCTTAATTTTTCCAAAACAGCAAAGCCAACAGAGTTGTTCTCAACCACAACCATACACATTCCATATTCACGGCCCACGTCCATTAAAACTTCTGTGTACATGTCCGGAGTTATCTTGCCATGGTATTCAGCAACAACCTCCATTGTCTCTAATTTAAAAACGTGAAATGCCGAATAATCCTCTCCGTCGCCCCGAGCCACATCTGCTGATAAAAGATAGGTGCTGCTGGGATCGTACGTCTCCCATATCCAAAAATTCCTGTCTACTCCGGTTCTATAATCCGGGTCTCTGGCCGTAGAACATATCCGGTCTATATCCTCCGACCTAAACACCGTCTCACCAGAAGCGTTGAAATTACACTGCAGTTCCTGCGCAATTTGCCTCGGCGACATATTTCTAGTCTCTTTGTCAAACCACTCCTGGTCTCTTTCTGGGTGTACGTCCCAATTTAATCTTGTTGGGAAAAAGTCATTCTGCGCCGATTCGGCTTCAATATATGCCTTGTGGAACCAATTCCCGACGCCGCATGGAGTTGACAGGGCAATACACCCACCACCAGTTGATAGCGTGGAATATAGGCCAGTCCAAAGTTCGTCCATTCCTTCAATGTGTGCAGCCTCATCAATGACCAAAAGAGATAATGCTTCAGAGCGACCGGCATCGCCGCTAGTAGAAGATGCTTTAATCATACTGCCATTTGAAAGCTCAAAACTCGTCCTGTTGTCGATGGAGATATCAGAGATTCGTACCCAGTCGGGTAAATTTTTCATTATACTCTTCACCTTCTTGACAAGATTACCTGCTGTCGCAAACTTTGTTGCGATGACAAGTATATTCTTATCACGATGGAAGAGCATCATCCAGGCAACATAGCCCGCCGTAATGGTAGAAATACCAAGCTGCCTTGCTTTTAGAATTATATTAAAACGATAATCCTCAAAGTCTCTAAGGAGTTGTTCTTGAAAATCGTAAGTTTTGAAAGGGATCAGCCCATGCTTTGGGTGCGATATTCTTGCGTAATTATTAATGAAGTAAATTGGATCTTTGCCACACTTGACAATTTCTTTGATTCTTTCTTTCTTCGTTAACATATTTCATCTTTACTGTTCAGACATGTAATTCGGATGTAGACGATCTTCGGGCATGTCAGACCTCAGATCCACATTAAAAGCATCCTTGATTTTATCGAACACTAAGATCATAATTTCTTCCAACTCAACATCGGTAAATCTTCCACCGATGCCTCCTGGCCCTTGTGTTGCCATTTCGGCATATTTTCTAGCTATATCTCGGACCTGATCTAAACTATAAGCCGAAATCATATCCATAATAATAGCGTCCGCTAATTCTTCAAAAGTGTCCTGATATTCTGCCCTGTTCTTTTGATTCGCTAAATGATTGTCAAAAGGGTGAAGAGTTAGGCCGCCGCTACGGGATGTAATATATTCCTCAATGGCATTATTTATCTCTTGTTCCAGTAGATTAAGAAGTTTAGAACTCATTTGTTTGCCCCAAGGTTAAGAAAGTCTTTAAAGTTCTTTTCTATTCTGTCTTCCGACTCTTTACCAACCTGTTGAACTTCGTCTATGCCGCCGATCTTATATGAGCAACTGGCCGTCACCCAACACCTTACCCTAGAAATATATTCTAGGTGAATGTTGTGATCACCCTCTTTTGATAGGGACAATGTATTGCCTGTAACTTTCTTATATTCTTTCTTTAAAAAGCTGGCTATATCAGCAACCATCTGTAAAACTTCGTCTTCATACTTATCACCATGTACCTGCTTGAGGCTTACCTCTCCATGATAATTGATGCTCAGCTGATTTCCGTGAAACTTTACACTGAATCCGTCCATGACCCTCTTATCAAGAATTGGATGGCCCTCTTCTCTCTTGAGCCCTACTTTAAGAGGCTCGCCCTTGTCATCAAGTGCTCCGTCATAAGCGTTAGCTGCTGCCTGAGCGATGCCTCTAATAATCTCTAATGTTGTTGCCATGGTTTAGTTTTTCCCCTTTGAAGCTTCAATTTTCTCTGGTCGCCAACCCGACTCCCATCTTTCTTCCCTGCTCTCGACCCATTGAATGTAGCAACTATAGCAACACTCAAATTTGTTCATATAGAGATCATCCTTCTTGTTGAACGAGTATGTCTCGCAAACGGGGCACAACCTCTTTGAATCTCTATTAAGTAGTTTTTTAGAAATTAAAAAGCCATCAACCTCCACTTTGTCTTTGGCTTCTACCGCTTTGTATGTTTTTTGATAAAACTTTTTAGATTGTTCTATATGTTCTTTCTCTTTTTCATCTGTCCAGCCGGCCTTGGGATTCTGGATTGTTTCCTCTCCATACTTGTCTCCGATGGCTTTCTCAACCTTTGCTATATAGTTGTAGTCTTTTTCTGTCATCTACTAGCTGCCTTGTTTCTTTCTCTTCTCAAAGAACACATAATCTCCACCTCTCAGGGGAGAGTGGATAATGCCCCACATGGTCCCCTCAACGGCTTGCCCGTTGTCGTCTGCCCAAATATGTTTTTTTTGAATCCAGAAGTGATTATCCGGCAGGCCGTATCTTGAGTGATTTTCATCGGGTGTAAAAGGATTCTCTATGAACTCAGCATTATTGGAATACTCAGTTAATACAATTGAAGCTCTTTCATATGTTTCTGGCTTGACTGAAATATCTAAATCTGTTGTCCAGCCATAAAGAGGTTGGCCCGGCTTATAGATATTTTTTGCTTGACCATGACCAATTCCCCACATTATACATTTATATTCCATCTTACTCCCCTTTTATTCTAATGTTAAGTAGTAGACTTATCGTTGTGGAAAAAGTACCCAGGATTGTAATATTGTGCGGCGCCAGTATGGCGATGGCTTGAAAAGAAAATATATCCCTTGACGGAGCCGCTAGCATCCGTAACAATAGTACGACCATACGCACGAGCGCACTGTGTCATTTGTCGCCAATAGCCCATAGCTGAAAATGGAGATGCGCCCTGGTGGACATGAAGGGGCATCAATACTTGGTTTCCATTAACATCACGAAAATGGTTTGTTTGACTAAAAAGCCGTTGGTCTAAATCATCGTGCAGAAGCTTGAATGTGTTAAGCTGCACCCAAGAGCTATTCCCATAATCATAAGCGTAGTGTCTATGCCCATAGGTATTACTAGCGGCATAAAATGCTGGCCAGTGTGCATCTTGCGATGTCTGATCCAGATCAAACGCATTGGTGGTGCTCGTGCCAAGAGTGGTGTAATCAGTGGCAGCTAACTGTTGACCACCTGCCAAGCCGTATAGGCGACCGGGACTGCCATACGCAGAGCTTGAAGCATAAGGCACATACAATGCTCCTGCTCCTCCCAGGGTGCGACTGCCTTCCACATGTGTTGTCCAGTCTTCACTTATAGCGACAAAAAGCATTTCTTCGTTTTCTATTAAGTATAGTCCGCCGCCACCGCCTTGAAGCTGATTTGAGCTAACCTCTGCGCCCATGAGGCAATGAAAACCAGAGAACTTGGCCTCTGCAGGATAAATATCCCCTTTGGTGCCAGCATTCTTCCTCCAGTCTCCTGGGGTGGCACCGCCGGCACCGTCATCCGATCCTGTTGCAATCTGATCAGGAGCCGGCACCTGTCCCGCAAAGGGTGCAATGCCAATGTATAAGCAAGGATCGTATGCTGTATGCATTGTCCCAGCGTTTGTGGCCATATCACCAGTGGCGGGACCTTCATTGGCGTTCGCTGCAAGACCAGTCACAAAAACTATTCTCATATCTTTAACACTAGAGCTGGTTGATGTGGGTGCCACGATCATGTGAGGGTAGCTTGCGCTGGCGCCGGTTATAGAAAAGTTTGTCACTTGCCAGTTGGAACTTGACACAATTGATTGTGATAGAGCTGTTAAACTAGCAGTGGGGTGTTGGTCCCCTGCGGTATCATTTGTATAAGTATGTATTGCGCCTTGTGCCCAAGTTAATGTTGGTAATACCATCTCACTCTCCCTTCTCCCATAATCCTTTAAACGTTAGATTTAAGTATCCCGTCTAGACCAGATATAGTATTACTACCCGAAACTGCATTGTTCCCTGGTCCTTCTATAAATCGATAATACGCAACCAAGTTAGAGCCAGAGACAGTATCAGCTATTGCACCATCTCCACCAGAATACAGTGCTGTAACGGCAGCGGAATCCATCGCAGCATTCCAAACTGCAACTTCTGCTATATTACCAATCCAAGAACGATCAGCATTGCCTTCTCCAGATTGTGGCGATCCGTTAACATATTGGCCAATACCAAAAGCACCAGAGGGGTTGACTGTGTAACTGGCAATAGAGTGCTTTGCTGACTGTGCTGTGCCGTTAATATACATTATACCACAATTTGAGCCATCTGCTGCTTTCGTACAAACAACGTGATACCACGTATCATTATTAAATGTCGCTGGACTGTTCATTGCAATGTATTCACCACTGCCGCCATCAGAAATATTCCAATATGCTGTTTGACTATTCCAAATATAAAAACCAGACCCGTTAGAGTAGCCGCCTGCACCCATAGCCCAAACTGCTCTATTGTGAGAATCTGCTCCACTTTTTCTAATCCAAGCTGATACAGTATATTCTGTGGTATTCATGCTTGCTGTATAGGGCACCTCAACAGCACCTCGACCTGCATTATCAGATGTAGTGTTATATTCGATTTGGTCAAACGCCATACTGTAAGCTGCAGCTGCGATAGGCTCACCGGGCAGAAGCGTAGAGTCAAAACGTGGGTATCCATCGCTGGCGTCCACAGACTGGACAAGGCCAACTTCATCTCCGCCTTCTTCAACTGCCGCAGGAGTTGCAACGCCCATTATGCCTTTAAGTGCCACTTGATCCCTCCCTAATATTCTTGGCATGATTTAAATTCCTCATACTTCATCTAAATAGTTTCAATCACCAAGTGCGTGCGATGCCGCATATAACACCCCGAGACAGAGTGCCACACCGGACAAAAAACCGCCGGCATACCACCACATTGAATAATCTTTCTTGTCTACTGCAATCTCTCTTAGAACTTGGATCTCATTGTCCTTGATCTCGATGACATTGTCGTATTTAAACTGTAGACCGTCAAAGCTTGCTTTCAGGCTGTCGTATTTAAGACCCCATTCAGCATCTTTCTTCTTTCCTAAATAGTCTAGTTCTAATTTAAACCTCTCTTGATCTATTTCCATTTTTGCCATTATCTCGGCAAAACCCCAAGCATCAAGTAGAATACCATCAAAAGGTGCCCTATCCCCCTCTTTAAGATTGGAGATCTTTGGCTTCTCTTCTACTTCCTGAGCCAAGAGATAAACTGGTGTAGTTATAATTGCTGCCGTGAGGACAATAGAAATTAATTGTTTCACTCTGGCTCCACTACTTCAAAACCAAAGTTATCTGCGATGTCTTTCACGAACCCTTCTGGGTCTTCCTTGTGTTTCTCAGCTAGTTCTTTGATTCTTTTCTTTTCTTTCTCTGTGAGTTCTTCGTTCTTTTTGCGGCGCTCTTCTTCAAGTTGTTTGATTGTTAGCTGATAGCGGCGGATAACTTCATCCCTTTTCTTGATTTCTTTGCCGTGGGCGTCATTAATAGCCTCTAACTGTTGCTTAAAGCTTTCCTCGGCGCTGTGAAGGACGTCTAAAATGTTACCGGAAGATTTGCGGAGCAGCAACCAAGCAATGATTGCCCAAGATAGTGATAAAGGAATATACCAGTATGTCTTAAAGAAGTACCACACCTTCTTGAAGAATGTAGCTATCGATAACCAAGTCATTTTCCACCTTGGATCTTGTTTACCAGTCTTTGATACAAGGGGGAGCGCTGGTGTCTTTCCGGGTCTATTCTTTTTCTGTCCCAATCGCCCCAGCCGTCAGACTTTTCCCCTTGCTCCTCTGGTGGGCTTTGATTTACCTCTGCCTCAAAGGGGCCAAGCTTTTGAAGTTCGGCTTGGACCTGCGCTTCAAGCTCTGCCCTATCTGGCTCCGGAAGGGCTTCCATCTTCTGCTTGATTTGTTTGCCGTCTTTTTTAAAGACACGGACGACTTCTTGAAAGGCCGCAATCGCAAGGTTTTTCAGGTTCGTGTCGCCGGGATACATAACGCCCGAGGCGGTCGCCATATGTTCTTTGACGAACTTTTCAATAATCTTATCAATACCCGTCGTTGAAGTCATCTTCCACAGCTTCGTAGGACCATAACCAAATACTTTTAGAACTGGCAGTGCCACTGCGGGCAGTATGCCGGCACTTGCTGTTGTGCCGGCAAGTGCCATTTTCCGAACGAGGATCGATAAAAGCTGCATAATGCGCCGGCGCATAAAGTTGATCATATACTTTTCAACTTCTTTAGAGAGATACAACTGTTTTTTACCCTTCTTTACTGGGGCACTAGGTTTATCATCATCCTGTTCGGATAAAACCATCTCAAGGAATTCATCATCTGGTATCTCGCCTACAACCTTCTCGAATCGCTTAAGAAATTCCTGTTCAGTCTCTTGCTCTTGGATCTGTAATTCTTCAGTGAGAAAATATCTTGGATCCCTTCTTTTGGAATTTTTTACTAGCTTACCCAGTCTCATTGTTATCCCCCTTTGCAGACTTCCAGCGAATTGCGATGTCTGCGAAACCTTCTACCCCTACATAGGCCAATGCGATGGCTACCCACTGGTCGCTCTGAATTATATCAAACGCCAAAAAGCCGGTTGACACAGCCCACACCAGAAGCTTGCGGCTGATCAGCTTGGCGAGCCACTTATCGACTACTTGCCTAGCCATCATGAGTTCTCTACCCAGGTTGAATCTGGATTGAAATAAATCACATTTGCTGTATCGGTTCCATATCCT
>Ga0080013_1002639_pt1 | contig 20636 bp, 28 predicted proteins | sample ETNvirenome_6_85_FD_69236 | JGI IMG/M metagenome (GOLD analysis project Ga0080013, IMG submission 69236) | Marine viral communities from the Pacific Ocean - ETNP_6_85 (SPADES assembly) (version 2) | ecosystem: Environmental > Aquatic > Marine > Oceanic | place: Pacific Ocean | collected 2013-06-19 | reverse complement strand
TTTTTCATCATTTATATCGTAGACCCGACCCGATTCAGAATCGACTCGTTTAATAGTTTTATATTCAAACTTTGGTTTACCGTCCCAAATAGTTTTCTTTCCAATATTATGATATTCTTTTATATCTTCATCATTCATCATTTTTTATTCCTTAACTTGTAGTCTTCAAGGTGAACTACATTTCTTCTTGTTAGTTTTTCTTGGGCGTAATGGTTTATAATTTGTTGTACTTTCTCTAACTTTGTATGTGACCAAGGCCATATCAAACAACAAACATAATATGCATCTCTAAACGTACATCTCCACTTATACTGCATTAAGTATTTTGTCCCGTCCTTACGATAACCTTTTCTAGGTTTCTTAACGACTGTACCACAACCTACTATTTCGTGGACCCAATGTATTACAGATGGGTCAGTCATAGTTATCTCCATACTAATACGTTGTGAATTAGATATACGATAACCTTTACCGTTGTGTTTCTTTTTCTTCTCAGGTCTTTTTGCAAAGTAAATACTACCTTCACCATCAAAGAGTCCTGCAAGATATGCTGCATCAGTTTCGGGTATCATATTAACCCCCATGCTTTCCGTGCACGTACTCGCATGGCGGCAAAGGCTCCACACCTCCACGGTTACTTACCGCTTCATCGGTTGCCGTACAGAGGCTAGCGCGAGGCTTTACTTGGACGGAGGTCCTTTTCACATCAAAATTTTGTATTATCCATTTAACAGTTGCAGTTGTTGGATCAAAGCCATCAAACTTTGCAGTACAACTTGTTAAAAGTATGCATACAATTATAATTCTAATCATTGTGTTCTTTCTAACATACATTTATTGTTACTCATCTCTTGCGTATAAAAACCAAAGTGAGTTAAAGTATATGCTATCTTACTCATTTCATAACTTTTATGGTCGTCAAATACAAATCTAGTACCAATAGTTGACCTAGGTGCAAAAAACATTACTTCTTCCAATACTTTTTCTGTTGTATGCGGACCATCAAAATGCACAAAATCGTAAACATTCATTACCTTTTTCTCTCCATTTAGATAGATAGGAACACCACTACCAAAGGCATTAAAGTATTCTCTGTCTTCTAATTGGTATAAAATAAAATTTTCATGAGTTTTAAAATCACTTAAAAAAGTTTGTTTCATAGAGTTAGGATACGTAGGTACTTTAGGTGTACCATCTTCATTTACTAACATTTTTCCCTTATCATCTGTCCAGTATGCAATTGTTCCTCTGTCATGATCTATTTCTTTATCAACATGTTTATAAAGTAAATCTCCATAAGGATCTATTCCAATATGAAAATAATTTTTACCTTTTAAAGAATCAGTAATAACATAAGTTCCATACCCCTCTCGTACTCCTATCTCTGCAGTCAAATAAAAATTTTTAGGCTTTAAATTTTTAACCCATTGACTTAGAAGATTATAATCTTCACTATCTCCCTTTATCATAAAATTAATGCTCCTAATATAAAACCAAGACAGAATGTAATTAGGCACATTTTTCTTGGTGTGATTACATATTTATTGAATAATCTCATCTTCTTTCTCCTCCACTTCTATTTCACCTTGATTGTTACAAAAATCACAGTCTGCCCATTGTTCTTCATGTGCTTGTTCAAATGGTACACGCACAAAACCATTACCATTACATACTGTGCATATTATTTTTTTCTTCACGTAACTTCTCCTTTATAAATTTCCTTGCTTTCATTCTAACGTATTCGTGATCAAAACCTGCGTATTGACAAACTAATGCGAAATCTCGATTAGGTTCTAAAAAATATGCTTGAGCTGACTCTGCATAATTTCCTTTAGCGATACCAAAACTTTTGTTTCGCCAGTGTCTACCTACGGCATCTTCTAACGCAACGATTAAAACATTACGCCAAAGACTTCGTTCAGGATCTAACCCTTCTCCAATAACGTTAACTGCTCTTGGAAATACGCTTTGTTGTGATCTTGCCATTTAACTTTTTTGCTTTCTCATCTACTAACATTCTTATTACTTGTGCTCTTGATAATGTGACTCCTGGTGCCAGAAGCTTGGTCATCTGATCAATCTTATTATAACACGCATGATCAACTGCGAGACTTTTGTATTTGCTTATATCAGTCATTTAGTATATCCTTTCTTATTAATATCTAAAGATATAGGATATTTATATAATTTTACAAGGGTTGTCAATGAAATTTTTTTTAACATTATACATGTGTTCTGTAGTAGGGGGCTCCTGTGTGGAAGTACCTCAAGAAAAGTACGAATATGATAGGTTTTATAAGACCCATTATAGCTGTGTTCAAAAAGGCCTTGGTAATTCGTATGAAATACTGTTTAACGGTGATGTTTTTGCTGCTGATCAAGTAGAGTCTTTAGAGTTGTATCCAAAGTTTGTTTGCGATAAAGTAGTGGTCCCACCGAAGAAACCAGAGAAAACCACTGAGCTTTAAGCTTATCTGCCTTGTCGGTTATATTTTTTAAAATTACGTTTTTCATTTTTATTTAAATTCTTTTTGTGGCGACCCGGACGTTTACGAGGTTGTGGACGAGGAACGTAATGTGTAAATTTTTGTCTAGCCATTTAAATTTCTACCATTATGTTTAAACAAAATCTATTTAAATTTTTTCTTGGAGCTATACCTTTATGCCATAAAAGACTTGGAAATAATATTGCTTCTGATTCATTAGATTTATAAAAATTAACTTTATCATTAATTTTTATATCAGTTCCCCCATCATTATTATGTAAGTTATATATTATAGAATAATTTTTATCTTGATTAATATCTTGATGAAATTCCATAACGCTATTTTGATTATACCAATTCCAACACAATCTATTAATTTTTTTAAATTTTAAAAAACAATTATCCTCTACTATATCTACTATTGTAGAACCATGAACATTTAAAGAGTCATGATTAGTGTAAGATTGATACACATCAAATGTTCTTAATATAAAACCAGAGTCTAACTTATTTACATCATACACTTTCATTGTTTCATCATATGCAAAACCCCACCCTGCTGCTTTGTAAAGTAAATCTAAAATTCTTTGATTAGTTTTAACAGGAATTTTTGTGTCAATCTTGGTTATCATTTTTTTGTTTTATATATTCTTTATCTCTCTCTGTAAGTTTTAAATACTTTATACTACCATTAATATGTTGTCTAGTATCAGCTCCACAATTTGTACATCTATAATACTCTGAAACTATAGCTACTAATATGGTATCTTCTTCACATTCTTCACAAACTCCATGAACTGTTTCAATGTTGGAAAAAGCTTTCATTATTAAAATTTTTTTACTCATGGAGTATATAAATACTCAATCTTACTGTTTTGTAAAGTCAACAAAGCGTCATCAAATGTTTCCACAATTGGATATCCTTTTAAATTAAAAGAAGTATTTAATAATAGTGGCACACCTGTTTTATCATAAAATAATTTTATAAGATCATAATAATGAGGATTTTGTTTACGTTTTAAAGTTTGAAATCTACAGGTATTATCAACGTGCACACATGCAGGTACTTCATCTATTGCTTTTTGTTTAGCATCTATTGCAAAAGTCATATGTGGAGATTCGTCTAGTCCATGCATATCTAGGTAATCATGTCTGTGTTCATACAATATTGTAGCAGCCGTTGGTCTCCACCATTGTCTACCTTTTATTTTGTTTACAATTTTCTTTGCATCTTTATTACGAGGATCAAATAACATTGATCTGTTACCTAAAGCACGTGCACCCCATTCAGAGTGTCCTTGAAATATTACAACTAACTTTTGTTGCAATAATAAATTAATAACTTCTTCTTTATCTTTGATAATTTTCATAAAAATATACAGCCCCTACTGCTGTGCCTCCATCGTATGGTATTGGATCTATAAAAAAATTAAACTCAGGATAAAGTTTTACTAATTTAAAATTGTTTGCACAGTTTAAATGGTATCCGCCAGACAATATTATATTTTTACAATCCGAATAACTCTTTGCTTTTTCAATTAATTCTACTACATCTTCAAGAGTTTCTTTTTGTGCTTTGTTAGCAATTTCTAAAACATTCTTATCTAAATCAGTTTCTTTATCTTTGTAAGCAGCTATACCCATCATTTGACCCTCTGTATTATCTTTCCAACCTGCTTTGCGTAAATAATCAATATACTTAAGCCCTGCTTTAAGTTTGTTACTCATTGTATAATCTATTCCATCTGTTTTATTTATTTCAATTGGAACAAAATTATCAAAATAATTTAAGTGTGCCATTGAAAGATATTTATATTTAGGCACTACAGTTTTTTTGTTTATTATCCATATACTTTGTAAAGTTCTAAAATCTCTTTCAACTTCCATCTCTCCACCACCATCAGAAATTAAAGCAATGGCTTCGTTAAAATTACTAAAAAAATATCCGCAGGTTGCATGATAAAGGTGATGATAATTATTATTAAAATAATATTTTTTATATTTAACTTGTTTTAATATGTGTTTTATTATTGGTAATTCTATTTGTAAGTTACCTCTATCGTAAGATGCAAACACTACGACATCAAAAATAATATTCTTAAATTTTTTTAAAAATTTATATTGATAAGTATAATTACCGTGTTCTTCATCTTCAGGGCAATAATGTTTAATTTTATTAAATCTATCTTCTTCGTAATATTCTTTTAACACACCATTTTCAAAAAATGCACACGAACAATGATGTGAAATATTAACTCCCAATGCTTTCATTAGTCTTTCTTATACTAGATCTTTTGCCTTTCCAAGTATAGGTTTGTATTTAGTTCTACCCTCTGATTTATATGCGTGTAAAAAACTAGCTCTTGGTTGGTCCGGTATCCAACTACAGTGAATCCATCCGCTATTAGGTTCACCTGGAGTGTAGAACTCGAGGATCAATTGATCTGGTGTAAGGTTTGATTTAATCCAATCAAAAAGTTCAGCGTTGTCTACGCCAACACATTCGAAATCTGCCGCCTCAGCTTTTGCATGCTGTGACCTGCTCGAGCTGCCGATGGCCTCACATAATTCTACGCTACGAAAACCACTAGTGATCTTAACCCTGCCGAAATGATCACGTACCGGCTGTAAAATATTTTCACAAAGGTCTTTTAATTTTTCTATTTGTTCTGCATTAGGATTGTTATTAATCCCTTTACGGATCGCTGTGTCCGATTTAATTAATTCTGATAGGGTAAAATTACGACTTAAATTCATTTTTATAATCCTTCCTATTATATCGTTTTTTATTTTTGATTACAAGTTGCCTGAAGCGTGGTGTACGGAGCATTTTTGCAATTTTATTCGATGATGAGTTTTTTAATACTTTTGCTACCATCAATATTCGATTCTAATTCTGCCATCGACCGGATGCATTGATACTTGACATGTCCATCAGGTTTTAACTGGCGTTTAGCTACACGTGCCCCTTTGAGACATTCAGACATTGACGTCTGGATACGTGCCTCCTTGATCTCTCCTTGTACAATCATAAGTAATGCTATCACTAACTCTGTCATTAATATGCCTTCCCATTTTCTCTAACTTTATCTTTTAACTCTTCAATATCACTTAATGCTTTTTCTAATTGTGAGCTAAGAAATTCTATGTTGACTTTGTTTGTCATGTTTAACTCTTGAGTCTTTTCCATTTTCTCTACGGACTTATAAAGATCTTCCAATAAAAAATGTTGCTCCTGATCGACGGGCACTTGTTCAGATTTTTTTAACAAATCATTTTCAAACAGCTCACGTGATGTCTCCAGCGATACCAGCCTAGCCGTAAGCTCCGTGTATGCGAACACGCCGGCTGCGACGAGTAAAATCAGACTGGCAACCGTCTTCATAGGCATCTGGACGGCTGCCGATTCTGAAATGTTTAATGGTTTATTAGCCATAAATTATTTTGTCCATAACCAATCTACTACCTTTTTCCAAGGCCAGCAGATTACTTTCCAAATCTTTTTAATCATATTGTTCTCCTCATGTGTATGCGGAACATCTCCGTCCTTATGCGTATGAGTTACGCCATTGTCGTGAGTATGCTCTACATAATTTTCCCCATGAACATGTCCACAATGAGGACATATTCTATTTTTATTTATGGGTGTTAATACAAAACCCATTCCGCAGTTTTCACACTTCATTTTTTCTTCTCCTCAATTTCGTAAAAGAATTTATCAGTATCCTCTGTTCTCCAGGCTCTACTATCTTCTACATTCCACTCATTCGTTTGCACTTTCCAGTCAGGGATTGTATCTTTCACTGTGAAAGAAGGTATATCCCATATACATCTGTTGTTAGGTTGTGCAGCAAAATTGCCATCATCTAAAGCAATTATGTGAGCGCACTTATGTTCGTGCGGGATCTCCGAATGATCAGTGTCAAGTATATTAGACTCAGGGTGTGCAAAGTCAACAGTAAATAAGTATTTTCCTGGATGCCATTTTTTGTCTTTTCCTATGTATTTCCCTGCTTGTCCGTCTAATATGTCCCAACGATGGACAGAAGGATAATAAGAAAAACAATTCCAGAGCTGTAATTCATCAAGTCGTCTTGCGGGCACTCGGGATGGCTCAAATCCCTTTTGAATAAACGCGCTAATTGGTAGGCGATAAAATATTGCGCCATTTTCCATAATAGCATGAAAAAGTATAGCCCTTCCAGTAAGAGCTGATAAGCCAAAGATAATACAGTCTTCAACTTCGCCATGATGTTTTTGTAGATCATAAAGATACTCCTTTTTTATTTGTGCATAAGTCGGTGGTATGTTCACATTTAAATAAGCCATAATAAATCATTTTGTTTGTTTCACTGCCCCTACTAAAACTTGTTTTTGTTCGTAGGATGGAACGGCATAATGCAATATTTTAGCATCAAAAACAATTATTTTTCCTTTCTCTGGTATAAATTTTTTATTAACTGGTTCTTTTAAATATGTATACCCATCTGCGTCATTTAAATACAATATAAAACTGTATTCATCAGGTGGATGAGTATGTTCTTCTTGATAGCCACCTTTGTCATATTTTATATAATGTATATGAAAAACATTTTCATACATTTTATTAGCAGGGATTATTTTTTTAAGTAAATCAAAATTAAATAATTTAATTATATTTTCAGTTTGAAATCCTTTATGAGTGCAAGTAACATTTGAAACACTTGGACCATCATATTTTTTTATTATTTTTAAAATTTTATCAACTATTTCATTATCTATTTTATATTCTAAACAGAACATTTTATTTAATAGACCCCCAGTTAGGCCCTGATTCATAATCAACCTTATTAGGAATTTTTAAGTCTACTGCATTTTCCATTATATCTTTTATTTTAGCTGCTTCTAAATCATTAATAACAGATATATCTAATTCATCATGCACCTGAATATGTGGTGTAATACCTTCTTTGTATAATTCTAGCATAGCTTTCTTAGTCATGTCAGCAGCGGATCCTTGTATTAATTTATTTAATGCCTTGTACGTAAATGCTCTACGTGTAGGATTGTTATGCCAATAATTTTTTTTAGGATTACCATCTTTATCATTTAAAGTTTCTCCTTCATCATCTTTTAAATATGGACCCATTTTTTGTAAATCTTGCATACGTTCTTCATCTTCTGGTGGAATATATTTTCCCCAATCTGATCCTCTAAGTATAGGTTCATATTTTGGAAAACGACAACGTCTACCTAACAAAGTTTTAATCTGACCTTTTTTAGCTCCAGCTTTCATAACTTCATTCATTAATTGTTTTACAAAAGGAACTTTAGTGTGATACTTATTAAATAATTCTTCAGCTTTAAATTTAGATACACCTAACTCTGCTTGTAATTTAGCTTTACCCATACCATAAAATAAACCCAAATTGATCACTTTTGCTTGTGAACGTGGTATTTCTGCCATTTCTGCTACGATTTTGTGAAAGTCGGTCGAAGGGTCTGTGTCATAAGAATCAGCAATTGTATTTACAGATGGCAATCCATAACGTAATGCATAGTGTGCTACAAGTCTTGGTTCTTGTTGTGAGTAATCAAAACAACCCCATTTACAATTTTCTTCAGGTATAAATAATGATCTTATCATTGGACCTAACACAGGATCTCGTGCAGGGATTTGTTGTAAGTTTGGATTTGAATATGAAAAACGTCCAGTAATAGTTCCGCCATCATCCGATCTAATTTGATTTATCTCAGCATGTATTCTACCTTTGTGTTCATATTTTAATATTGTATCTATAAACGTTGTATTTATTTTATTAATCTTTCTTGCTTCAGCTATCTTTTGTATGGTAGGATGTGCATGATTAGAAAGGAAATTTTTAGTGAATGAAGGCTCATTGGATTTTGCAGTACGTTCGTAAGATAAATTTAATTTTTGAAAAACTTTTTCAATCGATCTTGCTGCCCATATTTGAATATCTTCTCCTGTTTGTTTTTGAACTTCTCGCAATAACGATTGCTCTTGTGCAATCAATTCCGTACGCAAGTTATAAGCTCTTTCAGTATCTACACGCACGCCTAAAAAACGCATGTCAACGAGACAAGGAAAAAGATCCGTTTCTAGATTAAAAATATTTTCTAAATCATTTTCAATCATTAATTTTTTTACATGTTGCCAAAGTTTAAAAGTTAGTTCGGCATCCTTTTCTGCGTACGCTCCTACTTCTTGTGCAGGTAGTCGCCACATATCTGCTTTAGCATCTAGTCCTCTTGATTTAGCAGCTTCATTAAGTGCTCTTTCATTTTTACCTTCATTTAAAAAATGCCAAGACAAAGTATTCAGTGTATAAGAAAATCTGTTTTCATCTAAAAGTGAACATGCAATCATAGTATCGACTACTAAACCATTGATTTTTAAACCTAAATTACGTATCCATGATACGTCATACATAGCATTATGAAATATTTTTGTAGCAGGGCATTCAAGAATATCTTTAAACCATTCTAAAGTACGTTTACGATCCATGTTTGGACCTTCTCCATGAGCTATTGGAAAATACCATTTATCATTATAAGTAGCGACAGCTATACCCACAACTTCTCCATTATTTATAACAGCACCTGATCCTTTTGATTTTAAATCTGGATCTCTAGTTTCTAAGTCAATTGCTATTTCATCATAAGATCTTAGATCTGGATATTCTGTAGGTTGAACCCACTCTGTTTGAGGTAATATCATTTTTTTGTATCTTTAATTTTTAACATTTCTAATTGACAATAATGTATAATTTTTTCTAAGTCTTGTATGCCTCCCTTACGTTTGTATCTACAAACATATTTAATAATATTACCTTGAAAAAAAGATAATTCATTTTTAGAAATAAATTCGTATGGCTGAATAGGAAACTTAGTGTAGTGATTCCCGCCTACCTGAGTGTATTGTGGAAATGATTCTTTAAATATATCTTTATCTGTCATAGTTCGTACTCCTTTAATTTCTTTTTAGCTTTTAATTTATATAGATTATTTCTTGCTCTCGTAATGCCAACATACCACACTCTATGCTCCTCATCTTGTTTGTCAACACTTAATCGTACCCCTTGCTGAACTTTACTACCTTGATGCAAAGATAAAATTACATTGTCCTCTTCACCACCTTTTATAGCATGAATTGTTGATAACCATATACGTGCTTTTTCTTTTAAATTTTCTTTTGATGCAATTAAGTTTCTTAAATATAAAATTTCTTTTTGATCTGCTACAAACTTATCATACCAAGGAACTTTAACATCCCAGCTACCTGTAGGTATATAATCTTTAACTGCATTTATTTCTTTTTCATTTAATATTTCGTCCATACTCCATTTTGTATAAGCTGCTGCAGCTTCGTACATACCTACTTTAAAACTTTTACCTTTATTACTTTGATAATAAAAATTTTTATTTTTTAAATCTTTCATAATATCTAATAAATTACTTTTAGTTCTTGTAAGAATTAACCACTTACCTACAGATAAATCTACTTGATGCAAATCTGAAATGTATTTGGATTCTCCTCTCACTTTTCTAGGTAAATAATTCTTATGTTTCCTGATGCCTGATATACGGCTCACTGGTATAGTCGATTGTTCTTGAACAGCTTTTGATATACGTTTTGAGTATCTTAAAACTCTTTCTTTTGCGGGCTCTCTTATAAATCTATTAACATCGGCCCCAGCCCATGCATAAATTGCTTGGTCATCATCACCAGCTAAATAAATTTGATCACAGTGTTCTTTTAATTTATCGTAAAGTTTCCATTGCAAAGGAGATAGATCCTGTGCTTCATCAATAAATATAGCTTTAAATTTTGGTATTTTATCAGACTTTAATACTTCCATTATTATGTCATTAAAATCTAAAAGATTATTTTTAGCCTTATATAATAATAAATTTCTACTAATATGATTTAACGTATCAAATTCTATTTCTCTTTTATCATGTTCGTTAAGATCAAATTCTTGTCGTATACTAATATCTTTATTAATAGCTCTTTGTATCATTTGAAAGTATGGATTATTACATGTTAAAAAATGTGTTTCTTCTTCATTATACTTGTCTGTAAATGAAACACGTACATTTAATTTTTTACCAAGATCTTCGTAATGATAGGGTTGTATAATATCTTCTTCTTTTAATCCTAACAGATGATAACAAAATGCATGTATAGTTTGAAAGTATGGAACTTTTTTTTCGGACACACCTATTCTTTCTCTAGCTTCTTGTGCAGCTTTTTTAGTAAAAGCGAAGTAGCCTATTTTATGTAGTGGCACACCTTTGCGTTGATATGCCTTTACACGTCTAATTAATCTAAAAGTTTTACCTGTCCCAGGTGGACCATAAATTTTATTGATCTTTTCCATTTAATTTTTTAAATCCATCTGCTAATGATCCAGTCCAACCAAAATATCCATGATGCGTAGTTTTCCCATCTACAATACCATAAAATTTAAAACCAGATTTTTTAATTAAATTACAAAAATTAACATCTTCACCCCACCACATTCCATCTTTATCAAGAGTTGTGTCCCAAAAATTATAAAAATATGAGTTGGCTTTTTCAGATATTATTTCTTTTTGTTTTATTTTAAGATTAGGATTATCTTTAATTAATTTTTCATAAACACTTCTGTGAATTAAAGTTAAACCTGCAGGTCCCATTTTTAACTCTACAATTCCTTTTTTATCTATTTGAATATTTAAAGGATCATCAAATTCTACAGAAAATTTTACTACTTGATCTTGTGTTTTTTTTCTGTAAGGCACACAAATAGCATCTTTTTTTGCTAGTATCATACGCCCAACTACATCAGGTTCAAATTCTAAATCAGCATCTATAAATAATTGATAATCAAAACCTGATTCTAAAAATAACGCTGTTAGTACATTTCTTCCATAACCTACATAGGGACATTTAAATGTGCCTATTTCTGCTTTTATCTTTGCTAACGTAAATTTGTTAAATAATTTTACAAGCGATAAACATGTTGGTACTTGCATTGTATCGTAAGCAGGTAAAGATACAAATACACTTGGAACTTTTTCCGTCATACTATATTCTCCTTATCTTCTATTTCTATTATTTCTTCTGGTACTTCTTCTTTTTCTAAACCTTCCTTAGGAAGTTTTAAAACTCGTAATGGTGGAAAAGATTCTTCGTTATCTCCCTTAGGAAATCTTTTTTGACAATCAAATTCACCTTTAAAATATTGCTTAACCATTGTAGCTGTTCGTGCTCGCTCTTGATTCCAATCACCTCGTTTTAATTCATCATAAAATTTATCGTATATAAAATAAAAATGTTGATCTTCATGTAAAACAGAACCACTTTTAAATGCAGCATATGTTCCAGCCTTTGGTCCATTAACGTAATTAAATAATTCTTTCTTTAACATATCAATAGGATTTGTCCCTGCTGGTGGTTGTATTGTTTCCATTGTTGCCCACAATCCATTTAATATATTTTGATATTCTTTTTCTTTTATACTTGGTGGGTATGTAGTTGTATGGTCTGCAATCAAACTACGCATCTGTTTCATTTCATTAAATTGTTTTATACTTTTTGCATGCACTTGAACTATCTTATCTGCAGCTACCTCTACGTTAAAAAAATATTCATGATCAGGTTTATACATTATTCTAATTAAACCTGATACTGATGGCCACTGCGAATCAAAGTGACCACCAATACCAAATTTTCTTTTAAGACACGTTCCCCTCGCACAATAAGATGAAATAGGTAAATCATTACATTTAAAACCTGCTGTATCTTTTTTCCAATATTTTATTTTTTCTTCTACTTTGGAATCTCCCCATACGTCATCATAAACAATATATGCCCTGGCTGCTTCTAAAACTTTTTTACCCCAGTTTTCACTAAATTTTTTTTTAGCAAACACCATATAGTTATATAAAAACCTGTCTCTTTCATCTTTTAGTTTGTTGCCTGATTCTTGTATCTCTTTGCAAATCATCTGTAAGCATGGAGGGCCATCAGAAAATTCTTCGGGACCACCAGTCAATACTTCTTTTATTTTTTTATTACTTACTTCTTGCAAGCTATCTTTTGTTTGTAAATTAGCTTCTATTACTTTTAAGAAATAATCTAAATCCATTTTACTGCCATCAAGTTTAAATGCTTTTCTCTCTTCACTATTAAAGTAAGGTAAGTTTATAAAACTACCTGTAGTTCTTTCGCCATTTTGATTTTTACCTAACGTTGTTTGTTTAGGAAAAATTTCTGTTTTCGCTGGTAGTCCAAATAAAAATAATAGATTAGATAAAAATTCTCTAATTAAAGATGCAGGTACTTTTTCTTTTGTAAATACGTATATATGTAGTCCACCACTTTTGGATTCTATAGGTATGACGGGTAAATTTTTAGACTCAATAACTTTTAAATATTTTTGTAAATTAAATTTTTCATAATCATCTGGATCAATATCTATGGCACCAAAACTAGCATTGCCTTCATCATCACACGCTTGTAAGCCTATTGATTTTTTACCTTTTAAATGATCTTCGTAATCTCTTTCTGTTATATTTCTTTTAGCCCAACCATAATCTCCAGGATCAAATTTTAATTTGTTAGTCTTAGGGTCATGATATCCGTTATGTACATTACAGAAACCAAAGTCTCTTTTTAATCCGCTAAAATATTTTTCAAAATCTTTCATAATTAAGTAGGGCGCTTCCACTCTCGCTTCGGCGCCCTAGTTGCAACAATTCCCATCGGGAATTAGACTATGTCTCCAGTATTTTTAGATGCTTCGTATTTTGGTTTTGCTGCACCTTTAGATACTGATTTTTGAAGTTGTTGTGCAACTTCATATACCTCAGCATCTTGTTTTTTACTGACATCAAGATTTCTAACTCTTGATGGTTTGTAGACATGCCAGCTTTTACTACCTGCTGTTTTACCCATAGTTTTTAAATTATAAACTGCTGAGTATGCAGCTGGATTAAAAGAACCCTCTGAATCTGAGAATCTAAGATTCTTAATCAGATTATTAAGTTCTCTTGCTGGTGTAAGATTAGAAGATCTCATAGCAATTACTGCAGGTCTTGTCTCTCCATCTACTAACGCTAGTACATAGAAGTATGCAGTCTTTTCTACATAGTTACCATTTGGTAATCTGTATCTTCCATTTCTTTCTTCAACAGCATCTGCTGGAATCTCTAAATGAGTTCCGACTGGAGCTGAAGCACTATCGCCTCTCTCCTGCCATTCAGGGTATCTAGTTTGTGAATGTGCAACAACCACATCTAGTCCCTTGTTTCCATCAATAAGTTGCGTGAAGCCTGCTGCATATATCATGCCAGGTTTAGCACCATCAACGTACTTTGGATCTCTCTCATTACATTCTGGTGAAAGTTGATGAAGAATTTTTAAGATCGGAGTTGATACATCGTCTGATCTAATTTCTTCAGTTCCTTTGCCACCATCTGCTCTGAGATTAATAGTTGCAAGTGATCCTGCACTATTTTTTTTTACTACTTCTTTATCCATATTTACTCCTTAATGTTTGTTAGTTTAGTAGTTTAATTTTTGGTTTTTATTTCCGTTTGATTTCCTTCAAACGTATTAAACAACTCTGCAGGTATACTGCCACCTTTTTGATGATAGTCCCGCAAAGTTGTTCTAAGGGTTCCGGCATGAACTGCAATTTTCCGATCGGGCTCATAGCCTTGTCCTCTTGCAAGTAGAGCATATTGCTCTGCCTTGTTATCTTCGTTAAGACCAAATTTAACTGTGATTTCATTTTTCACAATCGCACCTAGTCCCTGTCTCCGAAGCCAGTCATGTGCCTCTTGCTTTTTAGCAGCTATAATTGAGACACCAAATACGTCTTTAACAGATATTTCTGATCCGTCTTTTAATTTTAATGTTTTGAGATTTAACTGACTCATTAAGTCAGGTATAATTATATTAGAATAATATTTTTCTCTTTCTTTTAATTCTTTTAAAGAATTCTCTTGATTACTAATCTCTTGTTTTATTTCTTGTAGAGTATTAATTTCCTTTGAGAGTTCGTCGGGATTTAAATTTGACACCTGATTTGGTGCATCTTTTCTTAGGTCGATGGTCATATCTTTCTCCATATGTGTTTGTTAGTTTAATCATTAATAATAATATCGCACTTACCTATATAGAGATTTAAAAAGTTGTGTCAACTTATTTTTGATAAATATTTATTTCAATTGGATAATAAGTTTTTTCTTGACGGTCCCACTTTAATAACTTGTACTTACCATTAGTTGTGTCCGAAACTAAAGAACATACTACACCTATGATAGCAGGGTCACCTGACAATAAAAGATAATCTTCTTCAGTGTAGTTTTTTAGAAGTGTTCTAAGTTTCATAACTAAAGGACCTGGTGAATGAATCATTTGTGAAAACTCTGGAAGTAATGACACAATATCACCATATTTTTGTGCACCTACAATATTATATTTAGGCTCACCTTTACCGGTTCCTGGAATGTCTTGTATTAAATAAACTTTGCTCATTGACTTTTTTACTTTCATGTAATATATAACAATTAGAAAGCAAAAGTAAACATGAATTATAAATTTAAAACTAAGCCTTACAAGCATCAGTTAAGAGCTTTAGAACGTTCTTGGGACAAAGAATACTTTGCCTATTTTATGGAAATGGGTACAGGTAAATCTAAAGTATTAATAGATAATGCATCTATGTTGTACGATAAAGGTGATATAAATGGCCTATTATTGATAGCACCTAAGGGTGTTTATAAAAATTGGTACAAGAATGAAATACCTACCCATATGGTAGATCATATAGAAAAAAAAGTTGTTCTTTGGGAAACCTCTAATAGCAGTACAGAACAAATTAAAAAATTAAATAGTTTGTTTTCAACCGGAACTGATTTTCATATTTTAATTATGAATGTAGAGGCTCTTTCATATCCAAAAGCTACAGAGTTTGCTAGACGTTTTTTAAGTTCTCACAAAGCTATGATGGCAATTGATGAATCTACAACTATTAAAACACCTACCGCAAACAGAACTAAAAATATTTTAAGATTAAGACCTTTAACTAAATATAGAAGAATATTAACTGGCTCACCAATAACTAATTCACCATTAGACTTGTATACCCAGGCTGCTTTTTTAGATAGTTATCTTTTAGGTTTTGATTCTTTCTGGGCATATCGTGCTCACTATTGTGTAATGAAAACTATGAACTTAGGATCTAGAACTGTATCAGTGCCGGTAGGTCCTAATAAAAGAAACTTACCTGAACTAGAAGAAAAAATAAAAAAATTTAGTGAACGTGTTTTAAAAGATGATTGTTTAGATCTTCCTAAAAAAACTTATGTTACTAGAGAAATAGACCTTACAGGTATTCAAAGAAAATTATATAATGAAATGAGAAAATATGCTTTGTCACAATTAGATGGAAAAGTTTGTTCAACTTCTACAGTAATGGTGCAACTATTAAGATTGCATCAAATATCTTGTGGCTACCATGCAAACGATGACGGAACTGTACAAGAATTACCATGCAATAGATTAACAGAGTTAATGGATATTTTATGGGAGCTTTCAGGTAAAGCTGTTATATGGTCTTTTTATCAAAAAGATGTTGAAAGAATTATACAAGAAATAAAAAAACAATTTGGTGAAGAATCTGTTGTTGATTATTATGGTTTAACTCCTCAAGATGAAAGACAACAAAACATAGAAAAATTTCAAAACAATCCTAAGTGTAGATTTTTTGTAGGCACAACTCAAACTGGTGGTTATGGTATTACTCTTACCTCTGCTAGCACTATGATATATTATTCTAATGGTTACGATTTAGAAAAAAGATTACAGTCAGAAGCTCGTATTGATCGTATTGGTCAAACTAAACCTATGACTTACATTGATCTAGTTGCAGAAGATACAATAGATAACAAAGTTCAAAAAGCTTTACGAACTAAAATGAATATAGCTAGTGACGTTATGGGAGAAGAACTTAAACAATGGATATAAGCCACTCTATTAAAACTAGCGACACAGCCCCCACCGTGCCCAATAATACCCAATAGATCTTGTCTATCTTGCCGCCCAATTCGTGAATTCCTTTGTGCATATGCACAATATCTTTTTTAACACCTTTAATATGGCCATAAAGAGATACTATATGCTCTCTAGTAGTTTTAGGTTCTATTGCCATTATGTTATTAATCCTCTTTGACGTAATCTTATTAATTGTTCTTCCGGAGATAATAAAGATTGCTCTATTGGTGTCAATCCTTGTTGTGTCACATTAGGCTGTTGTAGTTGTGCTGTTTGTATTACCTCTGGATTAGGATTAGCGTTTGCCACTGTTTGAGGTAAAGGTGGTGTTGGTATTTCTGGTATTAAATAATCTTCTAAATTTAAAGGAGCTGATGATTCTACAAATCCTCCCTCTTCAAAATTAGGTATTTCTTGTGTAAATAATAATGGTAAGTCTAATGATACATTTCTCATGTCAGATACCATTCTTCGTAAAATAGGTCGCGCTACTACATAAGGATTTACTCCACCAAGATTTCTAGCTATTTCTCTAAATCTTTCTTCAATATCTTCTGACGGGAAATATGGATCAAATCTACCTGTTCTTAAATCGTAAAAACTTCTGTCTGAAATTTGTCTTTCAGTAAACTGATTATATAATTCATTAGTTCCTACACCTAACGTTTCTGCTGCATTAATATCTTTTTTAATATTTTGCATAACATTAAATCTAGCATTGTTAGATTTTGCAAATCTAGTTATGATGTCATTAACTTCTACTGGTCCACCTTTTAATAATCCAAAGTAACCACCCGTAAATTCTCTTCGTGCATTTCTAATTCCTCTTTGATAGTTTGCAATTTTAAAACCCATTGATTTTAATGGATCTATTTTGATAGGACGTAGTCCCATAAACCCTGCTATTTCTGGACCAACATCTAATAGATCTCCTCTTTTTGTTGGAGTCTCTGTAGCTGCTTGAACTAATCTAATGTATTGTTTGTATGATGGTGCTAAGGCATTTCCTAAATGTAAAAATCTTATAGCTGCCTTATCACCTGCTGATGTTTGTTCTGTATATAACTGTCTACCATCCGCAGTTCTACCACCTCTAATAGTTAAATCTGCTGTTGCTTCTGTCCAAATAGATTCTGCAATAAAAGGATTCATTATTTCTGCACTAGCTTCTCCGATACCGTTTACAAAACCTGTAAGTAGTTGTTCATCTGTTAACTCACCTTCTTGTATTTGATTAACAACAGTTCTTAATGGTCTACCAATTATGTCATATGCATTACTGTGACTAAAGTCTATGTATCTTAATTCACCATCTTCATCTTTAATAGGTATCAATGTAGAATTTTTTGACCACTCAGGTACGAATCTTCGTAGTGCATCCATTTCATCTTGTGTCACATCATATAAAGCCATAGCCCCTTCAGTTAAAGCTACTGGTACACCTGTAGTAAATGTTGCCATTCCTAATAATCTTGTAAGACCTGTCTTATATCTACCTGTTGTCATAGCATTATTTTTAACAACTCTTTCTGTTCCATCTTCTAATACTTCTGTAATTGTTGAACCTATGTTGCTTCCTTTAACCCTGACGCCTGGAGCCGGTATGTGTCTCATTTCATTTAAACCTTGTTCAACAATGTTTGTAGTTGTTCTAATCATTTCAGATGGAAACGACATGAAGTTACCAATCGGTAATAGTCTTGCTGTTCTTACAGCAGAACCAACAAACGCATAGTTAGGCACAGTGTTCTTAACTATATTAGCTGCTTCTGTTTTAAGTGCAAAGTCATCTAAGAAATCATCGTAAGTTCCTTTAAATCCATTTTGTTTAGCTCTATTAAATTTTATATTGAGTTCTGACTCAGGTAAATTAATTACATTTCTATTTACTGGTCTACCGTTTGCTCTGTAGTTTTTTAATCTTTTTAATTCAACCACATAGTTTGCAATTTTAAATGTATCATCCTCAGCAACATACTTACCTTGAGCGAAGTCTCTTATTTTTCTCATGGTATTCATAAGAGGACTAACTGTTGTATCTATGTTTGCAACTTGTTGACCTAATCTTACATCTGTTAGTAAAGCTTTTAAATCTGCTATCTGTACCTGTGAGTTTACAACTCCTAGTTCTAATAATTCTCTGTAAGCTTCTTGTGCTTTAGCACTAGGTGCACCAGCTTTTAATAGACCTGATGTTTCAATACCTTCTTTAAATGCATTTGTATAAAACTCAGGGTCAAACAGTGTACCGTTAGCACCTGCAAAACCAAACGCACTAAACATATTACGTAAGTGTGTAGGTATAGAAAACACGGTCTTAGCTAATTGTGATACTCCTTTTGGAAATAATAATAAATTTCTATACATCCAACTAACAACAGCTTCTGCTCCTTCTTTACCTTCACCTCTTACAAAACCTTGAAGGCCACCTGCTATGTTGTTTGCATTTTTTAAAGCTTCTGCTATTTCTACTGTTGTGTATTTACCAGCTGCAGGGTTTATAAACTTACCTGATCCAGGTAGTTCTTTTACAATATCATCTACTGGCACCATTCTTATACCTGTAGTATTAGATCTCAATGCTTGTTCACCTGCTTCTTCACTAGCCCAGAAAAAACCTCTACCCCCTGCTTTTTGTATCTCATCGTTTTTTGCAACCACACTAGATAGATAAGCTGTTGTTCTTGCAACAGAAGATAAATTTGTTATGGCATTGTAAACAGAATATCTTGGGTCCGTTACCTCACCTAATAATTCTCTAATTTCTTTTGGTGGTAATGCTGTGTCATCAATAACTTGTTTTACAAAATCTGAACCTGGTCTACCTTCCATAGTTTTATTTATATAATCGTTAAAACCAAGAGCTTTAGGTTTACCTTTGTTTCGAACAGCGTTTAATAAACTGTTAACTTGTACTTTTGCTTCTCTAAAATATTTATCACTAGTTGCTATATCAAAACCTGTATCACCAGCTTCTTTTGCTATTTGTTCTCTAAAAAATCTTATAGCTGATTCTTTTGCTTCATCTGTTGGTGTATATCTATTAAACACTGTAAAGAAACCTTTTCTTGGTTCTTCAAATATTCTGTATGTACCACCTATCCAATTAGAAACTCTGTCTTTTAATAACGTTTGTAGATCAGTAACACCTTTGCTTAGCTTAGTTCCTTGAGCATTAGCATCTAATATATCTATTAGTTTTACAAACTCTTCTCTAGCGTTGTTGATACCACCAATTAAATTACCTTTGCTTTCTGCAGATATATTTAAGTTATCAAACTGATCAATCAAATCATCTAGTGCATCTTTGTTTAAAGGTTTTCTTATATTACCACTAAATAAAGCTTCGTTGAGCCCTGTTAAAAATTTTGTTTTTTCCGCCTTACCTGCTTTACCAATAAGATTTTCTGCATCTGGATAAAAGCTATCTACTTCTTTTGTAATGTTATCTACAATTTCTTTGGCTCTGTTTTGATCAGAGGCTTGTAATGCTTGTTTAACTTTTTCTTCATCAAATAATTCTTCTGTTAATCCACCTCTAGGACTGAATGGAGCTCTTACATATTTATCTAACCATCTTGCAAGTCTAGAATCGCTATAAGCTAAATCTTTGCCTCTTGATGCCAGAAGCTTGGCGCTCTTACCTACGCCATAAACAAAAGGTGTAAATGCAATAGACTCAGCTCCAAACTTTAATCTGTTGGCTAATCTTCTAGCAGCATCTTCTCTACCATAACCTTCGTCTCGATCTAGTTGTGTAGGACCACCTTCGAACATATCTCCAAACGTTCCTATCTTTTCTACATCTGCAACAAAAGCTTCACCGGCTGCACCTCCCATAATACCTACAGCAAATCTTGGATACTTTGCTTTTGTATTTAATTCTTTTGCTTTATCTAAAGCACTACTTAACTTAGCTCTGTCTGCTTTGTTTTTAAAACTAGCAAAAGCATTTGTACGTTTAGCTTTAATTGCTCTTGCTGTCATGTTTCTTGCAAGTTTATTAGCTGCTTTGAATCCTATTGTACCTGGAACTCCTACTTGAATTAATGCTTCAGTAAGTCTTCCTAATGCATTTTCTTCTGCAACTTCTTCAAATG
>Ga0080013_1002638_pt1 | contig 20648 bp, 30 predicted proteins | sample ETNvirenome_6_85_FD_69236 | JGI IMG/M metagenome (GOLD analysis project Ga0080013, IMG submission 69236) | Marine viral communities from the Pacific Ocean - ETNP_6_85 (SPADES assembly) (version 2) | ecosystem: Environmental > Aquatic > Marine > Oceanic | place: Pacific Ocean | collected 2013-06-19 | reverse complement strand
TATTCACTCTACAGTTTGATGGCATCCTCACCATGACCCACCACGCCACCAACCTGGATCTGCCGGGGGAGGCTAACATCACCACGGCTGCCGGGGATGTGGCTGTGTTTCAATCTACGAGCAGCAGCACGGTGCAGTGTGTTAGCTATACACGGGCTAACGGAGAAGCTTTTGGTGTGGCAGATGGTACGATAACGACAGCTAAGATAGCCGCCACAGCTGTAACAGAAGCCAAACTAGACAGTGAAGCTGTCATTCAAACTAATATGATTGGCGGGTTGAAGCTTTCGAATGACACTGACACTGATCACGATGTCAACATCACAGCCGGTGGTGCACGAGATGCCGGTGACGCTGTTAATATGATTTTGTCAAGTGAAATTACAAAACAAATTGATGCGGCTTGGGCTGTTGGGGATGATGCCGGGGGGATTGACACAGGGTCTGTTGGTAACAGTACCCTCTATGCTGTGTGGCTTATACGTCGTTCAGACACCAGTGTCGTAGATGCTCTTTTCTCTGCCTCCTTTACTAGCCCCACGATGCCTACAGACTATGACCAGAAGCGGTTGATCGGTGCAGTCAAGACGGATGGGTCTGCTAACATTATTGCCTTCACCCAGAGCGGAAACTACTTTGCTTATACGGGGGATGTTATTGCCGATATATCGGATGCGTCCACTAGCTCTAGTTTTGAAACAGACACTCTCTCAGTACCACCGTCCTGCTTGGCGCATATCTATATTGACTCCACGGGAGCCGCAGTTACCACTATTCAAGTGTCTGTTAGAACAAAAGATGCTGCTGATGTATCTGCTGATCCCGAGTCCACCATGCAGTTTCAACTAACCCATGATGGTGGATCAGATATTAATGTCACTGGGTTGAGTACATCCCGATCAGTCTTAGTGAATGCCTCTAGTCAAATTGAATACGCTGGCACAAATGCGGGAACAATCGCCATCTCGACTTACGCTTTCACCATGCTCACTCGCACTGACCCATAAGGAGAGCGGTATGCTAGGACAAGTAAAGAACCAAGCTCAACAGCTCTCGCAGGAAGTGACAGGGACAGTGGGGATAGCCATAGGAGCAAGCGGCACCACCTATCAACTCATTACACAAGTGATGAGCCTCACTGTCCTCGTAGTTAATCTAGTGTTGGGGCTGGGGGGGATCTATCTCATGCGCCATAAGATATGGGGTGAGGGGCACAATCGCAGGAAAGAAGACAAGGAATGAAATACACAAAGGGGTATAGGTATCAGCTGAAGGAAGATGAGGCTATCCAGACAAACCTCTATCCTGTCGATAACATCTTCACCCCACACATCTCCCTATTCAGATCAGGGTTTATGTACATCAAGGCAGGGTATGCTTGGGACGGGCCATCCGGTCCCACCATTGATACAGATGATAGCATGACCCCCTCTCTATTCCATGATGCTGCCTATGAATTGATACGCAACCAGTTCTTGCCCCAAGACTATAGGCTGAAGGCAGACGAATGGATGTTCCATATGATGATGGAGAGACGCTCGAACAACTGGCTCCTTCGTAAGATCCAAACCATTCGAGATAAGGTGTGGCTAGAAAGCTTGAAAGATTTTGCGGGATGGGCTGCTTCTCCTAAGAATAAGAAGAAGGTGTACGAGGTGGCCTGACAGCCACCGAGAGAGGCCCGAGGATCGCCACACAGAGCCATCTCTGCCCTGTCCTAGGCCAGCCTACCCGAGACATAGAGATGTTGCTGTACGGGGCTCTACGGGCCTCCTCGTGGATCGACCCGGAGAATAACATGGATACTAACAGAAAAGGTGACATAACAGAGCTTGAAGCTGCTGTCTGGTTATTGAAACGTGGGTATGAAGTGTTTCGTACCAAAGAGAAAGGGGCTTTTCAGCCCCCATTTTTCTGTATGTATCCCTTCCATATTAAGAAGACAGTGGATATGGGCCACACAATCATAAACAACCAAACGTTTATTTCTTCATAGGAGATGTTTAAGTATTCAGCTAGAGCTACTAGGTGTATCACTGCCCAATTGAACATAGCATCTATCCAATCTGCATAATAACCTAATTTTAAACAGCTCTAAAACCTAAATACTGCGCAGCGCGATAACCGAGTGATACAACAAGAGCCATGGCCACACCGTCGCAAAAACTAGCTCAGTCACTTGAGGTTCTTAAGGAGCTTCAGGATCGAGGCACCACTATTCCGCTCTCCTCCATCATTCACATTCCTTCTGTCCTGTATCTGGGTCAATGAAGCAGGCTTCCGCCCCCTCTTCTATTTTGTTCAGCACCCCATATCTCTTCCCTGCTGCTCGGAAGGTGGTGATGCCCTTGGCTCCCTTCTTCCAAGCCTGTGTGTAGAGGGATTTGAAATCATCATAGCTCACGTTAGCCCCCACATTACATGTCTTACTCACCCCACTGTCTATGTACTGGGCAGCCATGGCGAGGACATTAACATGTGCATCAGCTGATATTTCATCAGCCACCTCCCCCTCCCATCCCCTCTCAGCAGCGTAGTCTGCCACTGTCTCCGTAACCCCCCCATCAAATTCAGCTATAGTTCGGTTGTATCGAAGAGCGAAGGGGGGCTCTATCCCCGAAGATATATTATCTGCTGTGAGGGAGATGGTGCCAGTGGGGGCTATGGAGGTTAGGTGAGAGTTACGCATTCCCTTCTCCTTAATCTTGTCTTGCAGCCTGAGCGGGAGCTGCTTAATAAACCTGCCCATTGAATAGAGAGCTGCGTCATACAGGGGAAAAGCCCCTTTCTCTTGAGCCAGATCAGCCGACACTGAATAGGTTTCGTCTCTAATAGTACGCAACACTCTCCGTTCAAAGAGCAGGAAGTCTCCACTGCCGTATTCCATTTCGAGCATAGTGGCAGCGTTAGCCATCCCCGTTACACCAATCCCCATCCTACGCTTGAGTATAGCCTCCTTCTTCTGTTCAGGAAGGGGGTAGATGGTGCGGTCAATCACGTTGTCCATAGCCCTGACAATGTGGGGGATGTCTTCTCTCAGTTGTGCATAATCAAACCCCTCATTAACATACTTAACCAAGTTGAAGCTGCCTAACAGACAGGCTCCATAGGGGGGCAGGGGTTGCTCACCACATGGGTTGGTGGCTGCGATCTGTTCGCAGTAGTAGAGGTTGTTCATGTTGTTAATGGTGTCGAGGAACAGCACCCCCGGCTCCGCCCAGTCCCATGTACTTCTCATCACCATATCCCACAGGGCTACGGGGGACACGGTGTTGTATATGTTGCCATTGAATGTAAGATTGAATGGCTTGTCTTTAGCGAGGCAGTGCATGAACTCATCTGTTACACCGACAGAGATGTTGAAGCCCTTAAGCTTATCATCATTCTGTTTAGCTGTAATGAAGGCTTCAATGTCAGGATGGTCTATCCTCAACACCCCCATCATAGCCCCTCGCCTGTGCCCACTAGAAGCAATGGTCTGGCAGACAGCATCATAGATTTGCATGAAGGAGACAGGACCGCTAGACTGACTGCCTAAACTAACGATCCTGTCCCCCCTTGGCCGAAGCTTGCTGAAGTCAAAGCCCAGGCCCCCGCCTCTCCTCATTGTCTCGGCAGCCTCCGCAGCACGGGTCATAATGGAGGCCATACTATCTTCCACCTCACCGGAGACAAAGCAGTTGTGGGCAGCTGTCTGTCGAGGAGCTCCCACTGCACTCTGTATCCTGCCTGCAAAGAGGAAGCGCATGTTGCCAGCTATATCCCTGATGGCATTGAAATGTTCATCATTGTCCTTGAGGGCGTTAGCTATCCTCACGATCTTCCCCTTGAAATCCTCCCCATCCTGTCTGTATTTACGCTTATCAATCTCCTTGCTTATGGCGAGGGTTGGGCCTTCCATTATTCTGCTCCTATGGGTGTGGTCAGGACATCTCTTAAGTGTAGGACTTCAACCGATGTAGGCATCCCCTCACGTTGATCTTGGAGCATATCATGGCGAACAACATCTGATGCAGCTCCTCGTAATCGCTCAATCTCATCAGCAGCTTCGTTCAACAGCTTATCAACCGCATCGTCATCGTCGTTTCTTAGCCGCTCAACAAGGTCATTCATCCTCTCCCTCCACTAATTTAATAAGCTTATCCAGATAGGCCCTAGCCTTCTTCAAGTCCTTCACTGGCTCTCCTTTATGTTTGAAGCGGGAGATGTACTTGATGACATTGGCAGCGAAGTGATCTACACCAAAGCCCTGTGCAATGATGTAGTCCCATGTTTCAACGCCGCCTTGTGTGTAGTGGGAGGGGTGGTGGACATCGGGAGGATCTTCTATAACAGGGAAGGGGCATTGGTCTACCTTCTTTGCGCTATACGAGGACATAATCAAGGCGGAAGTACAGGGGGCAAGGGTAGCCCCCGGTACTACCGGCATACTACACACCTCACATGTTGATAGATTAAGTACCTTCATCTCAAATCCCTTTCAACACACTCTCTCGTTTCTCTTTGTCCATGTCATTAAACCTATCCTTAGACCACGCCCCACACCCCTCAGCCTGACATTGATAGCGCTGGTAGGTGAAGACAGCAGTGCGATAGGTGCCCCGCTTCTGGAGGTGGGAGGAGCCACAGCTGGGGCACACCTTCTGTACATCATCTGTATAGAGGGCATGGTTGGGATGATTACGCACCCATGGCCGGAGGATGTCATACACTTTCTCAAGCTGTGTTACATCCTTCTTGTTGTATTTCTCCATCACCTTCCAGCTCTTCTTGTCCCCATCCATACAGCCACGCCACAGGGCCATCCCCTTATGCTCCACCTTATTCTCTAGCCCAAGGAAGGTGAGGACATAATCAAGCTTGTTACTCACCAGCCTAAACCTCTGCCTAGCTGTACGCAACAGATCAATCTGCTGTACAGGAGAGGGGGGTGGCCATCGTATAGACAAAAACTCCTGGCTCAAGATGGGCAGATCAAAGTTGGTGCCGTTGTAATGGATGACAACATCTGCTTCATCTAACAGCTCATAGATGCGGAGGAGCATAGCCTTCTTGCCGTCATGGTGGATGGAGGAGAACATTGTCCCCTTCTCCCCCAACCACTTAGCTGCCCAACAGAGGGTGTATCCAGGTTCATCGATTTGGTTGAGGGCTACGTTCTGTTTCCATAGCCCCCACGTGTACACCTTATTCGGTGCTGTTTCAATGTCAAGAAGGAGCGTCTTCATCAGCTCCCTCCATATCATCCACATTCAAGAACTGCTGCATACTATAATGATAGCCCTTGTCATGCAGCCTAGTTAGGAAGGTGAGGAATACATTTCCTCTCTGCTCAGGGGGGACAGTGCCGAAGAAGGCTGACATTTCAAACAACCCCTGGTCTGTCACCTCCTGTGTCTCTTCTCCAATATTAACGTGGCCTTCAAAAAGGAATAAAAGATTTTCTGCTGCTGCTTCTGTATTAGCTGCTTCTTTGTTTTCGCTCGTCATTCGTTTTCTCCTTATGGCATTCTTTGCAGAGAACCTGGAGGCCCTCCACTTCGCAGAACATACGCTTAATGGTTTCATCCCAGCTTTTCCATCCCTTCTTCGGATCTATCACTGGATGTATGTGGTCTACGAATACATTGTTAACACGCTTCCCCTTCTCCAATATGCTGGTCGGGGCTGTGTGCCACTTCCTCTTGTAGCCTTCACATTTATACAGCCCCCTCTTCACCCATGCTGCCTTCTTCACCTCATGCTTGGGGGGCCAGCGATAGCTAATCTGTCTCAGGCCCCCTTTGATGAATGAATGGAAACGGGCGACTGTCCATTTCTCTGAGTTGTGTGGTTTGTCAGTCATTCTTCCATTCCTATTTCCCAGAGCTGTGGGCTCCCATCCTCATTCAATCGCCTCACCATCCAGCATAGCCTGCCCTGTTCGAGGAGGTAATCGTCGTCATCATACTCCTCCCTCACTATGTCCAGCATGTTGTCAGCTAAGCGCTCACCATCATGGCTGTCTCTTATCAGCCGATCAAAAGCTGCTACTGGGCCGCACTTATCCAAGCCGGGAATATTATCTACCCTGTCGCCGGTAAGCACTTGTCCATAAAAGGCGGCTAACCCAGTAGCATATAGCTTCTTCCTGTCGTCGGAAAGAGAGAGGGTGCCGGGCTGGGTGATGAGCTCTGGCCCAAACCCCGGCTGTCTTCCAAGCTCCCAGCTGTAGAACCAGCCAGGCACCTGTCTCAAATCCTTATCTCTTGAGCAGATGATGGCTGTGTTATTAGAAGCCACCTGCTCAATAGCCATGGCATCATCAGCTTCAATCCCTGTCACCACCTCTGCTCCCAGTATGTCTGTCATGTAGAGGGTGATGTTCTTATAATGCCAGGGCTTGTTGTCCTTCCGTGTTCCCTTGTAGGGCTTTGTCTTAGCTAGATCATAGCGGAAGGTGTGTCCTTCTGTAATGAAGATGCGGGGAGGAGCTTCAGTGCCTATGTTGTTAGTGATGAAATCTAGGCGGGAAAGAAGAAGCCCCTCTACATAGTGGAAGGGTGGGATGCTCTCCTTGTCATCAGTCACCCCCCTCCATCCCGTCTCTGCTGCGAAGCCCACCTCATATCTGAGGATGTCACCATCAATCAGAGGGATTAGGTTCATCTACCTTCTCCTTATTCCTCGACACTGCCCTACGGGAAAGGACAGTGCCGTCCTCGATGCGCCTTCTCAGTTCAGCACACCAACTTATCTTCTGACACATCTGACATTTGCTGTCACAAGTGTAGGATTTAGTAGGGGTTTTCGTCCCCGTCAAGGTCATCATTAGGCGCTTCCTCTACTGCCTCCTCAGCATCACCTAACATATCATACAGTTTACTGCCCTCATGCTCCAGCCCTCCCTTGATTTTGTCCTGAACAAACCCAGGCAGCTGATTGTACAGCTCCAAGCTAGGCTCATCGAGGTCAAACACAATGGCTTCGTTCACAAGCTCGGGGCATTTGTTGGCATCCTTCTCCCGCATGGGGGTGACACCAGCAATGTTAGTATACACCTTCCCATTCTTACCGGGATTGTGCACCACTGTAACCATGCAGGGGGTGTTGATTAGTTTACTGAAGTCCCCCTCGTATGTATGACTGGGGTCAAGTGCGTTGTATCGAGCTGTGCTCTTAGCTTTCTCAGAGGAGAGGTGGTAGATGGACATCATCTCTGTAATCCAACGTGGCTTATCGGGGATGTCTTCTCCATTTTCATCCTGTAAGAATTCATCTACGAATTCATAGGTGAAAGCCACCATGTTAGCAGGAGGCTTCTCTTTTCCCTGGAAGGCGGGGATGGCTTGAAGGCCCAGATCCGCTACACATACCAAGCGAGTGGGGTAGGTGCCGGGATCTAGCGGTGCAATACTACTGCCACCAGCGGGCAGCTTGTTTGAGTTGAGTGTCATACTATTCTCCTAATTGTCTATACTCTTATACTCATTTAAGCCAAAGGTGTGACAAAGTTTCTTTCACGAATACGCTTCGCAATGGTGGTGGCAGTGGAACCGAAGTCATAATTCTCTGCCACTCTGGCACATTCTTCTCTCTCCTTTTCCTTCTCCTCTTTAATTTTGTCCAGTATTTTCAAGCCTCTATCAAAACTTTTACTCAATGTGTTTCACTCCAATTCATTCCTACCATATAGTCTCCATCGTGAGGGCAGCCTATATTTAAAAATTCTCCTGCCCATTTAATTGCGTCACAGGCTAGCTGCCCCAGCTCCTCCTTTATCTCTTCACGGCATTCCATTTGAAACTCATCATGCATCCAAATAAGCATACCCCAATCCTTACCCAACTCCCACCCCAAGGCTGCGGCCCACTTGTGTATCATGACGTAGGCCACGCCCATGTGGATCGCTTCATCGGATTGTAGAGCATAGCAAAGAAGGTCTTTCTCGAACGCCACCAAGATGGGTCGTCCATCCACACCTGTAATGTAACCATCGTAATGCTCCACCTTATTCCATTTCTTATTGAACCGTTGCTTGGCTGTCACCCTCCATTCCTTCACCAGCCCATCCACCACTGCCTGTAATTTAGGCATCTCCCCCATGTATTTATCCTTTATCTCCCGAGCCTTGTCCTTAGTTGTTTCGAGAAGCTCCGCAGTTTTCTTATCCCCAGCTCCAAACAATACACTCCCATAGAAGAAGTTTTTAGCGAGAGTTCTAGTTGCCGCGCCGCTTCTCTTTTGGTTGAGGGAGTGGAGATCAGTCTTGTCCTCAGACTTTCCAAAGAGAACCGCCTTAGTGAATTCATCATCGTTCATCCTCCCCGCTAGTTGTCTCATCTGGTTGCCCTTACTGTCACACCCCACCATCACCCACCCCTCCTTCGCTACAAAGCACTGTCGCATCTGCTTAGCAAAGAAAGCACGGGAGGTGGTGCTGGGGACATTCACTATGCCCTTGTGTCTGAGCCGCCCGGTTGTTGCAATGCCTCCAACTCCCGTAGACAGGCGCCCATCCTCGCGGATAGCATGTTGCCAGCCCTCAAGAACTGATTTACGTTGTCGACACTGAATTCTCCTTGTGACAAGCCGTCCCAAAGTTCCTTGTATTCCTTTGAAAGGATCGTTCTTAGATAGATTAGGGCTTGTTCTCTGTCCGTCCTTTTCATTCCACTTCTCCGGTTGCCACCCCTGCTCTAACAAGAACTTCTTCACCTCGACAGTAGAGTCGAGATCCACAGGGCGAAAACAAATCCTACTGAATACACCACCAACGTGTTCGGATAGCGATCCACCATCATATCCAGCCAACGAACGACTGGGAGTACCATCTTTTTTGAAAGGCTTTCTAACGTATCCATATTCTCCGTCCTTCTTTGTTTCTAAGATATCAACTACCAAAGGTAGATGAGGAGTGAGAGCCCTATTAATCCTGTCAATCCAACGATCAAGGGTGTGAAGAGACTTCTGTAGATGGCCTCTATCAATTGTCCATCCATATCTTTCTTGCTCCTGTAGATGTTGAAATATTTTTACATTAAGTTTGTGTACATTAGCCCAGCCCTCTCCCCTGCCCTCTGCTAACAGAGCCTTGTAGATCTTGTACTGAAGGGCTACGTCTTGAGCACATCTTTCCAGCATGTCATCACTATAAACATCCCACTCTTCGTGCTCTTTCTTGTACACTCCGAGCCTGTGACCCCAAGCTTCCACACTGTGTGGAGCCCTGCCATCATATCCCTTTGGATTTGTTCGAGAAGGTCTTTGGGTACGCGACATAAGGACTGTATCAACAACTTTTCCTGCATACTCCCATCCAAATATCTTTTTCAAAACGGGGAAATCAAACGCAACACAGTTATGGCCAATGAGAACATCGAACGTATCAAGGTGATTGCACAGATTATTAATAGTAGAAGGATCAAAGGACTTAACACTTCCCGTGACATGATCCTTAACCACGGCACACCACACCTTTGTTGTCTCATCCAAGAACCCATTTGTTTCAATGTCAAATGTACCTACCTTCATCCCAACTTGGCCCTAAACCTTTGAACAATCTTACGCACATTGGTTGGGCTCTCCGGTACACATTGCCCCACTTCAGTTGCATTGTATCCCTCCAAGAGGAAGAGCCGAAGGATGTTAGCTGTATGCTTCTCCTCCCCCTCTATCATTTCAGCCAGCTCCTTCACCTGTATGCGCTGGAATGCCTGAGAAGGGAAAGCCACCTCCACTGGAGTGTCATCATTCATCCCCCGCAACAACTCCTTCTTAAAGAAATCTTTAATAGCGTTGTTGAGGACAGTGCCAAACCATGTGTTAAACCCTTGGTCTGGGTGGTATGCCTTCCAGTATTTGAGGGTGCGGCTGTATGCTTCTTGCACCACATCCTCTGCGTTAGGCTTGCTGCCTAAATACCTCGAAACCATACTGACAAGCTTATCATGTTTGTCTGTGTAATGTGTCTCCACTAATCCATAAACTGTTGATTTATCCATATCATCTCTCCTCTATCTCATGGTATAGCCCCGTCTTATCATCATAATAGAGTACAATATACCCCGATGATCCATACGCCCTATCTTCTAGGACAGTGAGCCTTCGCATATTCCTCTCAGCTATGTCTAGGTCAGGGTCTTTGTTCCCCTCTAGCCCCAGCATCATATGACAGCTCCTCATCATAGCCCGTGAGCCAGCGAACTGTGAGCTAAACACCTTCCCCCCTCGCTCATGCGGCTTACCATCATGCGGAGCCTTGAGATGGCAGAACAGGAACACCACTATGTTCGAGTCCTTAGCCATCACTGAGATCTCTTGAGCAAATTCCTGTAGCAAAGTGTTAGCACTGGCTGCATCAATCCCATTGGTAAGGTTGGTGATGGGGTCAACCAACACTATCTGACACCCCTCCTCCACTGCCTGATTGATATCCATACGAAGCATGTTCCAGTCCAGATCTTGGTACAGATCTAGGCAGGTGAGATGCTTATCCACTATGGGGCTCACCTTATCGAATGCTTCATAATCGAATTCTATCTGTGGGTCATGGAAGATGCGCTTAGCCACCTTGCCTGCTACATGCTTGTATGTCTCACTCGCCAGCTCCTCTGGCTGAGCACAGAATATATTGAGTTTGTACTTGGTGATGAAGTGAGCAGCCAATGTATCAACCATGGTGGTCTTGCCCATTTTGACACCAGCCCCTAGGTATATGGTCTCGCCAAACCTCACCCCCCTGGTGAGATCAGTGAGGCCCTTCCAAGGCCAGTCCATACCCATAGGGGTTTCCTGTCTAGCCTTGTCCCTCAGTGGCGCACCTCTCACTAGCCTAGTGTTCTTAGGCTTGTCCCTCTTGAACAACACAGCATTACACAGGGCATGGGCAAAGCCCTTGGTGAGGCATTCATTAGGATCTTTAGCAGGGAGGGTGACAGTCTTGGCGTAAGGAATGATCTGCATCACATCCTTAACAGCAGCCTGCCCTGCCTCATCTTGATCAAACACCAACACCACCTCCTTGAAGTTGGAGCTGATGGCAGGGAGGAGAGCAGCTAGGTCACGCTTAGCAGAGCTTGCCCCGTTCTTCAAACTAACCACAGCAGGGGCGTAGGAGGCCCACCGAGAGCCCTTAGCCTTGTGATTGAGGGCTTGGTATAGGGAGACGGCATCAAGCTCACCCTCGACGATGTACAGGGCCTTAGCGCCTGCTTCTAGGGCTTGCTTCCACCCGAATAGGTCTCCTTCCTTAATGTCCCCCACACTCCAGAAGTTTTTCCCCTCTATGAGGCGGGCTTTGTACGCTACGAGGGTGTCTCCTTTGTAATAGGGGTAGTAGTGGAGGACAGGGGTGGTGCCATCCTGCTCACTCAGCCCCATCTTAACATCGAAATAGGACAGAGCCTCTTCATTAAGCTTGCGTTCTGGGAGGGGGACAGTGGGGCATCGAGAAATTTCTTGAAGCTCTGCTAAAATATTTTCCGCAGACTTCTGGACTTTTTTCGGGGGATGCCCTTCGCTATCCCCATACGGATCAGCGACATATGTATCGCAGGAGAAACAATAGCCGGTATAATTACCTCTATCGTTTTGGAACACCTGCAATGCGTCACTGCTCCCACATTCATGCGGGAGGAGTTCAATACATTGCGTCATATAAATATCCTAATCTAATTAGCCCCAAGGACTGTTGATGCCCCACGACTGCTCGCTGGGCGGCGTGTATTTCGTAATGCGCCAAGGCATAGTGGCAATACAATTCTGCCCTATTATATTTAGCTCACGGGCTTCTTGCACCATCCCCGCATTCAAACTCATAAACCAGTGGTGGTAAGTGTCGCCTTCTGGTAGCGACCATATGTAACCCTCAAGCTGCTCGGGTCTCCAGGTTGCCGACCTGTAGCGGTTGTCAAGGACCAGGGTCCGGTCCTCCAGGTCAATGCCGCAGACCAAGTGATAACGATCTGCAAGGCTGGTCCGTATGTGACCGCCGCCGTCCTTGAATATTTCGACGCAACAAGCGATCAGGTTAACCCTCTCCGGCGGGACACCGCGCTCGCAGGCTCCGACGTAGCTGGTCATTGCGAAATTGTCGCAGTCGCCCTCCCACCGCTCTCCGCGATTGGCTCCCTCCCAATAGGACTTCCAATAGTCGGGCATGTGCCATTGCTCGCTGTCGCGTTTGTAGCGTCCAGTCGTCACGACGGTGTGGTGGACATCACGGGCGATATCTTTGATCTCGTTGTCATCCATCACTCCACCTCCGGCTTGAGGTTGGTGCATACCCACTTGTTCCACCGCGCAGGATCGGCGCACATGGCGGTGTGGCTGAGTGGGGTGGCAGCGGGCGTGTCAGTTCGTTCTAGCTTGACCGGCGGGCGGGTAGTGCAAGCTGTGAGCATCAACACCACCCCCACAATCATCAACGCCGGTCCTATGGCGTGTGCTATGAATTTTTTCATTCTCGGTATTGAGCAACAACCCGCCGCCCGACACTCTTCATGGCTTTTGCAACTAGCACAATATTTCATGCCTCACCTCCTCTTGTTTGTGGCTGACGGGGCAGGCCAAGGAGTGTTAGCCTCCTTCCTACGGGAGATGGCTGCTCCGTGCTCAGCCCTATGCTGCTCCTCCTTAAACTTCTCCACCACCTCCTCGGGCGGTGTTGCCGCATACCCGTCTGGATGTATCCATGCTTCGTTCAACAGATACCATCCTAAATATGTCTTCATTTACATATACTCCTCTTTACCATGAAGTGTGACAAATAAAATTTATTTTAATTATTTTGTCACACTTTGCTGTTTCAAACAGTATAAGGTATAGGCCCCCGGAGGTAAACTACCACTGAAACCAAGGTCTATAGAATAGTTCTCCCTCACAACTAGGGCAATAGAGGGGCTCTCCTATTTCAGTATCCTCAATCCCTGTGTAGCCACACCCCTCACACATTAGCTCCTCCTCCCCCTCAAGATTTATTGTTAATAGTGCTGCTGTTCCCTTGTCTCTCGTTCTCATTTACTTCATCCTCCAGCTTCCATATCCTTTTCCACAAGTCATGTAGGTAGGCTCCCTTAAACAACACCTCACAGCCACACTCAGCTGCACAGCAGTCTGCCGGGTCTTCACAGAAGGTTACGCCGTAGTCTGTTTCAACTCTCTCCATTGTCTTTCTCCTTTATCCATGCTCTATCGAAGATAGCAAATGCACCATTGAGATGCTCCCTTATCTCTATCCTCTGCGTAGAATTACCATGTACTATTTTATTAAGAGCAAAGTCTTCCGCATCATAAAGGGAGCGAGCAGCAAATACTTTCTTCCATTCATCTTGTCTCTTCCACCAAACCTCAAACACTATCTTCTCCTATTCCTAAGTGTTTCTTTATTGCGGAGCCATACGCCAGGATTGTACTCCCCATTAGCCCAGGAGCTGTGTTAATCTCTAGCACTAGGGCCTGATCTCTATTTGCTGTGTATATAACATCCACTGCTCCGAAGGTGAGGGGGAAGCAGGAGAAACAGCTTGTTGCTACAGTGGTAACACAGGGGGGCACATCCAACCCCTCCCTTGCATAGATGAAGCCTCCATCTAGATTCCTAACCTTCCAATTAGGAGAGGGAGTGCCTATTTTTAAGGCTTTCTTCTGTACATCTATCACCTCCCCATCAAAGATATGCACCCTGTATTCATCCTGCTTGGGGGCATAGCGTACATACAGAGGGGCATCATACATCTCCTCTGGTTTGGTGGCTAGATGTATCCCCCTCCCCCCGCTAGCGTTAAGGAGGCTGCGACACACAATAGAGGTGCCTTTCTTGAGCCATGCCGTAGCCTTCTCAACGTCAGTGGTGTAACCGGGAGTGAGATGGTGACCTTTTAATTCCTCAAAGAATAAGAGCTTGTTCTGTACAGAGGCTATGTCTTCAGGGGGGTTGAGGACATTACATTTCTCCACCTCTGGGGGGAGGTAGGAGGAGCCCCAATTGATCACTGTCTTGCTCTTCCTCCCCCGAAACCTACTATCTGTGTGCTTGATACGGTGCACAAGGAGGTGGCGAGAGAGTTGCTTGGCTGCCTTACTGGCAGGCTTGTGTGAATATATGTAGCAAATCCTACTCATCAATCCCCTCCACTTCATCAACAGGCGGAAGGAATTCACCTCGTTCAAGCCTGCCCATTTCATAGGCACCGAGGTCAAACCCCCCTACATGCCTCACATTTTCCCTTAGCCGCTCCCCCAGATTTCTTCTCGGTTGCATCCCTACATCCATGTTAGTGGCGGGGTGCTGTATTGAGGGGGTGTAGGCTATGTCTTGTGTCAGTCTTATCCCATCTAACACTTTCTGATCCACCTCTGGCACCTGAGCATACAACACTTTAGCCAGTTTCTCCCCCATAATATCTTTGAAGAAGCCCTCTTCCCCCCTGAAGGAGTAGTGTTCAATGAAACTCTTAGGTTCATCGAACATGAGGGAGGCTGTCTTCACTTGGTAGAGGATATCCACCCACTCTTTTATATCGAGGAGGTTATGGGGGGTGCGTAAGGATCTGAATTCTACGGAGCCAAACTTTCTTATGGCTTCTGGGTTCATGGATGAATAGCGTAGTTCATTCCTATCATTTTTTGTGAGATAATCAAGCTCACTGTACCTCTTTACATCGATAATTCTATCAATGAAATACTCAGCATCGCTGCTCCGAAGACAGTATAGGTTGCCTTCTCTACTCTCTCCGCAATAGCTCACCAGCACTTTTTCCATGAGCAGATAGAGGAACATGAAATTAAACAGCTCATTGAAAGTCATATGTTGTACATTGATATGTACATGAACACCACATCTGTCACTAGGGTTGAAGGTGTATCTCCCCTGCTGCTTCCTCACCGTGTCGATGAGGGTTTGTAACGTGTTTTCCACTGTCTCTATGGGGATGGGGTGGGTGAGGATGTACTCAGTGGCCTCCCCACGGAGAGACCCATCCCCATCAGACCTCCACACACGGGTGTTGTCTATATAGATGTTCTCCCCCTCCATCTCGATCTCTATCCCGATCTCCCTCTCCTTCTCGTATTGTTTACGGAAGGTATACATCTGATTTATCGTAGGCATGTTAGACATTTAGCACCTCTTCTAATTTCTCTTGGAGAAAGCTAAACTCAGGGAGGAGCTTAGGTCTTTCATTGCACACCCCCACTCTAGTGGGGAATTTATAATAAACTAATGAAAGATTTTTCTTATCTTTTTGAATTGCAAAATGTCTATTGAAGGCTATGGTGGTGAGGTAGGAGGAGTTTTCACAAATGGCCCTAGATACTTTATAAGATGGACATTCCCCCTCTATTAATGCCTTAAGGGGGCGGGAGGCGAGGACATCTGCATGAGAGACATTAACCCCCCGCTTACCCGGAGCTGGGGAGAGCGACATATTATTCTGTGACAAGCCTATCTTCCACATACGAGAGGGGATGCGGCTGACAACCATACAATCGTGGAAGTTTTCCTCTCCTTGCAGGCTGTAATTCATCAGACCAAGGGGGACAGGAGCTAGGTTGATACGCTTGCTCTTTATGTTTATCACCCGTTCTCTCTGTTCGGAGAGCCTGTTGTAAAACAGTTTCATCACCAAGTCACCGGCCCTGTTGCGTTGCCATTCTATCTCCTTGACATGGATGGGAGTGCCTTCAACACGAATAACACTCCTGCGAAGATATGACCGAGCCATATCTATGTTGAAAAAACCGTTGTATTTCATTGTAACACTCCGTTATCAATGATGTATTTCCATAGACCCTTATCTATTAGCCCTTGTGCATCTTCCTTGCGGGAATAATTAATGATTTCTCTTGGGGAATGGAACCTGTCTGACAAATGCACCCCTTCTTCAAGCAAATTGAAAGCCGCTTGTGTGCTGTCAAACACCCATTTCATTAGGGCTTTGTCCTCCAACCAAAAATTACTCAACACCCTATACTCAGCTCCATACTTCTTAGGCCTGAATGCCCCAGCACTCCCGTACATCATCCTCCGGGCACAAACCTTATCCAGGAGAACACTCGGCACACCGAGCATATAGTCAAGCTGTTTGACAAGGAGCCTTGATGCTTCGAAGTGGCGGAGGTCAATCTTATTGTTGCTTCTTTTCCAACCTATATGAACATGCCCCGCTGCTGTCCTCATAGCGGTGTAACCATCAGGTTTGGGGTTTGGCCTCCCATTATAAGCGTTGTAATCAATGTCACACCCCAAGTCTAATGCCTCGGCTGGTTGAGCGAGCATGTGTCCCCTTGTGAAAGAAGCAGTCGGATGGAAGCAAAATTCATACTCTTCGGGAACCATATCTCTCAATGATTTCAACACCTTGTCGATATTATTCACGAAGATACGGGAGGAAGCGGCAGGATTGATGTTAAATTCCAATGCCATACCATCAACCTGAACAGCCCCCTTGGGGACAGGATGAGGGGCTTCTTTAGTCCCCGGTATCATCCCAAAAGCAGACTTATACTCCCCTGCGTGCTTAAGAAACAGTTCAGGGTCAGCGCCAATCTTAAGTTTCATAGGAGAATTTCCTGTGCTATGTTAATGTTGTTTTCCTTTGCGGTGATGACACAATTACCACACACCACCTTATCATCACTAACCAATAGAGCTGTCTCGTAGTCCATATAATTAATCTGCTTATCCTCACAGAAATGACAAGACATCTTCTTATCTCTGAATGTTATGAAGCTTATTTTACCCGTTGCCATCCCCTCTGTGCCCTTCAATTCCTTTCTTAGTTTATCCTGGGCCCCTAAAAAATCATCATTGGATTGCCACTTACCCGCCCCGTGGTTGTAAACTCTCCTATATACGGGATTGTCAAAATCGTTGGGGAAATATGTATTAAGCGCCCTCCCTACCCAGGTGAATTCCTCTAATGTACGGGAAGAGCCAACAACCTTTCCTTTCACCAGTTTGTAAGTGAAGAGTGTGTTCTTAGGTGGATAATACAACGTGTTCTTCTCCAGCGTCACCCCCCTCCTCTCGGCAGCCCCTCTCAGCATCCAGCCCTCTGAGGCCCACATAAGGCAGCTCTCATCTGGGGTGGTGGCAAAATGAAATGGCCGTTTCTCATTGGAGATGATGTTAAGGGATTTTTCTTTCTTGTTCCACCACACCAGCACAGCTGCTCCATCGAGGTTCTTCCATGTTTCATCCACCCCCTTCTTTGCGATACAGTGTGTGATGGTCTCACTGTCTGTATCGAATTTCTTATCAGTGGGAAGGGTGTAAGTGCCGTGGAGGGTGCCATTGTGAGTGAGGACAATGTGCTTGGATTGGAAGGGGTGAGCATTCGCTTTGTTCACTTCCCCTTTCGTAGCCCACCTGTTGTGCCCCATCATTAGGACAGGAAACCCCACTCTACTTGTGTATTCTTTGCCACAAAGCAAGTCTGTTGGGGAAATTGTATCCTTGATGATACGGGGGGCAGCTTTTTCGTTTTTCAAGACCGCCACTCCGGTAGAATGGGGGCCTCTGATTACATCCATCTGCAACAGATCTTCGAACATATTTTCTGTTTTGAATGTAATGTTGCCAAATACTCCGACAAGTCCACACATTAGCTCCTCATTTCAGTAAGAGATTGTTGATGTATTCGAAATAGAGATTTGAAAGAGAGATTTGATTGGTAAATTCTGGATGTGGTTGAAAACAAAGACAATTCGTGTCCCTGTAATAGAGAGCTTCCACATCATTTTTAGCGTTCCGAACAGTTATGGTGGTGTTTTGCTTGGCATAAATGGAAGAACATTTCTGTCTCACAGGACAATTCTCTGCCACCATCAAAAGAAAATATCTACCTTGATCATTTGCAGGGCACATCATTTGGTGGTGAGTGGAGGTCACTTTGATCTTGTTTTTGATTTTTAGGTCTGTATAGAAAGCAATATGCTCTCCCAGATGCCCCTCCACATGCTGCCACATGGTCCCCCCGTTCATAACATTCAAGAATTGCCCTCCTCTACAGATGCCAGCCAAGGGCTTGTCCATCTTCTTGGCAGCGAGGAACACAATCTTCTCAAATTCATCCCTCTCTTTGTTGGCGGCTGTCCTAGGATGGGGGTGGGCAAAATAAAAGGCGGGAGTGACATCAGATCCTCCGGTAAACTGCACCAAGTCTGCCTCTTCCATTGAATCAGTGGTTTCCCATCCATGGTCTTGAAACATTTTAGTGTATTCAACACCATAGTTGTTAACGATAAGCACTTTTGGGGCTGTCATAGCTTCTCTCCAATACCTTTTAACCCGTTGATATCTAAGAATGAACTAACAAATTTTTTAATTTGTGAATTATCCACTATATCTAAGGCTATATCTTTCCCCCAGATACGCATAATTTTCTCTTTTGTTTTTGGGTAGTGGATGTTTTTACTAACTCCCTTCCATATATTCTCGCTAGGAGAAAATTCTGAACAAAGAGCCATTGGAGGGTGGTCAACCACATCCTCACTTATCACACTCTTTATTTTATTCCCCATGTAAGAGCTTCTCCAAGCTTGGTGGTTTGAATTAACTGTTGCGTTTCGTCTTAGCGTGAAACCCCAGCTGCTCTCTTCCACATCATAGGCCAGCATTATAGCTAGACAGGGATGAATATGCGGAGCAAATAATGACCATCTGCTCACAAAATCAGCATATTCCGAGACACTCCTCATCAGCGCAGCCCCTTGAAAAACAAGCTTAACAGGCAAACTGGTGTCATACACACAGCCAAAGTGCCACAGCTCTTCCACATCCTTGGTGATGAAGATGTGCCGCCAAGGGCTTCTGTTTAGGAGCCAATCAAGATAGGTTTTTTCCTGATCGGTGAAATCCTCCCTGTTTTCGTGTCTTTCTTTTAATTTGTAAAAACAATAATCAATGAAATGTGTTATTGGGGCGTCTTTAAGCTCCCTTTTACTATAGATGCTAAATTGGGCCAAACATGCCCTGTTCATAAACCCCTTAACATTCTCATCCCCAAACACCAAATAGAAATTATTCAGCCCCTCCCCCTTTGTAACTTTCTTACGCATATTTTCTATTTGGGCCTTGGATATTGTCATCGATCTTTCCTCTTAAAAGAATTGGAAGGCGGCTTGTACGGAGTCGAACCGAGAGTTCTAGGGGGCTTCACAAACCCACTGACAAGAACAGTTGACCTTCGCCGCCCGTCATGCCCTCTTAGGCACGACTATGCACCATGTATTTCTTCTGAGCAAAGCTCTGCCCATTCCTCTGTGTCCACCGTTTGTTCATGATAGCCTCCTTTCTAGAGGTGCGGACATACGAAATGCAGCCCGATCAATTAAGACCGAGCTGTTGAATACGTCTTAGTAATTGTTTTCGTTATCATTATCGTAAAATGGTATGAGTAATGACATGGAATAAACTAATCCATGGGGTAGGGAAACCACTCTTCCAATCGAAGTTGAAGGGCTTTTGCAAATTCACCTTCATATCACCCTCCACACGTACAGCATTGCGGGCAGCACGTACATTCAATCACATCCTCATCCTCTTCCTCTTTCCTGTGCTTCTCACAGAATGGAGGAGGAAATGGATAGTCACCTAGATCAACTAGGTGGCATTTCTTCTCTTGTTCCATGATATCTCCTAATAAGCGGTGAGGGGAGGACTCGAACCTCCAACCTCCTGTACAGCAACACAGGGCTCTACCAATTACAGCTACCTCACCAATGTAGCAGCAAACAAAATAAAATAAACATAGCTAGTAACAAAAAGGAGGAGAAGGCCCACAATATCCCTCAAGAGCTCAAACATACCTTCTCCTCCTTCTCTTGTAAATTAAGTTGGGGTGAGCGCCTCACCGGCTTCCACGGTCTATGTTGCCTTTCCGTCCTTGACGCCCAGGGTGCAACAGTATATACCCTCTTTACCCCAGTTATGGCATGGCTTTCTTTAGCAGTGGGCTTCGAACCCACGACAACCTGGCTAGCTACACCGAACCTCTTGCGTGCCATATCCTTTTCAGGCTGATACAGGCTCAATCCGGCCACGGTCCTTGCTAAAACCATGCCATAGCCATAGCGTGTATCTCACGCCATAGCCATGACATAGCGACGCCATCCCATAAAGAAGCGGAAGCTAATGTAGGATGGGTTTCTTCAGCATCAAGGCACAAACCTTATGCGATCTCCCCAACATGCCATGGTATCACCCAATTACCCCCATCCTCTCGTTAGAAGCCGCAGGTGGATGGAGCTACAGTGACACCCTCGGTGTGTGCATCTCCATCCGCGTCCTCCTAATAAAGAAGGTGGGCGTGTAGTCCTTGGCTACATTAGCCTCCACATGAATGGGCTAGAGCAATAGAATTGAAAATGAAGCCTAGGCAGCGGCCTCAATTGCGGGAACGTCCTGTTCCCCGTCTTCGTCCTCCTCATGGAGGGCCTTAATGGCGGCGGCCACTTGGTCGATTGCTTCTCTGGCCAGCCTCACCGCCTCGTTGGCATCCCCAACCGCATTGTAATGGGGCTTGCCCTCTTTGGTCGTCTTCCCGAACTTATTGATGGGATGGCGCATCGCCACCACCACATCATTCGAGCCGAAGTTTTTGGTCTCCTTCTCAGGAAGGGATTCCCAAAAGGTCACCTTCTCCGCAACCGCCACACGAAATGGC
>Ga0080013_1002636_pt1 | contig 20678 bp, 10 predicted proteins | sample ETNvirenome_6_85_FD_69236 | JGI IMG/M metagenome (GOLD analysis project Ga0080013, IMG submission 69236) | Marine viral communities from the Pacific Ocean - ETNP_6_85 (SPADES assembly) (version 2) | ecosystem: Environmental > Aquatic > Marine > Oceanic | place: Pacific Ocean | collected 2013-06-19 | reverse complement strand
TGCAAGTTGACGGCGGAACTGATCAAGTACTTCTATTTTCCGGAAGTCTTTCTGACGCAGCTGGTTATGGATCATCTGCCAGTGATCCCGACCCCAGAACATTTACAGATACAAACTTCTTTGTCTCAGGCGCAATAGATTCAGTCGACACAACAACAAAGGGAACGTCAGTCTTCGGGGGAGATCTTCTTGTTAGCGGAACCGTGAACGCCCCTAGAGGATTATCTGGTTCATTAACTCGTCTCACTGACGGTTCGTCTTACTTAGCAGCAGGCTCAAATGTAACGATCCTGTCAGCTTCTAATGGTCAAATTACGATATCATCGACGGGCGGAGGCGGCGGAGGTTCCGGGGACTCTGCAGCACACTACGTAGTTACTGAAGCTACAGGATCACTTTCAAATTACAAGCTAATTGAGGCGGGAACTGGGATTACGCTCACCACTGGGTCGAATAGTGTCACAGTTTCATCTGACCTCTCTTTGATACGGGGTCGCAATAAGGATCGGTATACTGTTACTGCATCACATCCTGCCGATTCCCCGTTTTCGACACCGCAATCAGACTACTCCCAGGTTGTTTACGATCCTGACCTCATTGACGTGTACCTGAATGGGATGCTCACTGTGTCCGGAACTAGTGCCCAAGTTGACTCCGCTACGGTTGACTACACGGTGTTCTCCTCTGGGTCTTTGGCATTTGCTTTTGATCTTAATGATGAAGACGTTGTCGATGTAGTGTTGTCACAGCTAGATCCTAATGCAGGGTCAGGATCCGACCCCGCAGCTTCATACCTTGTTCTTTCATCGACAGGATCCCTATCCCACGAGAGGGTGTTCACAGTTGGTACAGGCTTGTCTGCTACCGACAATGGAGCAGGAAACTCGTACGTTGTTGATGTAAGTGATTCAGTAGTTGCAACCCTGACAGGCTCAGTCTTCACCGGTGGGGTCACTGTCGAAGGGCCATTTACATCATCTCTGGGAGTAGGAACTTTATCGACAAATTCATCTACTGTGCACATAAGCGCATCAAATGCCCCATCTAGTGGTTCTGTCTTAGTAGCTAAATCTGCAACAGAAGCTTCATGGCAGCAGGCTATCGTTTTTGGTGAGCAACCCTCCGGTACCAAGAACGGTGCCAATTTAGCGTTTAGTTTAGACAAGGCCCCGATTAATGGTACAGATCTCATGTTGTTCGTCAATGGTCTTTTACAGCTTTCTGGAACCTCCGGAGACTATGAATTGACCGGAAGTACAATTAACTTCAAGCTCGCGCCATACTCAGATGACAGTATTTCATCAATTTACAGACCTAGCTACTAACTTCATGTTGTCTTTCTCTTATCTTAAAGATGCCTAAATCTTAGCAGGTTTATATTTACTCGTAAGCGGTGCACAGCTAGGAGATCATGCTTTGCCAGAACAGATATTTGAGACCACAGATCTGGCTCTGGCTGCCTTCTGCAAGAGCAAAGGGTTAGTCCTGGCAGACCTTCGAAAGAACGATCGAGGTATCGTGACTTTTATCTTTAAAGATGAAAAAAATCTCTCAAAATCGCTGATGATCGCATATTTAAACTCGGATGAGCGGAACTTCCACGAGTCGCTGAAAGCACTCAAGAGGCTCGCATCATCGATATGAACATAAAAATATAAAAATCACATTCCGACCCTGATTTTCATACCATTCCCACGACATCCTAATGCCAATGTAGACCACCAAAGTACCGGTGCCCACACACGTTGTGTGACGCGCCAGAAAAAGGATGGCATGCCATAATAATTTTTAAGGAGAAAAATAATGGCTACAACTAAAATTGGCGGTCGCCAGATTGACGTCGAAAAGTCACCACTATCATCATCTAATTACGACTCTTCGACGCTTAAGGATCTTGCCGGCGGACTTACTCTTACGGGTAGTGTTCGTCTCACACATGCTCCCTCTAACAATCTTGACGCCGCAACAAAAGCATATGTTGATGCATCTACAGGTGCATCGGTCGCTGCAGGCTTCGTTGCATTCGGTGACTCAGACGGTGCGGGCCTCGAAGGTTCAGGCAAGCTCATGTATCTTGAGCCTGGCAATGCAGACCTTCCACCGGGTGATGAATCCCGTCTTGCAATCTCAGGCTCTATCGGCCTTGGTAACACAGTAAATGTTCCTGACCTGTTGATCGCGACATCCTCAGTAGGCGGGACTGAAAATACGGCAGTGATTGCTGCACGTAAGGGCTTGGTCCTGTCATCCTCTACGGGTGCAGTTCACCTTCACGATGATGGAGTTAACTTTGCTAGCTTTGTAAATAGCTCAAGCGACCTTATCGTCAGCCAGTCAGTCTCTGACAAGGATATTATCTTTAAGACCAACGACGACGGCTCTGCAACTGAGGTCTTCCGTGTTGACGGATCAGAATCAGCATTGCTGATGGCATCCAGCAAGAAGCTCATGCTCGGCGCCGCAGAAGAATATCTCTCTGGCGACGGAACTGATCTGACAGTAGGTTCAGGTGGTGACATTAACCTTACAGCAACAGGTGACGTTGTTATTCCAGCCGATGTTGGGGTAACATTCGGTACAGGTGAAAAGATTGAAGGCGATGACACAGATCTTACAGTTACATCTGGAGCTAAGATCAACTTGACTGCCACTTCAGACGTTCACGTTCCAGTTAACGTTGGAATCGTGTTTGATACCGATGCATCAGAGAAGATTGAGTCTAATGACACAGACTTGACTGTTAATTCTGGAGGTGACATCAACCTTACTGCAACAACGGATGTTAACATTCCTGCAGAAGTTGGGCTTACCTTTGGTGACGACGGCGAGAAGATTGAAGGTGACGGAACAGACTTGAGAATTTACGGCAACAATATAATATTGTCGTCTTCCAATGATGTTATGATTCCTGTAAACATTGGCTTGGGTTTCGGTCCAGATAATGCCGAGAAGATCGAAAGTAACGGAACTGATCTTACGATCAATTCTGGCGGCGATATTAACCTTACTGCGACATCTGATGTTAACGTTCCTGCAGAAGTTGGACTTACCTTCGGTGACGACGGTGAAAAGATTGAAGGCGACGGAACAGACCTTACGATTGCTTCAAGCAACCTTCTAAATCTTACTGCCACCACCGACGTTGTTATCCCAGTTGATGTCGGTCTTCATTTTGGTGATGGTAATGAAAAGATAGAGTCAAACAACACTGATCTTACAATCAACTCGGGCGTGGATATTAACCTTACTGCAACTAGTGATATCAACATTCCTGCAGAAGTTGGGCTTACCTTTGGTGCCGACGGCGAGAAGATTGAAGGCGACGGAACTGATCTGTATATTAACTCAAGTCAAAATTTGTACCTGAGTGCTAGCACCGTCATGATCCCGCAGGGTACCGCCTTGACCTTCGATGACGGTGGTCCTGTCGGTACCGGCGACGTGATCCGCAGCACTGCCGCCGGCATGATCATTACGTCTTCACTATTGAGCGTTGGCGCCGGCACCCAGATGGATCTCTCCGTTGGAGATGGTGCGATCATAACTATGATCGACGGAGCTGCGGTGGTTCAAAGCTCCAAGACACTGCAGATCGACGGCAACGGAACGCTCAGTTTGGCCCCCGCTTCGACCACAAGCTTCGACGCAGGTAGCTCAACAACCCAAGCGGGTGCGTACAATGCTCAAGACGCGACGACCTTTACGATGCCCCAGTATGTCAAAAACATTCAACAGTACACGTCAGCATCAGCTGCCGGTTCTGGTTCAGCGTTTACTCACATTTGCGGAGGAAATTCCTTCCAGATTAACCACAGTAACGATGCTACTGGTGCAGGTACTTCTGAAGGATCAGTCTTCACCATCCAGGGTGACGACGATACTGATTGGACTGAGGCCGAGAGGTCTCTGGGTGTCTACCTTAACGGTGTTCGACTCTTGAGCGGATCTGGCCTAGACTACTTTGTGACTGGTTCTGCCGTCATCAGTGGTGGAAAGCCCGTCATCCTTGTCGACTTCCAGAATGTTCTTTTGCAGACTGGTGATACGGTTGTCATGGACTTCCAGATGGACAGCGACTAGTTACGATAGTCTTCTGGATTAATCTAGTAGGAATTTTCGAATTCTTGCGCTTTAAAACTTCGGTTTTTGGGGGCCCGCTTCGGCGGGCCCCTTTTTTGTGCTGTTGCATATTTAACATCAGCGTAGACTAGCTTTTTAATGAAACACACATGTCAGGTATTCTAAACAGTAAACAGCGTTTTGTCGACACAGTTATCACGGCTGAAGGCCGGAGACAGCTAGCTAGTGGAGAGTTTCAAATAGAGTTTGCTACTTTTACTGATCGTGACGTTTTTTATGGCGAGCATCCTGACAGCGGCTCCATTGACATGTCAAACCAAATACAACTGGAAGCGCCAAGTAGTTCTCCATCAGACATAATCACTCTGGAGACAAATCTATTTGGCAATGTTGTAGGCGAGGTTACTGCAGGAGTGCTTTCAGGGTCTGGAGATCGAGCCAACTTATCAGGTGCATTCACGATTAGAAATGGGCAAATTTTTCAAAGTACTAACGGGCATTCTAAAAACCTTATTACGGGCGAGGATTATGAAAGTCTAGTTAATGGAATTCTCAATGACTCAATTAAGAATTTTGACAGACTTGAAACAATCGGTACCTTAGAGCCCCTCATGGAAGATCCTGAATTTAGAACTTCTCGTTCAAGGGTAAATTTTGAGCTCAATAATAGAAATGCTAACGATATATGCAGTGTAGCATCGACACCAATAGAGCTGGCAGAAAATATTTTTGCTGATCGGCATTTAGCACACCTACCTAATTTTAAATACTTGCCACCGCGAAATAAATCGACTTCTAGCTCTCCCACAGGAAGTTTACTGTTTGATTACCCAGACAATAGTCAGGTTGAGGCAAAAACTTTAGATGAAATTGAAAATGAGCTAAAATTCTTACCGGTTCAAGAAATTGATTTCACGAATACGTCTAGGGCAAACAATCTTGTCTGCCAGCTATTTGAAACCTCTGGAAATAGTATCACCAAGTTGTCTGCTATTGATTTTGGATCATTTCCTACAGGAGACCCTAACAAACCTACAAAGAGATACTTCTTTGTTGGTAGAGTAATACCTAAGACATTAGATCCTAACGGCACTACAACTTATGTCAATATGTTTACACTGGAGTTTAATTAATGGGAAGACCATCTGAGCCAAGCCCCCGCTCCATGCAGTCCCCTCCCCGGGATCCACCCCCCATGTCTCAACCTGAAGTGGTTGACGGATCTCAATCACCCTTCCCAGCAGGTTCAGATATAATCTTAACTGATAGGCTAGACTTATCTTTCATCAAAGACATGACCTCAGTGCTCCCAGCTGCTGCACGAGCTCGGTCGGAAGATGCATTGGGATTTGATACGGCGTTTGGCATAACTCGAAATGACTCTGATCAGAGAAGGACATATCATTATGATATCGATTACTCTGTAAAATTTGACATTGACTTGGGTGCCATCGAGCGTTTCCACCAGGCACAGCCTAATTTTTTAATCACGAGATGCCGAGTTCAAATGATGGGTGTGAATATTTCCAACGAAGAAATATTTGATACTGACGGCATTCCCATCACTTCGCCGGAAGATATTGGAATAAGCTCTTTAAAGATGAATGCAGACAAAGAGATTAAAGATGCGTTGGTAAATCTTTCATCTCAGTCCAATAAACAAGTTAGAGTACCTGTTGAGCTTAATTTCCCTTCTATTGACAAGAGCATCTTAGACTCTGCATCTCGCATTAAGATTCGCTTCCAGTTTTTTGCAGCAGGCCGCTACGACGTATTCGTAGGTGATCCGAGGCCCAGCATGACCCTCAGCCATGACGTAAATTACTCTGAGGACAAGAAGGTATTTTTTACGGTTAGAAATGCCGTACCAGTCAGCGCGATCGCTATGGACTATAGTGAAACCCTAATCAGAATTACAAAGTCTAAGAATCAACGAGCGGAAGGAGTAGATTTGTATCGACGAAGGATCACAGATGATCCGATGAATCCTGACCCCTTCTCCTACTTTCAAACTGTTGACTTTAGTTCTGAGCCTACTCTAAGCACTGCAGTAGATGAAGACTATGAAATAAACATTATCGATCGCCAAGTCGACAATTCTTTTTCATACATTTATCGTGCAATTCCTGTAGGTTTTGAAGGTGCAGGATCTCTTGTTTTCGCAGATTCTCAAACTACGCCCCTAGATCAGGGCGACTCGATCATGGGAGAAAATTTTCATGTTAATCCTATTTTTAACAGTATTGTTCTGGTAGATGAAGACGGCCGACCCACACAAAGAACAATGCTTAATCAAATTTCAGGATACGCTTTCAATGATAAAAGTTTTTTATCTGATGATACCTTAACAGATAAAATTTCTGAAAATGTAAGCATCTTAGGGAGAAATTCAAGAAGAGGAATTGAGCTTAAGTTAACTAATGTAAATTCGACAGCTAGTGTTATCCAGTACAGTCTTGTGAGAAGAAACATAACCAATGGTGAAAATAAATTTTCTCCTATTCGACTTGACGGAGGAAATTTTTTACAAACAAACGTTCTAGTTGAGGGAGACCCTGAAGTCCCATCGCAGGTAACTGTCACAGACACTACAGTTCTTGACGACACTTCGTACGAGTATGGTTGCTTGCTAATGGACGTATTTGGAGCGAAGCACCTTGCCGACGATACAGCTACCGTGACATATACTGATCTGTCACAGCTCGGTGGAGACAATATTGACCTACGCGCGACTTCTCAAGTAAACGCTGGCAGAAATTCTATATCTCTGACAATTGATGTCACTCTACCTAAGAATGTTTTTGACTTCTTCCAGTCAATCACCCGCGCCCAGCCTGGTGAGCAAGATGTGTTCCTCGGAGACTTCATCCAGGGTCGAGAAAATTTAAATGTGCTCCCGTACCTCATAGTTGAGCGATTCGATACCACAACAGGGAAGCAGCGAACATTTAGCGAAATAGGCCTGGGCCAGGATGTCAGAAAATTTACAAAAACGTCCCCGAACGAACCCGTAGATTCAAATCAGCAAGCTCTACAAGATGCAGGGTCTGGTTTTGGAATCGGTGCGAACGCAGCGAGGAATCTTGGAGGAGGCTCAAGAGACAATCAGGGTATTATTCAAGGGAACGTGACTCGAACTGTGTTTACGGACGACGCTGCAATTCCAGGTCGAGAATACTTTTACGAAGTAAGAATTTGTCTTCGTGACCCTCTTTCAATTGATGCAAATTTCATTAAGACAGTACAGACACAAGCTGGAAAATTCCTAACTCAGCCCTGCAAAGTTAGAAATCCTCTCTTTCTTAGAAAAGGAATTTTACCTCCCACTGCATCAGGCCAGAATTTTATTAGACAACAGGATTTGCAATCTGGTCCTCAAAGACTTTTAAACCGATTTACTGGTAAAAATGCCTATGAGCTAGGTGAGATCTCTGCTAGAACTCTAGTACCAGCGCAAGGGACACTTTCAATTCCTAAAGACAGCGCTACTGTTTCAATTACTAATTTAAGAAATGATAGAAGATATTTTTCAACCATAGAATGGATGCTGGGTGACGCTGAAGCCAACCAAGTTGATAGATTTGAGATAATAGCTGAGGACACGTATTTTCCAGCAGATCGAAGAAAGCCAACATATGTTCGAGATCTTCTACTTCACAGTGTTCCTGCTAGCACTCGTGATGGATCTGGGGGGAATTTCATAGCTACTGATCGCGTTCCTAGACTCAGGCCAGGAGATGAGGGGACATTTAAAATGCCCAGATTGGATTTAGATGCGATTATGCTGCAGCTAGACGTAGAGAATCAATTTTACGGAGTTAGAAGGCAATATAAGATAATTCCTGTGTCATTAGGTGGTAGAAGATTAAGGACCATCGCCTCAAATACAATTGACGTTTGCCCACTAAGAGGGTCCAGTTCTTTCATTAGACAGTCAATTTCTATGGCTCCAGCAGAAGACTTAGCTGAAAATCTTCGTGTTGCGAGCGATTCTATTTTCGCGAATACTTTGAGCGCGATAGAAAATCTTGGAAGGCTAGGTAGTTGGGCTCCAGGGGTATCACAAAATGAATCTAACGCTGTAGCAGCGCTAGGAAGAGCGGGAGGTCTTACAGCTCGATCTTTAACAGTCGCGAACAATGTTGCAAGATCAGCTGCAGCATATACACCTCCCGGTGTAGGCAATGGTTCGGGATTTAATTTCTAGCAGAGGGTAAAAGAATATGGCAAGTAATAATTTAGGAAATTCTCCAGTATCTCGTACTCCAAGGCAAGCAAATGAAGGCCTCGCTCCCAATTTAGATTTTAGTGACCCCAATAATCTAAGAGCAAGAGATAGAAGTAGAAGAACTACATTGCAAAATTTTGATGGTGGGAGCTATCCAGTTCACTCCCGCGGCGTTTCTGTTCGCCAACCGGAAATCATAAGCTTGTTCGAATTCAGACCTATCTTCCAGGAAGCTAATATTCTTACCCCTGAAGGCCTTTTTATCGACACTGCTCTCAATGCAAGAAAATTTCGGGTAAACGATCTTAAGGTTTTATTTGAAAAGCTTGCAGAAGATCCTGAGTCCGGCACAGGTCGACTTGCAACAAGACTAATAGAAACCTTAGACAGAGAACTAAGGGGTTCTGAGACTGATGTTGGTGCCATCCAAGACATTGCTAATAAAATTAATTTACTTTTGAGTAGCTTCGATTTTAAAAACAACCAGTTTGATCCCACAGAAAAAATATTGCAGCTAAGAGCGAATAGGTTCGGTGCACAGGATTCCATACCCGGTAATCTTCAAAGTCCACTCTCATTTCTGGAAATGCTAGGTGAAAACCTTAATATTCGTATAGACACCACTGCAAAATTCTCTAACACAAAGCTGCTACTATTGATCTACAAGATGATTGCAAGCCTCTCAGTAGGTGTTTCAAGAAAGCCGAATTTATCGATTGATGATTTCGGTGATAGGCCGCTTATTGTTCTAGAAGATTTTTTGACGTCAGATAATCTAGTAGCCCCACCCAACAGGCTGACAAAAATTTATCGAGTGCTTGATCCTGCTTATTACCCTACAGCAGGCCTAGGAAGAGATGCTCGATACGGTCACCTAGCAGGCGTCGCAAGCTCTGGTGATACAAGCAGGGGAATAAGCGGCCTAGATTATTTACGAAAAGGAGAGAATTCCTCTGCAAACAATAATCTTTTCGTCGCTCGTGTCTGCGCTCTTGCAGAAGACTTTAGTATGTCGTCAGCGCTAGGAAACAACAGCTTCATGGATGGGATACCTTCTGGTCCAGGTGGCTATAGTCAAGATATCATAGGCTCTCTTTTCTTTAATGGCGTCATAAACCCTAGAGAAAATACAATGTCAAAGGAAGCAATTTTAAATGATCGATCTTTTACTGGAGTGCTGCTTGCACCCTACAGGGATAAGTTCATTACTCTTGTTGACTCCCTGGAACCTCAAAGCTTGGCTTTCTCAACCCTGATCGATGACGCCAGTCGTGATGATATCGTTTCCCTGACAAAACCGGCAGTTTCTCTCCTCCAGGACATTCAAGGTTCACAAGGTGAATCTGAGGTCGCAGCCGCGCTTTCCGAAATATCAAACCTGCAGCAATCAATACCGGGCGCCCTGAGAAAATCTGCTGAGAGATTACTCTTTTTCTCAGGAAACGATCAATCATCTGTCCAGGGAGGAAATGTTCTTACAGCAGAGCACGTTACTAGAAGGATGTTAGAATCTTTTGACAGAGTTCTCGATGGCCTGAATTTAAATAACGGAAATGTAGCGAATGACACGCTTTTAGCACAGTTGGCAACCTTCAGCGAAGCGTTTTTCAACGGAACGAGAAATAGGCAGAGTATAAAAAGAGTAAACATGGGTAATTTCGAAGCTCGAGTTGCTAATTTTACTGATCTACTATCAATCATGGTCACGTGTGTTGCCCGAAGTAGTGACCCAGGGCGCCCAAGTTTTTTCGATCTCATTCCTGAGATTTCAGGTGCATATAATGGCGCCGTCTCAAGCGCTCAGGAAGCTGAGGACTCAAAAAACTCCAACCGCGCCGTGTTTTCGACCTTAGCGTCCTTATGCGCAAATGCTGTTAAGAGCACTCTCGTGGCTTGCCCACCAACGAGCGCAGGATCTGAAGGCACACCGACTCGAGACAAACCAAACATCGTCAGGCCCGGAACAGCAAATCCGAGTGATCTCGCCGGCGGTCGGTTCGCCGGCGCAGTTCGAAACGACAGCAAAGTAGTCTTATTCGCACCTGATGAGCAAAGCAGATTGTTGTCGGCGTACGTAAATTCAGGTAACAGTAAAGTGACGGTTAACGAAGACTGGGGACCTGATGAGCAAAATTTCATCGGGACAAGATATATGCCCGCAGTCGGATATCAACATTTCAACGCCATCAAAACAGGAGTAGTCTCAGGTAACATTCTTGATCGGCGCCTGCCGGCAGGAACTTTTAGAAGCAGTCTTTCCACCAGCGTATCTCAAGGCCAGGGCTTGTTTGGAGATATAGTCGGAATAATGGAAGAGCTTTACCAGGCATCACTGGATCGATGTCAGTCGGATCAAGGGGGTGCATTCGCTTCTAATAGAGCTAGAATGCTAGCATCTGGAACGCAGGTTGACAATTTGATAGGAATGCTTGTATACGCTTGCGCTTATTTTGCAAGAGAACTAGTAAAAATAAGATTTGTAACAGTTAGAAGTACGACGGGCGTCAAAACCACCGACGACGGAGACACAGATTTTGCTGACGACAACGACAGCGACGATTCCTTCGTGAGTATATACTTAGAAGACGTCAACACAACCCGAAATCTACATCGAGATATCAAGGCGTATCTTGCAGCTGATGGCAACCGCGAGGAGGTTCAACCAGGTCCTCTTCGAACTCTTCTCAATGATATTGAAAACTACTCTGGAGCTCGGAGAAAAATAATCACTGACTTCTGTGATTTCATGACGGCTTCTGCAGACAATATTGACGATCAAATAGGTGCTTTTATTTCATCGTTTGTTCAAGAAGATCGCGCTTCTCTCAGGACAGATATGGCCTTTGAAAACATTAGAGAGGCCATCGCAGCATCTTCTGACTACTCTCAGTTGGTTCTCTCGAGAAAGAAAATTAACGACTTAAAGCAATCTGAGGATTTTCAAAAGTATTTTGACAATTTTTTAACAAAGCAAGGACAGGAAAATTATCTCTATACGTGCACTAGAGATACCAGCTTAATGATGCCTGCAGGAGACAATAAAATAATACTTGCGGTCGGAATACCCTTTGGATTTACGCAAAACGTTCTAGGCCTAGATCCAATGCTAGATCCACAAGGATTTCTTAACAATCGAAAAGTTGACATCGTAGTCAGAAGAAAAGAGCTCTTATTCGGGGGTAGCAGCGAGATCCCTGAAGAAGCAGACCATGCACCTTCTAACATAGAGTGTGAAGATCTGGTATTTAGATTCGATTTAAATACTTTCGTGAAAGATGTTCAAGATCCAGTAATTTCTAGTACTTCAACAGAAGAAGTCCTCAATTTAGACTTCGAGTCAGAAGCTTTTGGCCAGTTTAATTATGAAAAAAGTGTTACTTCTAGACAGTTTCCACCTGCTCAAAATGCACTCCAAGATTATCTTACACTAACAAGAATTAATCCAATTACTCCAAACAATTCTGTTGAATTTGATTTTTCTTCTCTGGGTGACGAATCGAGTAGAGGCGAATTTAAAAATCACGCTAAAGATTTTTTAGCAAAAACTTACGTTCGCCTTGCATACGGAGTTAACATTACAGAAGAAAGCTTCTTTCTTCGACAAGAAGATGAGAGAAAAGTTGCTACTCAAGAAGAAATTGAGGAGTTTAAGGACCTAATTAATTCACACCTGGCTGATGTTACGGGACAACCTGTTACTCTCGATACGTTTCTTTCGGGAGATAGACAGACAAGAGAGCTTGTGAGAAGACTAAAAACAGGAGAGAGAACTAGGCCCATTGTGGAAGCTATAGATACTGCAATCGAAGGAGTTTCTCCAGATGGAAGCTTCATAGCTTCTGAGGATTTAGTCATCTTTTCAAGAATGCTAAGCGACAACAACCCATTTGTTGTTCCAACTACAACGCGACAGAACATAAGCAAGCCAAAGCTTTTCGAAAGAGTTTTTTGCATCATGATCGATCCCGATGAATTTAAGATCAACAACCTATCACCCGAAGAAGGTGGATCTAGAATAAACCCAATGTCTCCAGAGGCTCGAAGCGCACTCCCAGATCTTGAAAACTATGTTAGAAGCTCTACAGCATTCAAGCAAATAAAAAGGTCTGACGGATTACCACAAGCATCACAATACGACGTTTTTGTAAGACCCGTGCGCAGCTAAGGATAAAAATATGTCTAGCCTCGAACCCGCAGATCCAATACTTGACATTGTCCTTCCGCGACCTAAAGTGACTGACTTATTTTTTCAATATAACTTCTTTGTTAAGAACGAGTCTGTTGACGACCAGGGGGAGGCATTCGATGGGATTGAAAGCCCTAATCTTGCAGACAAGCCTCGGTTTATCAGAATTGAAATGACAACTGAGACAAGCATTCAACCTGCAGATGAACGATCGGAAACCCCTCCGCCCTTAAGTACTCTTCTAAGCGCTACAGAAAGAGCTAACATTCTTGATATCATAAACAATGAAGTCAGCATTCAAAACGCAGTACAACTTTCAGTTATAAATTTTCAAGATTTAAATGTCAACGATAAACTTTACAATCTTGTGCAGACAACTGCTAAAAAAAGAATATTGACAGAAAACAAAAGAGTTAAAGATGAGCTCAATGAGAATAGAAGAAGCTTTCTTCGACGTTCCTACAGAAGTCAGCAAGATTTTGTTAACATTCTACGCAGAGAAGTCCCGGTTGCAGATGACTTTTTACAAAGGAGTCTCCAGCAAGCTGATAAATTAAACGAAGCTTTTATCGACGAAAAGGAGCAAAAAGCTGTCGTATCAGATAACTTTGAAAAGATTAAAAAAGCAAATTTCAATGCAAAATTTAATTCAAAATTTGTGTCAAGCTGCGCTCAATCATCAATAAATGACACTTTGGGCACGTACTCAGAAGAAATTTTACCTGTAATTGAAAATTTAAGAAGAGTTCAAACGAGCGCGATCACGGGATACCAGCCTATTGCCGGCAATAATAGCGTCAATTTAAGCGCAAATTTTCTAAGTAACAGAAGAAGCGCTCATGAACCGCTTGGAATAGCAGTAAACTCTTTTAAGTTTTATATTGCTGCTTATTTGATTGAGAAGTTCGAGATTCTACCAGATGGAAGAGTTGTACAGATTGACAGGTTCTTCGCAGAGCCAGCGTCAGGCGCAGTCGACGTTGTTTTTGACGATAAAAAAGTAGCATACGGAAAAACTTATGCTTATGCAGTTAGCACTATTTATGTGTGCGCTGTGAAAGTAAGTCTCGATCCGCCTGCAACTGACGAGAGAAAAATGGCTGACAGGTACCTTTTGATGTCATCTCAAAGAGCAGCAACTAAGTTTGTTGACTGCTTCGAAGAAATCCCACCTGTTGCACCAGACAATTTGAGAATATCATGGGATCAAAATGAAAAAGCTCCTCTTTTATCGTGGCGACATCCGCTAAACGCGCAGAGAGATATTAAAAAGTTCCAGGTTTTAAGAAGGGATACAATAGAAGATCCCTTCGAGCTTTTAATAGAGTATGACTTTAATGACGCGCTCGTAAAAATAGAAGGTGTCGAAAAACCCGCTCCTGAGTTAATTGAAAAAGTTTATTTTCCTATAACATTTCATCATGACAAAAGCTTTGATCGAAACAGAGAGTATATCTACTGCTTAAGATCTGTTGATGCACACGGACTAACCTCATCATACGGAGAGCAACTTAAAGCTTCGTATAATAGGTTTACGGGAAAGATTGATGTTGAGCTTATCTCAACTCGAGGAGCTCCGGCTCAAATGCCTAATTTTTACCTAATAAATAGACTTTTTACACCCACAATAAAAGATTCTAATCATAGAAGAGTTAAAATTTATTTTGATCCTGAATATTTAGAGGTAGTAAAGAACAACACCGATGATCAAACAACGCAAAATATTCCTATATTTACCTATGATTCCCAGCAGGCTGAGGGTGAATCTCCTGGTGATGCAAGAACAGCTAGGTATAAATTGCAGGTACTTAATACCGATTTACAGCAAACTGAAACAGTTGATATAGTGATCTCTGACATGAGATCTAGAAATACGTAACAAGGAGAAAAGAATGGGTTTTCTGCAGCAAGACACAAACAACATTATACTCGATGCTGTTTTAACCAAAGAAGGCAGAAGAAAATTAGCTGCTAATAACGGCACTTTTAGAGTGACACATTTTTCACTAGGTGATGACGAGGTAGACTACAGCATCATTGAAAAATTTGGCAGGGCAGTTGGAAGAGAAAAGGTCGAGAAAAACACTCCTGTCTTTGAAGCATTGACAAACCAAAACATTGAATCTATGAGTCGACTCGTTACAATTTCTAACGACAGTGAAGCCGTACTTTCAACACTAAGTGTCCAGTTCCAGGGATCTGGCAATGGTGATATTTCAACTCTGACCTTTGCCAATACTATTAGTTCGAATGCGACTGCAGTTTCTGTAACTGTAATCCAGTCACCAGGCGCAGGTGCTACATCTATACCACCTGAAATTACAGATTCAGTTCTTGTTATCGCTCTAGATAATAGGTTTTTATCTCTGAGTAACGCTAGGCCTTTTTCCACAAATGGAAATGAGAGCAAATTTAATGTTACAGCGCGCCTCGTTAACGGTAATCCGCAGTTTGAATTTACTATAGTCCCTAGAGTTCTCACTACTGCTGACTTTAACACATTTGGTAACAGCGCTAACAAGACTCAAATCACATCAATGGCAAGAATACAAGGAAGGCAATCAGGTCTGTTTAGAGACTTGACAGCTACACTCAACAAGGAAAGCGCAAATTAAATTTATTAAATTTAAGAGGAAGTTATGAAAGCATTTAGTCAAAACGACGTACAGACAGCCCAATCTTTCTTGACACAACTAGTAGATGTGATTCAAGAGGATATGTCAGGTTCTGTTACAAGAAGAAAATATCAAGTTTATGTAACTGGGGGAATTGGACCGGGCGTGACATCGTCTCTATTCCAGACAGTTTACGACCAAGATTTCACGCTCCAGACTGCAAATTCTGTTCTTGATATGACTGTGGGTCTATTCCAATTCGGGTCATCTGTTACGAACATTACTTCCTCCACAGATGCTTCAACAGGTTTCATTAATGCCCCTAGAACTGCGCTTATGATGAGGGAAAAGGTCGATGTTTATCGATCTTTCGCAAAAACTCTCTTGGGTGATGCGAGCAAAGCTTTTTATGCTCCTTATGCTGACAACACCTCCGCTTTCGCTAGACAAAATGATAAAACCGGAAATTCCACAGGTAAGTCCGGCGTCGAAAACTTAGGCGCTGCAGGAATCAAAACTAGAATTGATGAGGCTTTATTCCTCGGCTTTAAGCGACTCTTTGCCCGAGACGGCATTAAAAAAGAAACTTTTGCATTTAAGTTCTTCACTTCTGCATCTAATGCACCTGGAACCTCTGAATCAGGCGGAAAGAGAAGCCACCCAAATATTGTTAACAATTTCCCGGCTTCCGGAGCAGTGATCTTTACAGACGCTGGGTCTTCGAATACAGATCTAAGAGCCGCAGGTGGATCAGTAGGAGAGATTGTTAACTCTAATAACTCATCTGAAAAAGTAGGGCTTATGTTCTATGATCGAGGCGTCGCAGTCCTAGATCTCAGAAAAATAATGTCAGGTGCTCAGCACGTTTCTGGAGTCATTAGTGCGGTAACTAGCTCTACACCAGTTGATACGTCGATCGGCAACGGAAAAGTCGTGATCGGTGCAGGGTGGCCCTTAAGTTCCACACCTACTATCGCAGATGACCCATATGTGAACCCGTACGCTCAATTTATACCTGATTTTATAACGTCGGCATCAATTGACGATATCGTGGATCACGTTGCATCATGCCGATTTGGCAGCGGATCATTAACGGGTATAACCTTCCAGAATTTGACCAATATTAACTCTACACTTTATTTCGCTCGAGCTACGGCTGATGAGTTCAATTATTCTTCTAATCCAACGTACCTTGACAGCGACGGAAATATTCGTGTTATCGACGCGTCAGCTAGGGCAGATGGAACTCAAAAAGCATTCTCATTTGTAACGAAGGTGGGTCTGCATGATGCTCAAGGAAATCTATTGGCGGTTGCTAAGCTAAGTCGCCCAGTTGAGAAAAACAGCGAAAAGGATATAACCTTTAGAGTTAGACTCGACTTCTAGAACTATTGCTAGCGTAAGCGGGAAGTCTGAATGTCTATTATCAAAGTAAATCCATTCGATTTCGGAACAGTCACACTGCAGACTTCTCCTGTGAGGTCGTATAGCTCCAGCTCAGCAGGAATAACTGGCTCTATTAAAGTATTTGCCAGGCGATCTGCATTTGAAAAAGAAACAGCTGCACTAGGAACGCTGAACAACCAGCAGTTCGACGATGATAATTTACAGGCAGTTCTAAATAATCTGGTTGAGGCCAGAAATAACAACCCAAACTCTACAGATATCTCTGGTCCCGCCGGCGCATATGTTGATTATGTTAATGCTGTCCCAGAAACACCTCGTAATAACATTGATGTCGACATTATTCGATTTGAGCCTTCACTTAAATACACTGCAGACACTAGTAGAAAGCTGTCTATTGTCAATTCAATAATGCCCCAGAAAAGAATTGCATCTCCTTCGTCTCAATTTGGTTTTACTAATTATCACTGCCTAAATTTTTTCACTTCTTCGACTGTTCCTCCTACTGCCGCGCTGCTCTATCCCAACTCAGCTTCTTTAGATGATCCCAATATTGATACATCTAAGGTAACAGGAAGCTATTGTGTAGATGATGCATTTACTTTTGAATTCTTTGTAAAGCCTAAAAATTACTTAAATGATTTGACAGATTTTAGAGCTGGAACCATTCTGCATTTGAGTTCTTCCTACGCTGTTTCCATAGTCACGGGTTCTAGTAGGGACCAAAACGGAATTGCAGATAAATTTAGATTAGTATTACAGCTTAGTCACAGCGCTGATTATGCACCCTCAACTTTATCAATAAGTAAAGACTCTAATAGAGCAAATTCAGGCGTTTTCCCAAGAGACCTAATCTTCCTATCAGATGATAACGCTCTTTCAAAAGACGTCTGGCATCATGTTTCAATGAAGTGGGGAAACAATCGAGACGGAAATCAAGGTAAGATTTTCGTAGATCAAAAACATGCAGGAATTTTCAACTTACCCTCTTCATCGATAAAGCCCGCAGCTTTTACAAACGCAGGTCCTGCAAATCCTGACGCTTTAATCATAGGAAACTATTACGTAGGAACCAACTCAGGAGACAATAGGCTCTCTAAATTCTTTGCTGTTCGTCCTTCCCTAAGGGATGGAATCAAAAAGATGGATCCCAATACTGACGTAGATGGTCCCATCGTTTTTGATCTCAGCCATGCTTTAAATGCAGAAGTTCACGAGATTAGAATATTTGACACTTACAGGTCATCCGCTGACATTAACAAGGGCAGAAAACAAGGTCTTGATCTTTCAACGCCGGGATTAAATTTCTATCTTCCTCCTTTCTTTACTAGAGACTCTCCGACTCGACAGCAAATTGGAGAAGTAGGGGGTGTTCTCCAGACGCCCTTCTTTGGAATATCAGGTTCTACAATAGATCCGTTCAATATTTCTTTGTCGTTTGGTGTCGGTGGGCATTATATTAATTTAGAAAATCTCACTAAAGATCTTGCCACTAGAAATTTCCCTCGTCTTTTGCATCTGACCGGAGCACAAATTAATGTCACAACTCAAGCTAAATCTGCAAATGATTTTCTCTACGCTTCAGGAGCTGTTAGATACAGAAATCTTTTCACGCCCCCTTGCGATAACGGCCAGTTCATGCCCAACTTCTTCGCAATCTTTCAGCAAGAGACAGGGAGCTTACCTACAGGCAAGGTAAACTCAGGGTCTACCTATTACAAGTATAGAAACGATCTTAATGATCTTGACCTCAGTCTAATAAACCTCAGGAACCTTCTTCCCTCTAGTTCTTTTGCGCAATTCATAGTTGATGAGATACCCATCGGAGGCGACGGAGAGGATGTCGATGCAGTTGTTCATGCGGGCGCCGGCTTTGAAGAGGAGATTCTAGGTGCTTCACCGGAAAACATGGGCATCGACCCAGGAGAATTTTTAACCATATTTCAACGAACTAGAGATGATACCTCTAACGAAGTTTGCTTCTTTGATATTAGCACTCTCTTTTACGGCCAGCGAATAAAGCCGGGAACTCTTGAAATTGTAGATGAAAATCTATCCGGTTCATTTGGAACACTTTCCATGAAGCTAAAAGATGACGGATACGGAAACCTTTATCGTGCCGATGCTCATTCTCCTCACGCAACGTGGAATTCTGTCGGAAACGTTTTTTACGATGAGGGAATAGTGATGATTAAGTCACCTATGTTATCTCTGTTCGGCAAGGATAAATTTGAAATAAACTTCAGGGGAGAACAAGATGTTCATGTGCTAAACACGGATGTCGTCGCCGGCGCAGGCCTTGTTACTTCTTCTTCCAATCCAAATTATTTAGTTGTATCTTCCTCTGCAGCTTCTAATGACAAAGATTCACAATTTGTTGCAATATCTGGGGTTAATTTTCACGATGACAATTTAAACGTTATAATGAGAGCGAAGTTTGCCCAGCCCGTAATCAAGCGGAGAAGTGACAAGATTCTATTTAGGACCAAGCTAGATTTCTAATGTCTCACACTCTCGGGCTTGATATATCTACATCCTGTACAGGCGTGTGCTTTCTTGACGAAGGCGGCAACATTAGCTTGATGACCCACATAAAATATCCGCCCAAATTCAATCTTTGGGAAAAAGCTGACTTCACTTTATCTTTCTTAGAAAAAGTAGTTGAAGATAATGACCTAAATGTGTCAGACTTTTTTGTCGAAGAAAGCTTGCAGAAATTTCGTCCTGGGCTTTCTTCAGCTAAGACTCTAACTACACTCTCTAAGTTTAATGGGATAGTCTGCTACTTAACACGGCGAGTTTTCGGATTAGACCCGGGCCCTATTAATGTCAACACTGCAAGAAAAACAGTTGGCCTAAAGATTCCTCGAGGCAGTAACTCAAAGCAGATAGTCCACGCGTGGGTATCTAGTGAAACAAGTTTTGATTGGCCTACTAAAATACTAAGAGGTGGTCCTCGCAAAGGCCAAGAGGTTTTGATTGACGCTTGCTATGATATGGCTGATGCATACCTTATCGCCCGAGCCGGCCAGAACCTTGTAAATCAGGATACTTGAAGCTTATAATCTTTTAATGAGCTTATCTACGACTGAGGAAAAGGTCTCCTTCATAAGGGCCGTTTTCGGCAAAACCCGTCTAATGAATGACGGCATTAATGCGCACGTCAGTTGCCCGGAGTGCGCCAAGGGTGACAAGAAAAAGTTCGTCATCAGGCTTGATAATGATTTGTGCCATTGTTTTGTGTGTGGGCTCAAAGGTAGAACATTAGCACCAATCCTCAAGAAGTACTTTCCAAAATATTATAGAGAATACTGCGAAAAGTTTCTAGGAACTGACATGGCATCTTCACCAGATGATGTCGAGAAAGACTTAGAAGCCAGATTACCAGATGATTTTACTCTGTTTGTAGATCCTTCCATAAACCTAGTCGATCCCGATATCCGTGATGTTCTCACTTACCTTAAGCGCCGAGGAATGTCAAAACGTGACATGTGGTATTTTAAGTTCGGTGTTTCTATTCACAACGGCTTCCGCCGCCGAGTTATCTTTCCCTCTTATAATGCAGAAGGTGACCTTAACTTCTACACAGGCCGCGACATTGACGGTGATAGATTTCCCAAGTACCTTAACGCTGCTGTAGACAAGAAGGAGATGGTCTTCAATGAACTGTTCATCGACTGGTCAGAGGAGTTGACGCTGGTTGAGGGCCCGTTTGATCTAGTTAAATGTAATGATAATGCCACGTGCCTTCTCGGATCCTTTTTGGCGCGAGATGCTTTGCTATTCCAAAAGATTATTGAGCATAAAACACCGATACTTCTTGCCTTAGATCCTGATGCCAAGACAAAAACTATAAAAATAGCCCGCTCCTTGTTAGAATATGATGTGCCTGTTCGTATGCTCGATCACGGAGAGTATGACGATGTCGGTGACATGACGAAGCAAGAGTTCTCAAGGAGGAGGCAAGATGCTAAATCGTGGAACAACACACAAGGCCTGTTAGCAAAAATCCAGAATATGACACTAGGAAGCGTCCTTTAATATATGACAATAAAAGTAGCACACATAGCTGACGTTCACTTTCGCAGTCTATCCCGCCACCAGGAGTATCGCCAGGTTTTCGAGGATTTCATCTGCCAGTGTCGGGAGCTAAAACCTGATGTTA
>Ga0080013_1002635_pt1 | contig 20683 bp, 29 predicted proteins | sample ETNvirenome_6_85_FD_69236 | JGI IMG/M metagenome (GOLD analysis project Ga0080013, IMG submission 69236) | Marine viral communities from the Pacific Ocean - ETNP_6_85 (SPADES assembly) (version 2) | ecosystem: Environmental > Aquatic > Marine > Oceanic | place: Pacific Ocean | collected 2013-06-19 | reverse complement strand
TTATAGAAAAATAGATATTTATATTAAAAATAAACATAATAATTGGGTTTATGAGTGTTCAACTACTTGGTCTAAAACCTGTAAATTAGCAAAACAAAGATTTATGAATAAGCACTACTATTCAGATAATACACAAGTAAAAGCTAATTACTCAGCCTCGATCTAAGGAGAAAAATGATTAAATTTCACATAGGATTGTTAGTTATAATTTACGTTTTAGCATTAAAAGCTGTAGGATTCTTTGAAATCTTATCAAGGGGAATTTTATGAAAATATTAAACTTATACTCCGGCTTAGGAGGCAATCGTAAACTATGGGAAAACATGGAGATAACCTCAGTCGAATCCTCAGTAAAAATAGCTGAAATATACAAGCAGCTATATCCTGAGGATAAGCTAATCATTGGAGATGCTCATCAGTATCTACTAGAGCACTTTCAGGAATTCGATTTTATCTGGTCTAGTCCTCCATGTCAAAGCCATAGTAAAATGATTAGGTCCGGTAAAAACCGGAAGCCTCGCTATCCTGATATGAAGTTATATGAGGAAATACTATTCTTAAAACATAACTTTAAAGGCTTATGGGTAGTTGAGAATGTAAAGCCTTACTACAATGCTTTTCTAGATCCAACTGAGGTTGGTAGACATTTATTTTGGTCTAATTTCAGTATCAACTGTAAAGAAAAATCGTGGCCCTCAAACGCGATAAACCTGACTACTACTAAAGGTTCTAAGACCTTAAAAGAGTGGTTAGGAATCCATTATGAAGGTAATGTGTACTACGATAATAACCATTGTCCGGCTCAGGTCCTAAGAAATTGTGTACATCCTGAGGTTGGACAACAAGTATTATTAAATGCTTTAAAATCTTAACCTATAGGAGAACTAAAATGTTAACCAAAGAAGAACAAAGATTCATGCAAATAGAGAAGCTTCAGAGGCTCTTAGAAGCTCATGATTTCTACTATGTATATTCTGACGATGGTAAAGTTTATGATAAAGGTAAAGCTTCTCAGGAGAAGATAGACGTACTTGTAAAAGACATTGGAAGTATAGGTAAAAAGATGTATCAGCAATTCTTATTAATGCAATAAAATAAAGGAGTGGGAACTTATGAAGACAATACTATTTCCAGAAGAATACCGTTATGATGTAAAGATACCTTATAATGACGTAACTAAAGATCACATTAAAAAGATGAGAAAAAAAGGTTATAAGATCAGAGTGAGAGGATCAGGAGAAAGAGCTAAGTATTCACTTATGGAAACTGGAGGTAGAACTGCTAGGTATTATGACAGTCATCTACCTCTCAAATATGCTTCTCATGTTCGACTATATATAACTAAGTAATAGTATACTATATATACAAGTAAGGTATAAGTAGAATTAGAAGTATTAAACTATAGATAATCTTTAATAAACTAGGAGTAGACTAATGAAAAAACTATCAGTTGAACAAGAGCTCATAACAGCTAAATACCAGTATCCTGCTTATTGTACTACTTATGATAAAGAGGGTAATGTTACTTCTTATCGGGTAGTAACTCATAATGAAAAGGAGATTAAAGAGGCTGGTATATACTCATATTATCTAGATGATTTAAAAGAGCAAATGACAAATAAAGGTATCTAATTTAAGATAAATATGCTATAATAGTAGGTATGTTTATTCATATAGAGCATCGCTTAGATCTATTTTTAGAAGAAGAAGTAGAACAAATAATAGAGCTAGGTGATGCTCTTGTTTTAGAAGAAGGTAAGATAAAAGACGATAAGGTAAACCACTCTATCAGGAACTCCAAGATAGCATGGATTCATCCTGGAAAAGATACATGGTGGCTGTTTGATAGAGCTATTATGGTCTTTAAGAGTGGACTACCTTTTTCTACTTTACAATCCATGCAGTATACAGTTTACTACGATAAAGGTCATTATGATTTCCACAAAGACGTGGGAACTGGAGATGAGATTATGAAGGCCCGTGTCAATACTGGAGTTTTGCAGCTTAGTTCTCCAAGTGAATATAAAGGTGGGGTACTACAGATAAAACATGGAGGAGAAGTTATAGATGTTATGAAGATGAAGGGAATGGTTACTACTTTTCCTGTAAATATAGAACATAGAGTAACTCCGGTTACTTCTGGAGTAAGAAAAACATTAATAATGTGGGGGTTAAAATGACTAGATTATACATAGCACTAGCAGTTACTGTATTTATAGCTTTATTCTACTTTTCATACAAAGCACCTGTACTTACCAGCGTTCAAAAGGTAGAAAAAACTATAGACATGGGGATCTGGAGTGAATCCAATAAAGGTAATTCATTAGCAGAGAAATAAAAGGAGAATAATATGACTGTAATACTTGTAACAGTGGGAATAGTATTAAGTATGTTTGTCTATGAGCCGTTATGGTTCGATACCAGGATGCACTACTACCACAATACTTATCAATCTGAAAAAGCTTGTAACCATGCGTCAACTCAAGTAGAAGAAACTACAGGGAGAGTTTGTGTCCCTAAAAACGATCACTCAGGTCAAGTTGATCTCTATCTAACTAAGGAGTAAACTAATGAGCTACCAAGTCGAACTAAAGCAACAAGATACTTCAATTCGTAGTATGAAATACCTTGTCACTCTGCTAGTTCCTGATGGTAGGTACATGATGGGAGTGGGAAAGTGGAACGGTGGCAATAAAAAAGAAGCAATTAAAGAAGCTAAAGAATGTGCAGAAAGATATGGCTGTACTGTTAACTACGAGTGGTTATGAATGAACTTCTAGTAACCATCATGCTAATCATTCCAGCTCCTAATAAAATGGTGGACTGGACTTTAAATGAAGTGCCAACTCAAATCCAGGTGGTACACGAGTCAGGCTTAGAGGTGAGCTATAGTGCCTCTAAAGTACCATGCCATGTTAGGCCTAAGAGCCCTAAAGAAATGGTATTTAGAACTAATGCTACTCACTGCTATCTAGTGTTTGATATAAATACACCTAGATTTGTCAGGCATCCTCATTTCTGGCATAAGATACAGTTACAAAAGAAAACTAAGAACCGTAATTACTTAACAGAAGAAGAGGCATTGAATGTTCTGGATTGAGATCTTCTTATCAATATGGGCTCTAATAGCAATCAGACTCTTGGCACAAGGTCACAAGCTTGGTCCACTCGTAGGATGGGTGGGTCAGGTCTTGTGGGTTTCCATGTGGATATTCACCGAACAGTACGGCTTCATTTTAATAGATACCGGTTTGGCGTATATCTACTTGGAAGCTTATTTTAGAGGAAAAGGCAGGTGCTAGACCATTCGGCAACCCATAATAATGGACTGTAGAGCTTCTCACGAGGCCAAAATTTCATAAAAAGGTAAAAATCTATGCTACAACGTCAAAAAGACCTAGAAGCTGAAATGGTAGCTCTTGGTGTAAAGCGTTTCAGAGAGGATAATAGAAAAGCTAAGAAGGGTAAACATGAATCTACTACTCCTGCTGGAGTTCAGTTTTTAAGAAAAGGTGTAGCCAAAGTAGAGAAGAGAGTCAACGAATTAAAGAAAAATTATAGTGAAGGTACTCCTTATAAACATCCCACCGATGCGGTAGAGAGACTATTCGAGCTTCCAAGTGATGTTATCTCCTTCCTGAGCTTGAAGGCTTGTGTGAACCATCTCTCTACTCCTGTCAAGCTGGTAAAGGTAGCCAATGAGTTGGGGTCTTTCTTAGAAGATGAAGCTCGGTTCAGATTCTTTAAAGGCTCCAACCCTGCCCTTTACGGTGTAATTATGAGGGACTTGAATAAACGCACAACTAACTACCGTAAACAGAAGAGAGTCTTAGTCCATTCTGCTAATAAGGCTGGAATAGAATGGAAGAACTGGCTTCCTGGAAATAAGGTCCGGCTAGGTCAGATGATGGTAGAGCTGGTATGTGAGGCTACAAAGCTATTTAAGGTAGACCTATATAATAATACCAGCGGTCAAAAGAGAAAGAGTGTCTACTGGCTTGAAGCTACTGAAGAATCTCTGAAGTGGATAGATAAGAAGAATTCTATTTGTGAATTATACAATCCTGTCAAACTCCCTTGTTTGATTCCTCCTAGAAAGTGGGACTCAGTATACTCAGGAGGATACTACACCTACACTAATATCAACTTAGTGAAGACTATGGACCACTCATACCTTGAGATGCTCGATAAATCAGACTTGAAAGAGGTAAAGAAGGCCGTAAACATAGTCCAGGAGACAGGGTGGAGAATTAACAAGAAGGTTTTTGAGGTTATGGACACTCTATTTAACTCGCGGTCAAGCTGTAAGGTCATTCCGGAATTCCTAGAGAGGACCATGCCAGAACCTTACCCTAAGAAGGGAACTAAAGAAGAACAAATAGAATGGAAACGGTTAGCATCTCTTATCCATGCAGATAATGTCAGGTTAAAAACTAAAAGAATACAATTCAGTCAGCTCATGTGGACTACCAGGAAATTCAAGGATGAGAAGGTTTTCTACTTTCCTCATACCATAGACTTCAGAGGCAGGATGTATGCTAATACAGCGTTCCTGAACCCACAAGGAGAGGACTCAGCTAGGGGTCTTCTGGAATTCTCTACTGGTAAACCTTTAGGAGACTCAGGATTTCCTTGGTTGCAGGTTCATCTAGCTAATTGTTACGGTCATGATAAAGTGTCCCTAGAAGAAAGAGTAGAATGGGCTGAACTTCATGCTTGGGCTATCGTTGAGGTAGGAACAGAGCCCCTGACTAATAAATGGTGGATGGAAGCAGATAAACCTTGGCAGTTTTTGAGAGCTTGTATTGAGTATGTTAAATATAAGGTTAATCCTAGAGATTTTGTGAGTCATTTACCTGTTACTGTAGATGGATCTTGTAATGGACTCCAGCATTTCTCAGCTATGCTCAGAGATGAGGTGGGGGGGAGAGCTGTAAACCTTACAATGACTGATGATCCCCAAGATATTTATGAAATTGTAAAAGAGAAGGTAGTAGAAAAAGTAAAAGCTGACCCTGAAGCTATAGTTTCAGAGTTGGATATAAACAGAGCACTAGTCAAACGGCCCGTTATGACTACTCCTTACGGGGCTACTCTTTATGGTATGAGAGAACAGATATACGAGGAGCTGAAGAAGCAGTTAGACAAGGGAATAATTTTTACTACAATTTCTAAAGACAAAGACCTATGGGTGTTTTGTAAATACTTAGCTACTATCATTTATGAATCTATAGGAGAAGTTGTAGTCTCAGCTAGGGAAGGTATGGATTGGCTACAGGAAGTTGCTAGAGTCTTGAGTAAAGACAGTAGGCCTATCTACTGGACCGTTCCTACAGGGTTTATAGTAAAACAGAAATACTTAAGACCGATGGTCAAACAAATTAAAACAATTATAAATGGTAAAACGGCTTCTTTATTCTCCGCACATGGAGCTGGTGATAAATTAGATAAACATAAACAGACTAATGGAATAGCACCTAACTATGTTCATAGCATGGATGCCTGTCACCTGATGAAAACTGTAAATCTTTCTTATACTGATATTCAGAGTTTCTCTGTAGTTCATGATTCATTTGGTACTCATGCTTGTGATATGGAACTACTAAGTGAAAACTTAAGAATAACCTTCATTGAGATCTATAATGAAGATGTCCTTAAGCAGTTTGCGGAGGAGCAGACAGCTTCTCCTACGGTTTGTAAGAATAAATTTCCTAAAATTCCTAAGTATGGTAAGTTAAACATTAAAGAGGTGAAAGATGCAGAATTCTTCTTCAGTTGATATAGCTAATGTCAACGTAAAAAAAGTAGCACAAGGTATGATGAGGATGGTAGACAGCTTAGATAGTTTTACAAGAGCAGAAAAGTATGCTATAATAGTAGCAGTATTTAATTGTTTATATATTAACAAGATGATGAAAGAAAGGAGTATCAGTGATGTGATGGAAATGATAGGTAAGATGAGGAGGGATTGTAAATTTAAACAGATCCCTGAATTCGGTGGAGCAGAAAAATATATTATAGGAGAATTATAAAATGGCTACTAAATTACCGATGAATGTAACACCAGTAGGAACAGCAGCATGGCCTTGGTTGAATACTCCAGATACCAGGTATGATGCTGATGGAGTGTACCAAGTTAAAATGATTTTTAACAAGAAGGACATTAAAGGAATTCAAGCTATAGTAGATCCTTTGATGAATGGTGGAAAACACAATCCTGTTAAACCTGAGTTGGATGATCAGGACAAACCTACCGGAAACTTTGTAGTTAACTTTAAATTAAAAGCTAAAGTTAAAACTAAGAGTGGTGATACTTTTACTCAGAAACCTATACTCTTGGATACTGCTGGTAATCGTGTATTGAACCAAGTGGGAGCTGGCAGTAAGTTGAAGATAGCATATCAGGCTGTTCCTTTTAATCAAGGAGCTGGTGGTGTTACCATGCGTATGCAGAAAGTACGAATCATAGACTTGGTTGAGTATGCCAAGAAAGATGAGGTTGATTGGGGTAAAGATGAAGGTAGCTTTGTGGGAACAACAGCAGAAGCTTCTGAGGATAATGAAGAAGATAATGAGGACTTCTAAAATGCCTAGTTATGAGTTTTGTAGAAACATGGACCAAGAGGTGATAGCTAATCGAATGCGTAGTTTAAAAAGTGATGAGCTATCAGCCTTGGTTGAAAATGTAATAGTTATGATAGATTGTGGACACTTTCCACATGAAGCGTTTCATGAAGTCAGGTCTGTATATAAGTTATTACATAATCTTAAGGTTAGTGTTAAAGAAGATGAGACGTTTAACTAAAAGACAAAGGTACAGGGGTATACAAGAGGGCTACAGAAGTGGCTTAGAAGAACGAATAGCCAGCCAGTTAAAGGCTTCTGGTGTAGTTTACTCTTACGAGAAGGAAAGACTCAAGTATATCCCTGTACCTAAGCACTATACACCTGATTTTATCTTAGTGGGAAAAGATAAAAAAATCTATATCGAAACCAAGGGTAGGTTCTTGGCTAAAGATAGAACTAAACATCTTTTAGTCCAAGAACAATACCCTGATATAGATTTAAGATTTATTTTCTCTAATTCCAGACAGAAGTTATACAAGGGTTCATCAACTACCTACGGTAGATGGTGTGAAAAGCATGGGTTTATCTATGCGGAAAGGAGTGTACCTGATATATGGTTGAGAGAAATCAGAAAGGGGTAGTACATGAACCATGTCCTAAATGTGGTTCTAAAGATAATTTAGGGAGATATCCAGATGGTCACGCGTATTGTTTCGGTGATAGCTGTTCTTATTATGAGCATGGTAGCAATTCAGCTCCTATACAAGATATACCAAAATCCAACGGTGTTTTTAAACAGGGTGTTTACGAGCCCCTTAGCAAACGCGGAATATCTGAAGAAACCTGTAGGTTTTTCAAGTATCAAGTAAATTACGACAACAACAAAAAGATTCATATTGCTCCTTATTTTGACGAGGACAATAAACTCATAGCTCAACAGTTAAGAACTAAAGATAAAGACTTCCCGATTTTAGGGGAAACTAGAGACTTAGGTTTATGGGGAAAACAATGCTGGACTTCAGGTAAACGTATTGTCATAACAGAAGGCCAGATAGATACCTTATCTGTAGCTGAGGTCCAGCGTTGTCAGTACCCTGTAGTGTCTATTCCCAATGGTGTAGGGTCAGCTTGTAAAGCTATAGCTAAAGATTTAGAGTGGTTGCTAGGGGGTTTTGAAGAAATAATTATAATGTTTGACAATGACTCTCAGGGAAATAGCGCAGCTCGTAAAGTAGCAGAACTTTTCCCACCTGGAAAATGTAAGATAGCTTCCCTACCACTTAAAGATCCTAACGAAATGCTCTTAGCTAATCGCGGATCTGATATTATCAACGCTATGTTCAGAGCCTCAGTTTACAGGCCGGATGGAATTATCGCTGGTGAGGATACTTGGGAACTGGTAAACACTCCGATGCAAGCTGCTGATATGGAGTATCCTTGGCAGGGTCTTAATAACCTTACTTTAGGAGCTAGAAAAGGTGAACTCGTCACGTTTTGTGCAGGGACAGGAGCTGGAAAATCTACCGCTGTTAAAGAAATTGCATCATACTTCCTCTCAAAAGGAGAAACAATTGGTTATATTGCTCTTGAGGAGTCTGTACGCCAAGCAGCCATTGACTTCATGTCTATTGAAGCCAATGAAATGCTTCACCTCAAAGATAATTTAGAGGAAAAATTTTTAAGGGATATATGGGAAAAAACATTAAATACAGGGAGGTTGTTTTTATATGATCATTGGGGAAGCATGGATGGGGATGTTCTCTCCAACCGTATTCGGTACTTGGCTAGGAGTTGTAATGTTTCTTGGATCATTGTTGATCATATTTCTATTATGGTTAGTGGTATCGAAAGTGGGGATGAAAGAAGACTGATAGATAACTTGATGACTAAACTGAGATCCCTTGCAGAAGAAGTAAACATTGGTATCTTTATTGTGTCTCACTTAAAAAAACCATCAGAGGGGAGGGGTCATGAAGACGGCAGAAAAATATCACTTAATGATCTTAGGGGAAGTGGAAGTATCGCTCAACTTAGTGATTTCGTTGTTGGACTCGAAAGAAATCAACAAGAAGAAGGTGAAACTACTGTTAGAATCCTTAAAGCAAGATATAAAGGCAGTTCGACAGGGGTTGCAGCTCGTTTATACTACGACAGGGAAACAGGTAGGCTGAGAGAATGTGAATATATTGAAGAGGCATTTTAAATATGAATATAATATTTGATTTAGAAACTGATGGTTTACTTCCAGATGTCTCCAAGATTCATTGTCTAGCTATGACCATAGAAGGAGCACAAGCTTCTCAGGTATTTGCTAATGAGGACCAGTATGATAATTTAGAACAAGCCTTAGAGCTGATGTCTGATGCTGAGGGTCTGGTAGGACATAATATATTAGGGTATGACCTGCCAGTACTTAAAAAACTTTTAGGGTGGACTCCTAATAAGGAGACAAAGATAAGCGATACTTTAGTAGTGTCAAGATTAGCTTACTCTAACATGATGACTTTAGATGCTAAGAAGAAGTACATCCCTACTAAGCTCTATGGTTCTCATAGTTTAAAAGCTTGGGGCTATAGATTAGGTATGTTGAAGGGTGGCTTTAATCACGAGGATACTGATTGGTCTACGTTTACTGACGAGATGGCAGAGTATTGTGCTAAGGATGTTGCCATTACTTCTACTCTTTTTGATCATCTATGTGAATCTGAGTGTGCAGAAGAAGCCGTTAAGTTAGAGCATGAATTTGCTTATGTTATCCAAAGGCAGATTGAGAATGGTTTTTCTTTCGATGTTAAGAAGGGACAGGAACTCTATGTAAACCTTCTTAAGCAACAAGAACAAATAGGTACTAAGTTAAAGAAACGATTTGGTAGTTGGTATAGGGATTTAGGAAGCTTCACTCCTAAGAAGGATAACAAAGCTAAGGGTTATACTGCTGGTCAAAGTTTTAATAAGGTAGAAAAAGTAAACTTTAATCCTAACAGTAGGGATCATATAAGCTACAAGTTACAGAAAGACTATGATTGGAAGCCTAAAGATTTTACTCCTAATGGTAAACCTAAAATTGATGAGACAATCTTAAAGTCTTTACCATATCCAGGTTGTGATGAGCTGTTTAATCACTTCCTTCTATCTAAAAGAATTTCTCAACTGGCTGAAGGTGATAACGCTTGGTTGAAACTGGAAAGAGAAGGGAGAATCTTTGGGAATGTAAATACTAATGGAGCTGTTACTGGTAGATGTACTCATTCTTTTCCTAACCTAGCTCAAGTCCCTGCTGTTTATAGCCCTTTTGGTAAAGAATGCAGGGAGTTATTCAAGGCTTCTAAAGATAAGGTCTTGGTTGGATGTGATGCTGACGGCCTAGAGCTTAGAGCACTAGCAGGATACTTAAAGAAGTATGATGGTGGTAAGTATGCTACTGCTGCTGTTGAAGGAAACTCAAAAGATGGGACTGATATTCATTCTATTAATCAAAAACTAGTAGGGTTAAAGTCGCGAGATACTGCCAAGACATTCTTCTATGCTTTTATATATGGAGCAGGAAATGAAAAGCTAGGTAAGATCTTAGGGACTAATATTCGCGGAGGTAAACAAGCTAGGATGAAGTTGTTGAATGGTGTTGAGGGTTTACTTAAGTTAACTGAGGCCGTCAAGCAAGCTTACCGTAGGAGAGGACACCTTATAGGTTTGGATGGTAGAAGACTCCATGTACGTTCAGAACATTCTGCTTTAAACACCTTACTTCAGAGTGCAGGGGCTATCTTGATGAAAACATCTCTGATTCTCTTGGATAAACGGTTACAATTGTTGGGGTTAGAGCCTGGAGATGACTATGAGTTTGTAGCTAACATCCATGATGAATTTCAAATTGAATGTAAGGAGAGGTATGCCAAAAAATTTATTGGACCGGAAGCGGAACAAGCGATTACGAGAGCTGGAGACTACTATGAATTTGGATGCCCTCTTAGTGGAACGTCTAAAATTGGAAGAAATTGGGCTGAAACACATTGATACATTTGATAAACTTGGAAAACTATGCTTAGGGTTTCACAAATTTTTACTCTCTAAAAATCCTTATGAGAGTAGAAAGAAGACAGGATATGATGCGTACAGGTATCAAGTTAGAATGTATATCCTAGTTCTATTAAGAAATTTTACTTGTGAGAAGTGTAATAAAATAGACTTAAAAAGATCTTTACATTTTCATCATGTCAATCCTGAGACAAAAAGATTTAGAGTTTCTAGGATAGGCCAACATAATTTTATAACAGGATTAAAAGAATCATTGAAGTGTATATATTTATGTGACGAGTGTCATTACCAAGAACATTTAAAGATGGGAGATTACTATGGGTACTTTGAGACTATTGATAGATGGAGACATCCTTACCTACAAAACTTGTTGGGCAGTACAAACAGTGGTTCATTGGGCTGATGAAATTTTAACAACAGCTACTAATGTAGGAGAGTTAAAAATTCAAGCTAAGACCATGATTGAATATTGGCAGGAGAAGTTAGGAGGAGAAGAAAAAGAGGTTACTACTGTTATTTGTTTTTCAGATAGAGCAAATAATTTTAGGCGAAAAATTTTTCCGGATTATAAGTTAAACCGAAAAGATGGTAAGAAGCCTCTAGGATATAATCATCTGGAGACTTATCTAAAAGAACATTATCCTGCCAAGACTCAGCCTATGTTAGAAGCTGATGATGTCTTGGGTATCCTTGCTACTGATGGAGAGTTCGACAGGAATATAATTATTTCTATTGATAAAGATATGCTTACGATTCCTTGTGAGTATTACAACATGGATTCAGAGGTCATCGAGAAAATTGATGAGAAGATGGCTGATCATATGTTTTTCTATCAGACTTTGACAGGAGATTCGGTAGATAATTACAAAGGGTGTCCAGGAATAGGACCAAAGAGAGCAACAGAACTCCTTCTAACTAAAGGGGTTAAGTGGCAGACGATTAAAGATGCGTATGAGAAGGCTGGTTTAACTGAAGATCATGCTTTGACTCAGGCTAGAGTTGCCAGAATTTTAAGAACTAAAGATTATAATTTTAACAAAGAGGAAATTAATTTATGGACTCCTACAACAAAAATGTAAAGATTTATAACATGGTTAAAGAGAGTGTATCCCCTGATTATTATGCTAGGTATGATATTGAGCCAATCAGTTTTATTATGAGGAATAATATTCCTTATGCTGAGGGTAATGTAATAAAATATACGTTAAGACATGACATGAAGGGTGGTAAAGAAGATATTGATAAGGCAATACGCTATTTAGAAATGATTAAAGAGGAGAAATATAATGCAAAAAGTCAGGAAGTTTCATGAGAAGATGGAGTTAGCTGTTGACCAACCGTTCAGCAAAGAACTACTTGAGTTCAGGATGAAGTTAATTCTCGAAGAAGTGCAGGAGCTAGCTGAAGCTGGCTTTCAGTTGGAAGGAAACATAGATCAAGCGGAAACCTATGTATTAATGCAGGATTTCCTTAAAGAGATGTGTGATGTTGTTTATGTTCTCAAAGGAACTGCTGTTTCTTTTGGATTGAATTTTGATAAAGCATATAATCTGGTGCATAAAGCTAACATGAGTAAGCATCCTTTTATTAAAGATGAACATGGTAAAATACTTAAAGGAAAAAATTATAAACCACCTGTCCTAGAGGAATGTGTATGAATAAACCTTCTGTTAGAGCACAAGTTATCACGAGGAGAACTTACAGTAGACCTTTAGATGCTAAGGATGAAACCTATGAGACTTGGGAACAAACTATAGACAGGGTAATTGAACATCAGAAGTGGTTATGGACTAGAGCTAAGGGTTGGAATGGGGATTATTTAATAGATGAATTGGCAGAGCTACGCCAACTCTTGTTAGAACGTAAGGTCATGGTATCAGGTAGAACCTTATGGCTAGGTGGAACTGATGTAGCCAAGAAGAGGGAAGCTAGTCAGTTTAATTGTGCTCATTTAAAAGTGGAGACTATCCATGATGTTGTTGACTCTTTGTGGCTCTTGTTACAAGGGTGTGGAGTTGGGTTCACACCTGTTGTCGGAACGCTATCAGGCTTTACCAAACCCATTGAAGAAGTTGAGGTCATCAGGAGTAAACGTATTAAAAAGGGAGGACATGAAGGAAATAGAGAGTCTTTCGATAGTGATACAGGGGTTTGGACTATTACAATTGGTGACTCCGCTGAAGCATGGGCAAAAAGTATCGGCAAGCTGCTGGCTTTCAAAGGGAAAGCTACAAAGCTCGTGTTTGATCTCACGCAACTTAGACCATCAGGACTACGACTCAGTGGGTATGGATGGATCAGCTCAGGGGATGGACCTATCTCTAAAGCATACTCAGCTATCGTTCAAATTCTAAACAAGAAATCAGGTCAGCTCCTGTCTAAGATGGATATCCTAGATGTAATGAACTGGTTAGGTACTGTATTAAGTAGCAGGAGATCTGCTGAGATAGCCTTGGTATACCATAATACTCCTGAGTGGGAACAGTTTGCCAGAGCTAAGGATAACCTTGGGGATACTCCTCATCGTAGTCAATCTAATAACTCTATAGTCTTTTGGGAAAAACCTACTTATGAAGAAATCGAAGAAGTCTTTAAGATCATTAAAGAATCAGGTGGATCAGAACCTGGAATCATCAATGGGAAGGAAGCTCGCAGACGAGCCCCTTGGTTCACCGGAGTCAACCCATGTGCCGAAATCCTTCTTGGAAATAAGAGTTTCTGTAACTTGTCCGAAGTCGATCTATCAAAATTTAGGGAAGACTCTGGAGGGTTGGAAAGAGCTATCTTCCTTATCGCTAGAGCAAACTATAGGCAAACCCTTGTTACTCTTGATGATGGAATACTCCAAAGAACGTGGCATGAAAACAATGAATACCTCAGACTTTGTGGAGTGGGACTTACAGGAATCGCCAGCCGTGAAGACCTCTCTTACTATGACTATAAAAGACTGAAGAATCTCGCGGTACATGGAGCTTACTCTATGGCTGATGAGCTAGGAACTCAAAGACCTAAGAATGTTACTACGATTAAACCTAGTGGGACTCTCAGTAAGATCATGGATACCACGGAAGGATGTCATAAACCTATAGGAAAATACATATTTAATAATGTAAACTTCTCTGCTAGTGATCCTATTCTCCCAAGGTTGAGAGAAGCAGGGTATCATACTATAACGAATCCTGTAGATGAGCATAATGTTATCGTTACTTTCCCTGTCAAGTGGGACAACATGAGATTCAGCAGAGATACTCATTCCAAGGAGGAACTTTATGTTAGCAACGAATCAGCTATTAGCCAACTTGAGAGGTACAAACTTCTCATGGATTCTTACGTTGAACAGAACTGCTCGATTACGGTTACTTACAAGGCAGATGAAGTCCCAACTATTATCGCTTGGCTCAAATCTAATTGGTCTTCTTACGTTGGTGTTAGCTTTCTTCCCTATGTTGATAATCAAGAAGTCTACTCCTACCTTCCCCAAGAAGTAGTATCTCAGAAAGTTTATGAGGAGTATGTAGCACAACTTACCCCTGTAGACTTAGATGAGGTAAAAGGAACTCATGAAATTGAGGATGATGAGTGTTTACAAGGAGTTTGTCCAGTAAAATAAGAATAGTCGTTATGCAAAGCGACTTTTTTCCACCCTCTAGGAGCAGTTTTGATTATGAGACAGTATAAAAATGATACTAGGTTGGTTATAAGTGATGGTTTGTTGGATACTTTGGATACAATCTTTCCAAATAAGCTCCCATCGTTCCTCGTTAATGAAGCTGAAATAGCTCAGTTGATAGGACAGCAACAGGTTATCACTTGGATTAAAGATAAGCAGGAAGAATTAAGAGATCAAAGTATTGAACATGAAGGACAAGTAACCATTAAAGGAGATTCGTAACGTGTTAGAATTGTTAAGTGTATTGATGTGTGGTGGAGCACCTCCACCTCCTCCTCCACCCCCACCTCCCCCACCTCCTCCAAGTCCTCCAGCTCCTATCGCTAAGGTAGAGCCTAAGACTAAACAGGCAAGCGTGAGGCAGAAAAAGAGAGGTAAAGGCTTAAGGCAATTTAGAACGAGAAGTAAACAAGGTGGACCTACTGGTTTGAACATAGGGTAGACTATGTGTGGACCAGTCGCAGCAGGAATAGCTATTGGAGCAGCAGTTGGAGCAACCACTTCAGCAATTACTGGTGGCGATCCACTCATGGGAGCAATCATGGGGGGCGCTATGGGTGGTTTTGCTCCTGGAGCCATTGGAGTATCAGCAACATCAACGGCTGGTAATCTTTTTGCTTTTAATGTTGCTGATTTTGCGATAGGTTCTGCTGTTAGTTTAGCTGGTAGTTATGCGATGAAAGCTATGACCCCACAACAAGCAGATTACAACCAAGCATTTACGGGTATGCAATACACACCACAAGCATATAACACTCAACATACAAAAGTTACAGGATCAGGTGGCAGACAAGCTGCTGCCGTACTAGCCTCGGAAATTAAACAAGCTAAAAAACTAAGACAAAGACAAGCAGGAGCAGAAGACTACGGCTTAGGTATGGCTACAACCGGAACAGGACTACAAATAGCATAATATATGTATACTTCAGTTAACAAAAAATATTCAAGTTTATGTGAGAAGCGACAGTGGTTCTTAAATCGTGCGTGGGATGCTGCTGAAGTAACTATTCCTTTTATTCTTCCAAGAAACTACAACCTTGACCAGGATCTTCCCACTCCTTATCAGGGTATCGGAGCTAGGGGGGTGAACAACCTAGCAGCAAAACTCCTTTTAACCCTCTTCCCCCCTAACTCCCCTTTTTTCAAGTTCCAGATAGATGACTTTACTCTACAGGAACTACAAGCTCAACGTGCTCCCATAGAAGAAGGACTCAATGCTATGGAACGTGCGGTCATGGATGAAGTAGAAGCTAAGGCCATGCGTGTCCCTTTAAGTGAGTGTTTACGTCACCTTATAATTACTGGTAACTGTCTTCTTCATGCTGATAAAAATAACAAGGTAAGAGTATTCCATTTAGATCAGTATTGTGTCAGGCGAGATCCTCAAGGAGAGATGCTTGAGGTTATAGTCCTAGAGAAGATGAGCCGTGAGCTTTACAAAGATGTCTTTGGTAGTACTCCTCCTAATGAAACTGGTACTAGTTCAGACAGTCAAGAGAAACAACTTAATTTATATACAGTAGTAAGAAGAAAAGATAATAAGATATATGTTCACCAAGAAGTTAACGATAAGAAGATTCCTAATACTAATTCTACTTATCCTTTAGATAAGAACCCTTGGTTAGCTTTAAGGTTCTCTTCAATTGATGGTGAAGACTATGGTAGAGGATTCGTAGAAGAATACTTAGGAGACTTGAGAGCACTTGAGGGTTTATCCAAGGCAATCCTGGAAGGTTCGGCTGCTGCAGCTAGAGCTATATTCCTTGTCAGACCTAACGGTACAACCAAACTAAAGACTATCTCTCAAGCTCCTAACCTAGCAGTACGACAAGGGAGTGCTGAAGATGTAACAGTACTCCAGATGCAAAAGTTTAATGATTTTAGGGTAGCTCAGGAAACTATAGCCCAAACTGAAAGAAGACTTGCTGCTGCTTTCATGCTGAACCAGAGTGTCCAGCGTGATGCTGAAAGAGTTACAGCAGAAGAGATCAGGTTCTTAGCTAATGAACTGGAGACTTCTTTAGGTGGGATCTATAGTTTACTTTCCCATGAGCTACAGTTACCACTCATTAAACGTATCATAGCTGTACTAGAACGAGAGAAAAAACTTCCCAAACTACCGGAAGGTGCGGTAGAGCCTGTCATCATAACAGGATTTGAGGCACTAGGGAGAGGTAACGATGCTAATAAACTGGCTACCTTTCTACAAACTGCTGCTCAAATACTTGGTCCAGAAGCCGTGTTAACTTATACCAATGCTAGTGATGCTCTTAAGAGATTAGGCGTTGGTTTTGGAATAGACATGAAGGGCTTGATTAAACCTGAAGAACAAGTTCAACAGGAACAGCAAGCTCAACAACAACAACAGATGATGGCTCAGGCAGGATTGGCAGCGACACCTAATGCTGTTAATCAGGCGGGCGAAATGATAAGGGAGCGACAAGCTAATGGCAACGAAACCCAATAAGAAAAAGAAGAAAACACCGGAAACTAGTGTTACATCCAAGACTCAGTTCAAAGATGTAGACAGAACAATGGAGGTTGTAGAACAACGAGCTGGTGTAGCTACAAAGAATGGATTACCATCTACCTACACTAAGATTAAACTACCTAGTGGAACTATAAAAGAATCATACGGAGAGCGATATGGCCAACCAGATAACAGTTGAAAGTGAAGCTCCCCCAAGTATGGATGAATACAACAGGGAGATGGCATCAAAAGCTACCCTTGCAGAGAATACTATTGATCAAGGTGTAGTTCCTTTAGAAGAACCTGAAGTAGTAGATGAAACATTTAGGCCAGAAAAATTTAAATCAGATGAAGAGTGGCGAAAAAGTTATGATGAGTTGGAAAGAAACTTTCATTCACCATCTGACCAAGTACAAGAAGAACAAGAAGAACTAAGTATTCCTCAAGCTACCGATGCTCCTTTTGATATGGAAGCATTAAGCAAGGAGTACATGGAAACTGGTGGTTTAAAGGATGCTAGTTATAAACTTTTAGAAGATGCTGGAATCAGCAAGCAGTACGCTGATACTTACATTGAAGGAGTAAAAGCTTTGGGTCAACAGATAGGTAATCAGGTAAAGGATTCTGTAGGTGGCTCTGGTGACTATCAGAACATGGTAGAGTGGGCTCAAGCTAATTATACTCCTGAACAAATCCAGGCTTATGATAACGCTGTTAACAGTGGTGATGTTCAACTGGCTATGCTGACTGCCAGAGGACTCCAAGCTGACTATCAGAATTCTTCAGGATATGAAGGACAAACTGTAAGCGGAGACACTTCTCTGAGGATGAGTGATAGCTCCGATGTCTTTCGTAGTAATGCTCAGGTAACTGAAGCTATGAAAGATCCTAGATATGAAACTGACATGGCTTATCGCCAAGATGTCAGGGATAAACTTGAGAGATCTGAAGTCTTTTCTTTAGGTCAGACTTAAGATAGAGTAAAGCACAACGAGCTATAGAGTAATTAAACAAGTAGACAAAGACCTGCTGAGGTGGATAATCTTTAGTTGAAAGTTGATGAAGAAGTATAGCAATTTTTGTTATAGATACTTTTTATTAACTAAATTAAAGGAGACTTGCTATGGGTACAACGCTAACTACTGCACCCGTTCAAGTAATGTCTCGCTCTGGTCAAAAAAACAGTGCTGGTGATTCCAGTGCGATGTTTCTTAAGGTCTATGCTGGTGAAGTATTGACCGCTTTTGAGCAAGCTAGTGTTACGATGGACAAGCACGTTATCCGTTCTATCAGTTCAGGTATTTCAGCTCAGTTCCCACTTGTGTGGAAAACTGCTTCAGTTGAATACGCCTATGTTAACAGCTCAGGTAGTACTGCTACTACGGCTGTTGAACTTGATGGTACGGCAATCAATAAGAATGAGAAGGTCATTCCTATTGACGGTCTGTTACTTGCAGATCACTTTGTCAACAACCTTGACGAAGCTATGAATCATTATGATGTACGTTCTATTTATGCTAAAGAGGCTGGTATTATACTTGGTACTCAATGGGATAAGAATGTACTTCAAGAAGGTGTGTTAGGAGCACGTTCCTCTACGCTCGTTACGAGTGGTAACGGTGGAGCTGTACTTACTAATGCCTCTTATGGAACTTCCGGTTCTACTTTGGGTGGTGGCTTGTTTGATGCTGCTGAAGAACTAGATGAAAAGAATGTTCCTGAAAATGATAGATATATGTATGTACGCCCTGCCCAGTATTACTTAATGGCAGAAACGACTGACCTGATCAATCGCGATTGGGGTGGAAGAGGAGTATATGCAGAAGGTGAAGTTATGAAGATCGCTGGTATTCATCTTGTGAAAACTAACAATCTTCCTATTACTACTATCAGTGATTCTACTGGAGTCACAACTCATGAAGGTAACTTCTCTACGACTAAGGCATTAGTTATGCACAAGTCAGCAGTAGCTACTGTTAAGTTGTTGAATCTAGCAGTTGAAACTGAATACGACATTAGACTTCAAGGCTGGTGGATTGTGGCTAAGTACGCTATGGGTCATAGTTTCATTCGTCCTGAGTGTTGTGTTGAACTTAAAACCTCTTAAGGAAAGGATATTATACTATGACTGATATTGCTAATATCCAATCCTTAGCAGTTGCTTCTAATACTGTTACTAATGTAGCACTAGTTCAGCCCTATGCTGATAATGCTACTATTGGTACGTCTTTCGAGACGATTTCTAATACTGATGCAGATCAGGTACTTCCTGTTATTGTTGGTGCAGACATTGATGTAGTCTCTGCTAGTGCAGCAGATGATGACGGTTCTACTGGAGCTACTGCTGTTAGAGTAACGTATCTCGATGAGGAGTTTAATCAGTATACTGAAGATGTTACTATGAACGGTACATCTGAGGTTGAAATGACTGAGCAAACGATTTCCTTTGTCCAGAAGGCTGAAGTTATTTCTTCTGGTACTGGTTTGGCTGCTGCTGGTGCTATTACCATTGCTGATGTAACTGGTGGTGGAGTACATGCGGTTATTGATGCAGGACAAAAAGAGTCAGGTAACTGTACTTGGAAGATTCCTGCTGGTCATACTGGCTACGTTCATGGCTTCTGGTATGATATAGATGCTGTGGCTGCTGGTCAAGGTACGGCTGAGATTGCTCTTCAGGTGGCTCATGCTGAGTCTTCTGGTGTAGCTAACTCAGAGACATGGCGAACTGTTGCTAAAGTAACAGTAGTAGAGAACGACAATGATGTAGTTGCTGCTACTGGTGGTAATGCTAACAATACAGGTTCCTTCTCATTTCCAGGGAATGTTCCTTTTGTTGTTCCTGCTAAGGCTATGGTAAGACTAGCTGGTAAAGCTCATTCTACTGCTGTAGCTGCTACTTGTGGGTTCAGTATGTCGGTACAGGGCTCAGGTTCTGGTACGACTGTAACTGAGAGCTAATCTTTCGGGGAGTCTAAGGTAACTCTTAGGCTCCTCGTTTTTTTTTTGGAGATTTTAGAATGACGGATACATCACGCACAGTTAGTGATTTAACCACCAACTTGTTTCAGGACGGTCAGGCAGCAGGTTCAATCACACCTCAAGACTTGCGTGACCTCATTGAAACTTGTCAGACGAAACAAGGAAGCATGTACGTTTCTTCTGCTGCAAGTACAACTATAAGTGTAGGTGGAACTTATGTTGAGGGAACGGCTGGAACATGGACTCTTAGCACAGCTCCTGCAGCAAATGAGTTTGATGAGAATACTGATGGTAGACTAAGATATACTGGTACACCTACAATTAACTGTCTATTTTTAGCTACAGCTTCATTAGAAATTGATACTGCTGCTGTTGATAAAGAGTTTGGATTAGCTATACATAAGAATGGTACGCTAATTACAGGAACAAAAGTAGTAGGATTCTCTCCTGCAACCACAGTTAATTCGGTTAATCTTACTACATTTGGATATGCTTCAATGGCTACTAATGATTATATTTCTATCTTTGTTGCTAATATAGATGGCACTGATAATTTAACTGTTAGAAACGCTCAAGTAATGGGCATGGGATTGACTACTTAAAATGTCACATTTTTCTACAGTACCCATAACTGAACTAGAAGCAGTTAATATGCTTCTGGCTGCAGTAGGTGAATCGGCTGTTTCAAGCCTAGAAACAGCTACTACTGTAGATGTAACTCAAGCTAAAAACCTGTTATCTAATATCAGTAGAGAAGTACAGCAGAAAGGCTGGCACTTTAATACTGAGTGGGATGTAGTTTTATCGTTAGACTCTAATAGTCGTATCCCATTGGGGACCTCAATTTTATCTGTATATTCTTCTTCTAAATTAACTACAATTAGAGGAAGATCGGGTTCTCCATTCTTGTATGATCTGGATAATAATACCTTTACTTGGACTACATCTATTAATGATGC